>Ga0129345_1000108_pt1 | contig 27204 bp, 13 predicted proteins | sample CPBDNA_FD_94425 | JGI IMG/M metagenome (GOLD analysis project Ga0129345, IMG submission 94425) | Freshwater to marine salinity gradient microbial communities from Chesapeake Bay, USA - CPBay_Sum_20_0.8_DNA | ecosystem: Environmental > Aquatic > Marine > Coastal | place: USA: Chesapeake Bay...
CCGTATGTAAAATCAATGGGTCCCCATAAGCTATAAACGACCCAGATCGACCTGTTTATATAAGGATCAAAAGATTTACAAAAACCCCAAAGACTTATAAAACCTCTACGCACATAAAAACCAAAATCAAAATAAAAAATACCATCAAAATAAAAAAATTCCGCGAAAATTTTTTATCATATAGGGTTTTAATAAATATCTAAAAATTGCTGATATGAAAACCTTCTCTCAGTTTATAGAAGAAGCAAAAAAAGCAAAACCCCCAGAAGAAGTTCTTAATAAAATCTCCCGTGCCTATGGTAAAAAGCACAGAGGAGTTAATCTTGATACAACACATTCATCCTCTGGTGATATTCGCCTTAATAATATTTGGTTGCCCCCAGAAAAAAGAAATCAAGGAATTGGATCTCGTATAATGAAAGGATTATCATCTTATGCAGATCGTCAAGGAAAAAGAATTACATTATCACAAGCACCAGAAAAAGGGAAAAAACAAAAATTAGCAAACTTCTATAAGTCTCATGGATTTGTTCCTAATAAAGGAAGAAATAAGGATTTCACAACTAGGGATACTCATATAAGAAATCCAAAAACATAAATCTCATATATAAAATCGTTGTTGAATATACAAATATGAAAAAAAATCCCGCAGAAAATTTTACACCCCTAGAGGTCGATCCAATTTCTGGGGAATCCTATCTCACTATTCCTCAATGGATTTGTGATGAAAAGCAATGGTATGAAGGAACAGAACTCAATATTGAAGTTGAAAATGATTGTATCATTATCAGAGAGATTGTAGATTGACACCTTATAGATAATACGGTAGAATTGACTTGAATACTACCCATTATATTAATCAAGTTATTGGAGAAAACATGGCAAAAGGATTCACTGTAAAAGCAAAAACGCCCAAACCTTCTGAATCAGTAGAAGAATGGGATTATGAAAAAGCAAAAGAAATGGTTAGGGGAAAGGCAATTATCTTTTGCCTTCCTGGTAGAGGAGTCTCATATACTTACCTGAAGAGCTTTGTTCAACTTTGTTTTGATCTTGTTCAGGCAGGTGCAAGTATTCAGATCTCACAAGATTATTCCTCAATGGTTAATTTTGCCCGTTGTAAATGTCTTGGGGCAAATGTACTCAGAGGTCCAGATCAACTTCCTTGGGATGGAAAACTTCAATATGATTGGCAACTTTGGATTGATTCTGATATTGTCTTTAATACTGAAAAGTTCTGGCAATTGGTTCTTATGGATAAGGACATTGCCTCAGGATGGTATTGCACAGAAGATGGGCGCACGACATCAGTGGCACACTGGATGGAAGAAGAAGACTTCCGTAATAATGGTGGTGTTATGAATCATGAGACCCTAGAGAGCATCTCTAAGCGTCGTAAACCATTCACTGTGGACTATGCAGGGTTTGGATGGTTACTTATCAAGCACGGTGTCTTTGAGCACGAAGATATGAAGTATCCTTGGTTTGCACCTAAGATGCAAGTCTTTGAGTCTGGAGAGGTTCAGGATATGTGTGGAGAGGATGTAAGTTTCTGCCTGGATGCAAAAGAAGCAGGATTTGAGATTTGGTGTGATCCTCGCATTCGCGTTGGTCACGAAAAGACTCGCGTGATCTGATACTAATGGCAGAATATTACAGTATTTTAGAGAATGGTAAAGTATTATATAAAAACCTTTCTCAAGACGAATACTTTGATATAATGGAGAACCTGTCAATTGAATTTTATCAGACAGGTTCTCCAAAACCTCAAGATCTTGAAACAAAAATTACGGAGCATTAAATCTTATGGCAGTACGATCGAAAGTGGGTCTTATGAAGGACGGCTTTATGCCGGGGAATCCGAAGAAGACTCGTCAAGGAAATGGAAAGCATACCAAGTATTCTTCCTCTTCTCGTAATGGAAAGCGTAAGATGTATAAGGGGCAAGGTAGAGGATGAGTCAACTTATTATAAATTTACCTCCTCAAAAGGTATGGGTTCGTAAAGAATATCTTAGGGACTTAACTGATGGTCATGGTGAATTTGTAGAGGGTGTCTGGGTGACTGCAAAGTCCTTACCTGGACGCTCTTTTTATTTTGAGACTTATTTACCTGAATACGGTGCTCTTTATGATAAATTACCCATCAGTGCATTCCTTTCTCGTCCTAATCTTCCAGATCCAGATTTAGATTTACCCAATCTTCAATTCTGGGATTGTATGAGTTATGGTTTAGTATGTGTGAAGAAGCAGCATATTGCTGAACTTGATTATGAAGTTAGAACTAGAGATTTTGGAAACCTTAAAGGACAATATCTTTTCAGTTTAGATAATTATCATCCTTATAATGATAAAATTGATTGTGGAACTAGTGAAATGCCTGAGGAACATAAGTCTCATAACTGCATTTTACTGGAAAATGGTCAATTTGTTTTGTATCCAAATAATAGAATGCGCCTTTATAGTCCATCAAGAACTCCAGAAAATCCAAAAAAACCTGATTTTAAGATTTCCACGCAATTTTATAGAACTGAAATTGGATTAAAATGGGGTAGACTTGGTGATACTGATGAATATTTTTGGGAAACTAAGGAAGAAAAAAAATGAGTGAAATACCTCAATGGGAAGATAATGAAGATTGGTTTTTATTTCATAATGATGACTTATGGTTTTATGATAAATTAATTCTTTCACGACATTTAGGATATAACTGCGGACCTGTTGGCGAACCAGTACCAAAATCTGGATATTATATCATCAGACCAATAACAAATCTTCTTGGGATGGGGAGAGATTCTAAAATTTCTTGGATAAGTGAAGAAACTGATCATTTTCCCCCAGGACATTTTTGGTGTGAAGTTTTTGAGGGTGATCATTTATCAATTGATTATCATTTTGGCAAGCAATTTATCTGCGTAAAGGGTATAAAAACCAATTCATCACTTTATAAGTGGGATAAATGGGAAAAAATTAATATTAATGTACCATTTCCTAAAATTCTTAGACTATTAAAGGGAAATTATGAATGGATTAATGTGGAAATGATAGGTGGAAATCTTATTGAAGTTCATTTTAGAAGAAATCCTAACTTTTTTTGGGGAAATACCTATGCTATTCCAGTATGGGATGATATTCCAGAATTAAAAGAGAATGAAATATTTGTAGACTGTCCAAGTTTTTATAGAAAAGGACTTATAATTGATAGAAAAAATTAAAATAAATACTAAAAGGGATAGAAACCCCTATAAAAGTTCTGTTTTTTATAAACAGGAGAAAAAAATGGGCAATTCACCAGTTGATAGAGATACAAAATATATGAGAGAGGTATGGGGGACCACAAGTTTAACCTCAGATTATTGGTCCTTACCGAATAAAACTGAAGATCCTGAAGAAAGAGTGCTTCAGGAAATTATGCACGATGATATTAAAAAGAATCAAAAAAATCTTCAAGAATAACTTATAAATAAGTTTAAGAAAACTCTATGCCAATGGCAATTCAAAGGATATCAAGATCATTTAAAGATATTAGTTTATCATTTGAACCACATCCAATTACAAAAGATCTTCCTATATTAAAAAATGAGTCTGCGATTCGTAGATCTGTAAGAAATATTGTCCAAACAATACCAACCGAAAGATTTTTCAATTCTCTCTTTGGTTCTGATGTTAGATCAAGTTTATTTGAATTTGTCGATTTTGGTACAGCACTAATTATTAAAAATCAAATTGAAACATCAATTAATAATTTTGAAGAAAGAATTAATAATTTAATTGTTGAAGTTAATCCAAATCCAGATCAAAATTCTTTCGAAGTAAATATAATTTTTGATATAATTGGTGAAGAGTTTCCAAGACAAGAGTATTCATTTATCTTAGAGGCAACAAGATAAAATGCCTTTTACAAAGTATACAAATCTAGATTTTGATCAAATAAAAACATCCATTAAGGATTATCTACGTGCCAATAGTGATTTTAAAGATTTTGATTATGAAGGATCTAATATGTCAGTTCTTATTGACATATTAGCATATAATACTTATATTACATCATTTAACTCTAATATGATTGTTAATGAATCCTTTTTGGATTCTGCAACATTAAGAGAAAATGTTGTTTCTCTTGCGGGAAATATTGGATATGTTCCAAAATCTAGAAAAGCATCTTCTGCACAAATATCCTTTAATGTAACAACAAACATAGACACCCCAACACTTATATTAAAGGCAGGGATAGTATGTGTAGGTAGCGTTGATAATACATCATATACATTTGCCATACCAGAAGATATTGTATCAAATGTGAATAATGGTCAAGCATCATTTAATAATATTAATATCTATCAGGGAATATTTTTAACTAAACAGTTTGTATACGATGGATCATTAGATCAAAGATTTATATTAGATAATTCTTTCATTGATACATCGACATTAAAAGTTTATGTTAAAAAAACAAATGATGTTAATCTTGGGAATGAATATTTTGTTTCTGAAAATATTTTTAATGTTAATAAAAATTCTAGAGTGTATTTCCTGAGCGAAATACAAGATGAAAAATATGAATTAAAATTTGGTGATGGATTAATTGGAAAAAAATTAGGCGATAATCAAGATGGAACTATAATAACTGCGAATTATATAATCACAGATGGAAAAGATGGTAATGGTGCTAGTTCATTTTCCTTTTCTGGGACATTAGAAACTTCATCAGGAACTATAATAGATCCTGGAACAGTTGTTATAACAACAAATCAATCATCAATAAATGGTGATGAAATAGAAACTGTAGATTCTATTAAATATTATGCGCCAAAATTATATTCTTCACAGTATAGGGCAGTTACATCCAGAGATTATGAATCAATAATTAAAAAAATATATCCAAATGCAGAATCTATCTCTGTTGTTGGTGGGGAAGAGTTAGATCCTCCAGAATTTGGAACAGTTCAAATTAGTATTAAACCAAACAATGGATCTTTTGTATCAGATTTTGATAAACAGCAAATTTTATCAAAAATAAAACAATATTCAATTTCTGGAATAAATCAAAAAATAGTAGATTTAAAAATTCTTTATGTTGAACTTAATAGTTCCGTCTATTATAATTATTCACAAATATCGAGTGAAGATTCAATAAAAACATCAGTTATTAATTCTCTTGAAAAATATTCAAAGTCTTCAGACTTAAACAGATTTGGGGGAAGATTTAAATATAGCAAAGTTCAGCAAGTTATTGATAATACAGATAATGCGATTACATCAAATATTACAAAAATTACTATCCGTAGGGACTTACAACCAATTTTCAATACATTTGCTCAATATGAATTGTGTTACGGAAATAGATTTCATATAAATCCTCAGGGGTATAATATTAAGTCTACAGGATTCAATATTTCTGGAGAACTGTCACCAGTTTATATAACAGATACTCCAACAATTATAACATCTGAAGACGAAATATCCGACTCTACAGATTCTGGAAATATTTTTCTTAATAGACCACAATCTATTAATGCAAAAACTGGAATTCTATCTTTGTTTAAACTTGATAGCAATGGAATCCCAACCACTGTAGTTAAAGAAGCAGGAGTAGTTGATTATGAAAAGGGAGAAATAGTTCTTGGGACCATAAACATTACAGGAACATCTACTATTAATAATACTATAGAAATACAGGCTTTTCCGGAGTCAAATGATATTGTTGGACTTAGGGATTTATATATTTCATTAAGCATTCCCAAAAGTAAGATAAATATGGTAAGAGATGTAATTGCATCTGGCGATGAAATATCCGGAACCAGATTTATTAACGATTTTTATACTTCAAGTTACTCAAACGGAAATTTAATAAGAGAGTGATATGATACAGACTGGATTTGAATCAAAAATAAAAGTACAAGATATTATTGAAAATCAGATTCCAAGTTTTATTTTGGATGAAAGTCCAAAAACATCCGAATTTCTAAAACAATATTATATTTCCCAAGAATATCCTGGTGGTCCAATTGATATTGCTGATAATCTTGATCGATATTTAAATATTGATAATTTAAAACCAGAAGTTATTGTTGATAATACCACTTTAACATATGATATAACTAAAAATTCATCAAGCATTAATGTATCTAGCACAAAAGGATTTCCAAATCAATATGGAATAATAAAGATTGATGATGAAATAATTACATATAGTGGACCAATAAAACAAAATTATATTGAAAAAACTTGTAGAATTCCTGATGGATCTAATATTGTTTATGTATCTGATATTGACAGTTCTTTGTACATTGGTAGACCATTTAATATAAAATCTTTAAATAAAGAATTAAGTATAGTTTCAGTATCATCAACATTTATAACAGTATCTGACACTGTTATTGATACTCAAAGTATTTTCTTTTCAGAAAATATCGTAAAACCTAATATATCAATTTCAACTGAAACAAATATTATAACAGGAATATCTACAGAAAATCTTCTTGTTGGAAATTATATTGATGAAATTGAAAACATTATTAAACCAAGAACAAGAATTATCGGAATAGGAGAAAATTCTTTAACAATATCTCCCGCCACTATCAATGCAGGAATAACTACAGCAAATTTAAGTTTTGGAACTTATAAATCATCTCAAATTGATTATGATCAGGATGGAAATTACATTTTTAATACAAATAGTCCACAATTTAATGGTTGTATTCGTGGATTTAGTGGTATTACTCAATATGAAGAAGATTTAAATAGGGAAGAACTTATATTCTCAACTTCAACTGCAGAAGAACATTCAAATGGTTCTATAGTTGAAAATTTAAGTTCTTTATTTTTAAAAGAGTTTTATAAAAAATTAAAGTATACTTTCGCTCCTGGATTGGAAGATATTACTTTAGCGGAAAATATAGATGTTGGAAATTTTATAAAAAAAGCAAAAAACTTTTATCAATCGAAGGGGACTGATGAGTCTATAAAAATTCTTTTTAAAGTTATTTTTGGAGAAACTTCATCAATTATAAATTTGGAAGATTATTTAATAAAACCATCTTCTGCAAATTACATTAGAAGAGAAGTTATTATTGCAAAAGTTTTATCTGGAGATGCATCAAAAATATCTGGTCAAACATTAGTGAGAAGTAATGATGAAAATACTAATGCCTCAATATCAACTGTAGAATCTTTTATTCGCAAGGGAAAAACATTTCATAAAATAGATCTTTATATTGGTAATACTAGCGATTCTTCGGCAATAAAAGGAACTTTTATAATTACTCCAAATACAAAATTAGTAGAATCTGCATCTCCAGGAGATTCTATTTTAACAGTAGATTCTACAATTGGATTTCCAGAATCTGGAACTTTAATAATAGGAAATAATAGAATTACATATACTGGAAAAACAATTAATCAATTTATTGGTTGTTCTAATGTTAATTCTATAAATGCTACTTCCGATATTATATCCGAAGATACTTATTTTGCTTATGAAGATGGAGACTCTTCTAAAAAAGTAGAATTAATTATTCTTGGAGTAATACAAGATTTAATTGAAGAAAATTCTGACTTTGAAGTTGAAGAAGGTGATACATTGTCAGTTAAAAGTATTGGTGATAAGATTAATAATGAAAGTAAAGATAAAACATATAAAGAAATATTTGCAAATTCTTGGATATACAATACTAGTGCAAGATATCAAATTGAAAATAATGATAACTTAAAATTATATTCTACCATTGATAGATCAAGTTTGAAAGTAGGTGATGAAGTTGAAATATTGGGAAGAGATAGTGAAGTTGTATTAGAATCTAATAATGGTATCACTTACATTAAAAGCATTGATTTTGGTAATAATACAGTGGAGGTTGAAAATAAACCAATTCTATTGCCTGGTGAAAAGTATGATTTGAGAAGAAAATTAAATAAATCTAATCAATCGGGATCAAGTTTTCCATCTAAATCTCTTTTATCTGATGTATTAAATTTATATGTTGATAATGAAGAATATGCATTTGTTGCATCAAATTCTTTACCTTCCGAAGAAAAATTTAATATAAAAAATTATAGACATAATATTGGATTTCCAATTAAATCAGTAACTATTGATACTTTAAATTACTTAACTGATAAAGATTTTAATAATGAATACAATTCATTTACTCTTTTATCCTCTGATCCAGATCTTCCCTTCATAAATGGAGACAAAGTTTATTATTCATCAGAAGGTCCAACTTTAGTTGGATTGGATACTGGATTTTACTATATAGAAAAATTGAATGATAAAAAATTTAAATTATATTCTTCAAATTATACTATAGAATCTGGAAATAATTTAACATTTACAGTACCACAATCTGGTATAGGTACTCATAACTTTATTTTATCATCTCAAAAAGATAATGAACTTGGAATACAAGCAATTTTGAGAAAGTTTCCATTAGAAAAAAATATTGAGGATGGATCTGGAGTTGATACTCCACCAGAAAGCACAGGGATGTTGATAAATGGGGTAGAAATATACAATTATAAATCTAAAGATTTTATTCACTATGGACCAATTGAAAAAGTTAATGTTCTTTCTAGTGGAGAAAATTTTGATGTAATAAATCCACCTTTACTTGAAATTTCTCCTGGTATAGGAAATACTGCAAAAGTTCAACCCATTATTTCTGGAAGTTTTAAAAAAGTTTATGTAGATTCTCAAGATTATGATATTGACAATATAATTTCAATCAATATCAGTGGCGGAAATGGTAGTGGTGCTGTAATTGAACCAATATTAATTAAAAAATCTAGAGATGTTATATTTGATGGTAGATTAATTTCTAATGGTGGTGGTGTTAGCAATACAACTAATCAAATTTTATTTTTAGAAAATCATAATTTTAGTGATGGAGAAAGAATTGTATACAATTCTCAGGGAAATGATTCGATAATTTTGGGAGATGTGCTTGATAATTATAATCTACCAAATAATTCAATATACTATGCTAAAATAGATAGTGCTCGGGCAATAAGATTATTTAATAATCGTTATGATTATGAATCAGAATCTAATGTTGTTGGAATATATACTGGAACTTCTGGTTTTCATAGATTTTCAACACTTTCAACAAAAAATCAAATTTCATATCTAAAACTTCTTGAAGAGGGAGAAGGATATACAAATAGAAAACTAATTGTTAATCCTGCAGGAATATCTACTACACAAAATACAATTTATTTCAAAGATCATGGATTTAATGATGGAGAAATTGTGGAATATGATTATGAAATATCTCCAATAAGTGGAATTTCAACAATTAACAAGTATAGAATATTAAAAATAGATAATGATTATTTTAGAATATGTGATTCCGGTATTGATGGTACAATAACTTCAAATTATGATAGATCCAATTATGAATATTTAAATAGTGCAGGAAGTGGATATCAATATTTCAAATATCCAGATATTTCAGTATCAATTAAATATAATCCTGTTGGTTTTGGCACTACATCGCAAGAATATCTAGAATTAATTGCAACTCCAGTTGTTAAAGGAAGTATTTCTGGCATTTATGTCTATGAATCTGGAACTGGGTATGGGTCAACAGTTTTAAATTATAAGAAAAATCCAAATATTGCTGTAAAGAATGGAAAATTTGCAGAATTATCTCCAGTTATAATAAATGGTTCTATTCAAAGTGTTATTGTAAGTTATACTGGAATTGAATATTACTCAGTTCCCGATTTAATTGTTTTAGGGTCTGGAACTGGAGCAGAACTTAGATCCGTAATACAAGATGGAAAAATAATAGAAGTAAAAGTAATTAATCCTGGCATTGGGTATTCTCAAGATACCACAATACAAGTTATTCCATCGGGTAGAAATTTAGTTACTGATTTTGAAATTAGAAAATTAAGAGTTAATAATAATATTAGATTTTCTTCAGGTGAAGTTTTATTAGAAGGAAGAGATAAACTTCAGTATTCTATTCTAAAATATTTTGATGAATTGTCAGATTCATTTTTAGAAGAAGAAAAAAAGGGATCTGAAATTATAGGATGGTGTTATGATGGAAATCCAATTTATGGTCCATATGGACATTCAGATCCCAATGATAGAAATTCTGAGATAAAACAGTTAAAATCTAGCTATACTTTAGATATATCTAATGTTTTTGATAGACCAAATGGATTTTCTGAAGGATTTTTTGTGGAGGATTATAAATTTAATTCTGGCAATGATTTAGATGAATATAATGGAAGATATGAAAAGAATAATGATTTTCCAAATGGAGTTTATGCATACCATGCCACAATTGATGAATTCCCATACTTTATTGGTAATAAGTATAAATCTAAATTAATTTTAGATTATAAATTAGATCAATCTTTAGAACTCAATAATTTAAATTTATTAAGAAATACTCTACCATATAAAATATCTGAAAAAAATGCTAGTTATGATTTTATAGATGAAATAACTGAAACTTTTGAGCAAAAAGTAGAAGTAGTATCTGTCACTGATGGTGGAATAGAATCTTTAAGTATAGAAAATAGTGGAGATGGATATAAAATAGGAGATAAATTAATATTTGATAATACCAACACATCTGGAAACGGTTTAGATGTTGAAGTTTCATCAATTAAGGGAAAAGATATTATTAGTTTAGAAACTTCTTCAAGTTTAAATAATAATTCTATATTTGTATGGGAATCTTCGGATAAGATAAAGGTATCAATTTTACCATATCACAATTTTAAAGATTTAGATTATGTAAATATTTCTGGATTTGGAAGTAGTCCCTTTCTAAATGGAACTTATAGGATTTCTGTTCCAAAATATGAAAATGGTAGATGTTTATCTACAATAACATCTGCATCATTAGGATTTACAACTGAGATATATGTTTCGCCAATTCCAAATCAAATATCAGTTGGAAGTAGTATTATAATCGGAACAGAAACTTTAAGTATTCTTGGTGTATATAGAGAACAAAATATTCTTAGGGTTGAGAGGGGATCTACAGGAGTATCACATACAGTTGGAACTGCAGTGACATATTTGTCAAATTATTTTACTTTTTCTAAGTCTTTAGATCAATTCAGTTCGAAATTAAATGATATAGTATTCTTTAATCCGAAAGAATCTATTGGCGTTTCAACTTTAAACGGAGTAGGATATAATACTTCCTTTACCTTTGGAAATAATTCAATAACTAGAAGTATTCCATCTAAAGGAATTTATATTGATAATCACCCATTTTTAACAAATCAATCAGTTATTTTTACCACTAATGGATCTCCTATAGGATATTCTACCGATGGATTAATACCATTTTTGCCTCTTCCACAAAATCTCTTTGTTGTTAATAAAAATAAAAACTTAATTGGATTGAAAACTTCTTTAAATGGTGAAGAGGTATTTTTTCACACTAATGGAATTGATAATGATAAATACTCAATTCAATCTAATTACCCTCAAGTACTGGGTAATGTTGAAAAAAATGAAGTTATAGTTTCAGTTTCCACTTCACATGAACTTACAACTGGCGATTTAATCTCATTAAATGTTAAACCAAATCTTAATGTAGGTATAGGGACTTTTACTTCGGTAAAGATTCTTTATAATTCCAAAATAAAAAGTATTGTAGTTAATCCAATTGAATTTACTTCTTTGGGTATTAATACTATTACAAATCAAATTACTATTCCAAATCACAGATTGGAAACTGGAGATAAAATTCTATATGAAAATTATGAATTTGGCGAATATTTTGTATATAAAGTAAATAAAGATAAGATAAGTTTATGTGAAACTTATTATGATACTCAAAAAAATCTCCCAATAATTGTAGGATTTGCATCTACTGGAGCATCTTCTCAATCAATAACATTAATTAATCCACCCATTAAAGTAATTAAAAATAATAATCTTGTTTTTGATTTATCAGATTCTTCTTTATCTGGATATGAGTTTAAAATTTTTACTGATCTTAATTTTAATCATGAATTTGAAACTACAAAAAAACCATCAACATTTAATGTTTCTAATGTAGGTATTGTTGGAATTTCTACTAATGCATCACTAACTATTCAGTATGATTCATCTATTCCAGAAAATCTTTACTACAATTTAGAAAAATCTGGTAATATTGCAAACTCTGATAAAGATGTTATTAATTATAATAAAATATCATATATTAACAGCATTTATAATGGATCTTATAATGTAATTGGAATAGGTACAACAACTTTTAGTATAAATTTAGAAAAACTTCCAGAAAAACTTTCTTATGCTTCTACAGAATGTAGTGTATTAGAATATTCAACGAAATCAAGTTTAGCAACAGGTCCAGTCAATTCTTTAAATATTTTATCTTCAGGATCTGGATATAAAAAATTACCATTTTTTAAGTCTACAAATTCAATTTCTGGAAAAGATTTACTGGTAATTCCAAAATCAAATACAATAGGATCAATTAAAGAATTGAGAACTATTAATAGTAGATTTGCATATCCATCAGATAAAACACTAAGACCAAAAGTTTTTGCATCTCCCATCATTAAAGTCAAAGATTCCAATACGATAGATCAAATATCAATTATTAGTGGAGGGTCTGGATATGTTTCACCACCAAACTTTGTTTTAGTAAATTCAGAAAATAGAGATATTGTAACTTCTGGGTTAATCGAATTTAATATTACAGGATCATCTATAACTTCAACTGAAATTATCGCAGAACCAAAAGGTCTTCCGGATGAAAAAGTAGAATTGTATACGATCAATAATAATAATGGAGTTTCTATTGAAAAAGTTGAGTCTGTAAATGCCACAACATTTGATTGTTATATATCTACACCCAATGTTTTTGGAATATCTGAATTTAGAGATGCACCATTTAGTGATGGTGATGAAGTTTTTGTAGAAGGGATACAAAAATTTGGTTCTTCTGGTGATGGATTTAATTCTTCAGATTATGGATATAAATTTTTTAAAGTTATCGATTATGATAATACTTCTATTAATGATAGAGTGAGAATTAGTGTTTCTGGATTAACAACAAACACTGGCATTCCAAAAACAATTCAAGATTACATTGGGGTTTTAATTAATAAAAATGATTATCCAGTTTTTGAGGTAACTAAAAAAATATCTAATTTTGTAGTTGGAGAAAAATTATCATCCAATGGTATATCAAGAGATTTAGAAGTCGTTGAGAGTGTTAGTAATTATTTAAAAATTATTGGAACTTACAATTTATCAGTAGGTGAAACTATTATAGGAAATGAATCTGGAAATAAAGCAACAATTGTTTCATTAAAAGAAAATAATGGAGTATTTAATATTGGATATTCTAATTTAAAAAATATTGGTTGGGAAAATGAAATAGGAAAGTTAAGTGAAGATTATCAAGTTATTGCTAATAATGATTATTACCAAAATTTATCATATTCAATAAAAAGTTCAGTATCTTATAAAGACCAGCAATCTCCTATTGAAAGTTTAGTGCATATAAGTGGAATGAAAAATTTTGCAGATACGCAAGTATTGCAAAATGCAAATGGTGGGGTTGTAAATAATGATGAATTTTCTTCTTTCATTTATGATATAATTGATGAAAAACGTGTAGATACTATTAATAATTTTGATAGAGTTATAGATCAAGATGTTATTCAAGGAAAATCTAAATTTTTAAAATTGCAGAGTGAAAAACTGACAAACTATACAGAATTGAAAAGTTTAGATGTATTAAGTATTGATGATATTAGTAATCAGTTTTCAAGTATAGAATCTGAAGTTACTGAATTTTTATCTATAGAAGAAGTTGATGATCAATCATATTACAACTTTTTAATAAGAATAGTTAACCCAGAAAAAAATGAAGAAATTCAATTAACAGATATCACTATTTTAAGTAATGGATCGGAAACTTTTATTGTCGAAAATGAATCTTTAACTGGAATAGGATCTACATCATATCATTTAAATAATGATACATTTGGAACATTTGATTTATATACAAATGAATATGAAGAAACTTTTTTAAGATTTTATCCAAATGATCCTTTCGATAGTGATTATGATTTAAAAATAATTAGACAAGTATTTGATTCTTCATCTTCTGGTCTTGGAGCAGAATCTATAGGTTTTGTAAAATTAACTGGATCTACTGCATTTGATAATGCAGATGTAGGAATTGGAACAACTACTATTATTTCTGTAGACTCTAATAATTTTGATGCATTATATATAAATTCACACGCAATTAATTTATCTACTTTAGAGTCGGATTATGTGAGATTATACGTTGTTGGTATTGGTACTAGTACATATACTTCAGAATATTATATTGATGGTTATAATCAAAGATCATTTACTGGAAATCAAATAGGTACTTTTTATGCCAATATAGATGATAGTGGCATTTTACATGTATTCCATGAAAATAATACTCCAAATCAAATTAGAATAAAAAGTAATATAGTTGGATTTGGCAATACATTATCTGGAATAGGAACATATCGATATAGTGTATTTGGGCAAGATGATGGGCAAGAAAGAAGTGCAATTTATGAATCTGGATTTACTGATACTTCATCGGGATTATCCACATCCATTTTAACTTTTAATAAAAATCTTTTTAATGCATCTAAATCAGTTATTCAAATTAGTGAGGGATATAAAAAAGCACTTCATCAAGTTATGATAATTTATAATGAAAATGATGTTTATATTCAACAATTGCCATTTTTAACTGTTTCGGGTGAAAATGAGTACATTTCAGAATTTGATGGATCTTCCGGATTGGGGACTTTTGGTGGTAGTATCTCCGGAAATGATGTTATATTATCATTTTATCCAGATTCTAGTGAATCTGTTGATATTAAAATTTTTAGTAAAATTTTATATAAAGATTTAGATATTATCAATGAACCACCAGATTTATCTTATGGAACAGTTATAGAAAGAATTGATGAAAAATTTTATAATGGTATTAATCTTGATAGAATTAATAAAACCAATTTTGTTCTTAGAAGTAACAAAATTCCAATTTTTTCAAAAACTTTTAACCCAAATAGAACATCAGAGTTAAATCCAAGTACAGGAGTATTTACTATTCCAAATCACTTTTTTGTAACCGGAGAAGAATTAATTTACACCCCAAACTCAACAATTGAAGAGGTTGGAATATCTTCAATAGAAACGGGAAGTGGTCCATTACCATCTAGGGTATATGCATATAAAGTATCCGACGATAAATTTAAAATTGCACTGACAAAAGAAAGTGCTGATGCTGGAATTGGGACAACTTTCACTTCTCTTGGAGAGGGAAATTCTCATAGATTTACTATGGCAAAAAGAAATAGTAAATGTATTATAACTATCGACGATTTAATACAATATCCATTAACATATACAAAAATAACACATCAATTGAATGGAAATGTAAATGGTGAAGTTGGTATTAATACTGATATAATTTCTTTAAGTGGAATATCTTCTATAAATCCAAAAGATACATTATTAGTTGATGATGAGTATATGGGAGTTATAAATGTTGGATTGGGAACAACAAATTTGGGACCCATTACAAATAGTGGAAATTTAAATTTGGTAAAGGTTGATAGAGGTTTTGTTGGATCTTATATATCTACCCATACAGATTCTTCTTTAGTGAGATTATATAAAGGTGCATTTAATATTGTAGATGATGAAATTCACTTTGCAGAACCCCCAAGAGGTAATCCTCAGATTAACAAAACAAAATATAATTTAGATTTTGAAACATCATCATTTACTGGTAGGGCATTTTTAAAATCTGGATATGAAAATAACAAAATTTATGATGATATATCTGATGAATTTAGTGGAATTAATAGTTCATTTACTTTAAAGGTGGGTGGTGCAAATACTACAGGAATTGGAACCGAAGGATCTAACGGACTTATTTTTATCAATGGTGTTTATCAATCCCCCAAAACAGACAATAATCCGAATATTTTTAATTATGAAATTTTAGAAGATGTTGATTTGGGATTATCTACAGTAAGATTTTCTGGAATTACAAGACCAGATGATCCTCTAGAATATGTAATTTCAGAATATGATGTTAATGCAAATGCACTTCCTAGAGGGGGAATTATAGTTTCCTATGGTTCCACTACAGGACTTGGTTTTGCACCTCTCGTAGGCGCTTCCGTAACAGCTGTCGTTGGTGCTGGAGGTTCTATTGTATCTGTAGGATTGGGAACAACTGATAATCTTGGATCTGGATATAATGGACTTACTCCAATTGGCGTTTTTGTTTATGAGGAGAATCACGTCGGCACAGCGGCAACTATTGAAGTTTCTAATATTGGGGTTGGAGGTACATTGTCATTTAGTGTTGTTGGACCTGGAACTGGATATAACAATCCAAAAATATTTGTATCAGATCCTTCTTATGAAAATTTACCAATTATTGGTGTTTCTAGATTGGGGATTGGGAATACGACTGAGACTGGAGTTGGATTGTTAATGGATGTTAAAGTTGGAGGATCTACAGGAATAGGCTCTACATATTTTGAAGTGACTGATTTTAAATTCTCTAGGACTGGATATGGTTTTAGAAGAGGTGATGTATTTAAACCTGTTGGATTGGTTACTGACGCCTCACTATTATCTCCATTGTCAGATTTTACGATTACTGTAGTTGATACTTATACTGATTCATTTGCAGCATGGGATTTTGGAGAGATTGATTACATAGATTCAATAAAACAATTTCAAGATGGTATAAGAGTTAGATTTCCACTTATATACAATGGAGAACTTCTTAGTTTTGAACCTGAAAATAATTCTTCCATCCAAAGAAATATCAATAATGTTTTAGTAATTTTTATAAATGGAATTATTCAAGAACCAAAAATTAACTATATTTTTGAAGGTGGAACATCTTTCGTCTTTACAACACCACCATTACCAGAAGATAATATTGATATTTATTTTTATAAGGGTGTTGATGGTGTTGACTCTGTTACAGTTGATGATATATTTCCAACTATAAAATATGGAGATGATGTTCAAGTATTGAGTATTAATTCAAATCAAAATACAATATCACAGGAAGAAAGAACTGTTTATAATTTAGCATTTTCAGATAAATTTGAAACTAATTTATATTTTGGTCAAGGAATAGATGAAACTGTTTATAAACCACTTTCTTGGACTAAACAAAAAGTTGACAAAAAAATTAATGGAGAATTTATATCAAAATCCAGAGATACCTTAGAACCACTGATTTTCCCAACGGCAAAAATTATTAAAAATATTTCCACAACAGATAATGAAATATTCTTGGATAGTATTGAATTATTTGAGTATGAAGATGGTGTATTTGGAGAAGATAATAATGAGTTTACTGATAAAACTAATGCAGGATTTGATGCATTAATTATTGATAATACAAATCCAGTTTCTGCAGCATTTACATGCTCCATTGGGTTTGGTGGAACTGTTATTGGAATAACAACACTTAATGTTGGATCTGGATATGCTGCAGATCAATCAACAATATCCTTAAAATTTACAAATCCACCTGAACTAGGAATAGGAATAGGAACAACTGCATCTGCAGAGGCAACTATAATAAATGGTTCTGTTTCTTCAGTTTCTATCACAAATCCTGGATTTGGATATGCGGTAGAACCAAAAATATTTGCAGAAACTCCAAATTATAATATTGAAAAAATTACAGGGTTTAGTGTGATTAACGGATTTTCTGGAATTGTAACCGGAATTACAACATCTAATGGAATAGGTACTGCATTGGCATTAGTTTTTAATATTTATCATGATGTGAATGATAATTATTTCTCAGGAATAAGTACTGGATATCCGATTTACATTTATGATACTCAAATTGGTAATGGTGTTGTGTCAATTGATGAATCAGATTCTGAATCCGTTGGAATTGGGACTACTTTCTTAGATAATGTTTATTATGTATCAGATTGGTCTAATAATGCCGAAATTGCAATTATTACTTGCAATGTTAAGTCAGATTCTAATATTATTGGAATTGAAACCACTGGAAGTATTGAAAATCCAGTAGGAAAATATTCTTGGGGAAGATTGTATGTAGGAACAAGATCTGAAAATCCAATTTCAATTAATGTTTCCGGAAATATTGTTAGTGGATTATCTACTTATCCAACAATTCAAAGAAGAAATTTTGGAATTAGAAAAACTGGAGCACTTCCCAAAATTGTTTTATAAATACATAAAAAAGTAATAATATGTCTGCATTTGTAACAGATAAATTTAGAATATTGAATGCTGATTCTTTTGTAGAGTCAATCAGTAATAATTCTTATTATATTTTTCTGGGATTAACAAATCCAGATAATACTACAGTTATTTCTGGAGAAGGTCCAACAGAAAATGATGGTTTTGGTAGATTGATAAACTGGGATACTAGTACAGCAAATAATCCCGTAGATAATTTACAATATCTTTCACATTATAGAGATACTTGTTTATTCGGAAAAAAAATAATCTCAGAAAATGCTAGAAGAGTTGTAAAAAAATATGAATGGGTTCAAAATTCTCCATATGATGTTTATAGGCATGATTATGGTCCAAGCAATGTATCTTTAGTATCTCAATCGGAAAGATTATATAGTTCAAATTACTATGTAGTCACAAGTGAATATAAAGTTTATATTTGTATAGAAAATGGTTCTTCTGGAACTGGAACTGTTTCAAGATCTCAAACAGAACCTAATCATACTGATATTGAACCAGTATCATATAATGATGGATATAAATGGAAATATCTTTTTAGAGTTTCACCTGCTGATGTAATAAAATTTGATTCGACTGAATATATTATTCTCCCAAATGATTGGATGACTACAACTGACAGTGAAATTCAATCTATTAGAGAGGGTGGAGATTCTTTCAATAATAACAATCAAATAAAAACAGTTTATATTGAAAATGGTGGTTCTGGTTATGGTGATAGCTTTACTGCAAATATTTTAGGTGATGGTGTTGGTGGAACAGTATTTGTTTCCACAAGTTCTGGTGTCATTGATAATGTAATTGTTACAAATGGTGGATATGGATATACATATGGAACAATAGAACTTTCTGGAGGATCTGGTGCAAAATTAGTTCCAATCATTCCACCATCAAAAGGACATGGATATGATATTTATGATGAATTAGGTGCCGATAAAGTTTTATTATATGCTAGATTTGATGATTCTACTAAGAATTTCCCAGTGGATACAAAATTTTCACAAGTTGGAATATTGAAAAATCCAGAAACTTTTTCAAGTTTAAGTAGAACTAATCAAAATTTCACAGAAAATACATTTTCAGCACTTTATTCAATTGCACTACAAGATTCTGTTTCAGTGGAAATAGGAAATTTAGTAACTCAGGATCAGGGAAACGGAATAGTTGCAGAAGGATATATTGCATCTTTTGATAAAGAAACTAAAATTTTAAAATATTATCAAGATAGATCTTTATCTTTTGCAAATAAAAATGACCAAACTGATTCTACATATGTCAATAAAAATATAATTCCATTTGTTTCTACAGAAAGTGTTTTAGTTAATGCAAATAATATAGGAAATTCTGTAAATGTAGAAATTGACACAAGTATTAATAATACAAATCAACTAACAACTGATAGTGGAAAAGTTGTAGATTTGGGCGTCACTTTTACAAATGGTCTTTCTAATCCACAGATAAATAAAAAGACGGGAGATATAATTTATATTGATAATCGACCAATTGTTGAGAGAAACTCTAGACAAAAAGAAGACATTAAAATTATTCTGGAATTTTAAAAAAAATGGCACAAAAAACCGATTTAAATGTTAGTCCATATTATGATGATTTTGATAAGAATAAAAATTTTAATAAAGTTTTATTCAAACCAGGATATCCAGTTCAGGCTAGAGAATTAACAACTTTACAATCCATTTTACAGAATCAAATTGAATCTTTTGGTAATAATATCTTTAAAGAGGGGTCTTTGGTTATACCAGGATCTATTACTTACGATAATCAATTTTCTGCAGTAAAACTAAACTCTTTTAATTTAGGTGTAGATATATCTACATACATTAAAAGTTTTATAGGTAAGACAATAACAGGGCAGAGTTCTGGAGTAACTGCATCAGTTCAATATGTATCTCTCCCATCAGATAGTGATTTAGTTGAATATGTAACAATTTATGTAAAATATATTAATGTTGGATTTGATTCTCAAACAGCAATTTTTCAAGATGGAGAATCATTAATAGCAGATGAAAATGTAACTTATGGAAATACTACCATTGTTTCTGGCACAACTTTTGCTTCATTAATATCATTAAATTCTACATCTACAGGATCTGCAGTATCAATTGATGATGGTGTATATTTTGTTAGAGGTTCTTTTGTTAATGTTTTCAAACAAACTATTATATTAGATTATTATACAAACACTCCTTCATATAGAATTGGATTAAGAGTTTCAGAATCCGTAGTTAATGCAAAAGATGATCCATCTTTATATGATAATGCAAAAGGATTTACTAATTTTGCTTCTCCTGGAGCAGATAGATTTAAAATTTCTTTGACACTAGATAAAAAATCTTTAACAGATTTAAATGATACTGATTTTATAGAATTACTCAGAATAGATAATGGGAGAATAAAGAAAACTGTAAATAAAACTGAATATAATGTAATTAGAGATTACATTGCGGAAAGAACTTATGACGAATCTGGGCATTATGCTGTAGATGAATTTACAATAAATTTATTAGAATGTTTGAATGATAGAATAGATAATGGTGGAGTATATTTAGAAAATGAAATAACAGATCAAGGTAATATTCCTTCAGACAATTTAATATGTGCTCAAATATCTCCAGGAAAAGCGTATGTTTCTGGATATGATGTTGAATTTGATTCAATTCAATCTATAGATATTGAAAAACCAAGAGATACTGAAAATGTTTCTAATTTTAGTGTTCCATTTGAAATGGGACATTTATTAAGAATTAATAATGTAAGTGGATTTTTAAAGGAAAATGAAAAAATTGACTTAAAAAGTAATTTTAAAGGAGATTCACCATCTACTATTGGGCAAGCAAGAGTTTACACATTTAATTTAACTGATGCAGCATATTCTGGAAATTCTACCCAATGGGATTTATATCTTTATGATATTCAAACATACACAAATATAACTTTCAATAGAAGTATAACTACCTCCGAAATTCCTACATCTTCTTTTATTAAAGGAAAAAGTAGTGGGGCAACAGGATTTGTTGTATTGGGTGCAAATAGTTCTTCTTTAAATCTTAGCCAAACTTCAGGTATTTTCGTAAATGGTGAACAAGTTATTATTAATGGAATAGAATCTCCATTAATAATTAAAAATTTTACAGTATACAGTTCTAAAGATATTAAATCTGTTTCTCAGTCTGGTCATTCTGGATTTCAATCTTTTTCCGCAGATTTATCTTTAAAAAAGAAAAAATTGTCTAATGGAATTACAGAAGTTCGTATCAGTTCCGGAACAGTAACGAGTCCTGGAAAGTTATTTTCAGGAATTTCTATTGGAGATATTTTTAGTACAATTGAAAATGATAAATTAAAATATAATGAAATTACTAATATTTCTGCAGATTTATCATCATTTACAATTTCTGGAATAACAACTGTTTCTGGAGTATTTGATGGTTCTATTATCGGAAATGGAAATTATACTCCAGAACTTAGATATTCGGAAATTAAAAATAGTGAAAATGCGTATCTTTATGCCAAATTACCAGAAAATAACATTTCTTCAGTAGATCTTTCAAATTCACAATTATTAATATCAAAACAAATAACTGGAGAAACGACAGATTCTTCTGGAGTTTTAACTTTTAATACTTCTGCAACTGGTATTGATAATGTAGTATTTGAATCTTTTGATCAAGAAAGATATGGAATAGGGTACAGTGGTAGTGGAATTGGTACAATCACCTCAGATGCATTTAGTATAGATACATCAACAAATACTGTAACTATTAGGGGATTGTTACAAAATCAATCCTCAAATACAGTAGTAAATACTACTCTCAAAAAAACTGGTATTAAAAGTAAAATTAAAAAATATATAAGAAGTTCTGTAAAAGTTGTAAACTTTTCAAAGTTCCCACAATCTGGTTCAGTTGCTGTTGGCAGCGGATCATCATCAATTCCAGATGGTCTAATTTACAATCCATATTATGGATTGAGAGTTCATGATGAAGAAATTTCCTTAGATGTTCCAGATGTAGCAAATGTTTTAGCAATATATGAGTCAACAGGATCAAATGATCCAACTTTAGATCAATTAGAATTTTTATCTTCATCTCAGGTAGATACTGATACAATTATTGGAGAAAATATTATTGGATCTGAAAGTGGTGCAATTGCAAGAATTGTATTAAATTCTTCTTCATCTTCAGTATCTTCAAATCATCTCGCCATTATATACTTAAATGATGAAAGATTTTTAGTTGGAGAAAGAGTAACATTTACTGAATCTAATGTAGAATCTACAATTCAATCAATTATTTTTGGCAAATATAAAAATATAACAAATAACTTTGTCTTAGATAAGGGACAAAAAGATGAATATTACGATTATTCTAAATTAGTTAGAATTGGATCTCAATCTCCAGAAAAAAGACTTCTGATTGTATATGATCATTATATAGTTCCATCATCTGATGATGGTGATGTTTTTACTGTACTAAGTTATGATAAAAATAGATATTCTAAAGATATTCCCAGAATAGGAAAAGAAAATATAAGAGCTTCTGATGTTCTAGATTTTAGACCAAGAGTTCAAAATAATTCTTCTACAACAAAATCACCATTTGCATTTGAGTCTAGAGTATTTACATCAAATTCGATAAAATATAATTTAAAACCAGGTGAAAGTTCTATAATTAGTTATGATTTTTATTTGCCAAGAATTGATCAAGTTTATTTGGATAAATTTGGAACTGTGGTATATGAAAAAGGAAGTTCTTCTAAAAATCCCATTCCCTTTAAATATGAAGACAATGATTTGATGAACATAGCAGAAATTTATCTCCCTGCTTATTTGTATAATATTGATGATGCTAGGGTAAATATGATTGACAATAAGAGATATACTATGAAAGATATTGGAAATATTGAAGATAGATTAGAAAACTTAGAAAATATTACATCTCTTAGCTTATTAGAAATAAATACAGAATCTTTAAGAATAGAAGATAGTTCTGGAAATATTAGATTTAAATCTGGAATTTTTGTAGATGATTTTTCTAATGATTCATTATCTGATAAATCTTTATCAAAAATAAGTATAAAAGATAATTCTCTTAGACCGTATACCTTTTCAAATACACTTAAACAAAGACCATTGCCTTCAGAAGAAATTTCTGAAAGTAATCTAGATCTATCACAAAATTATAATTTGTTAGATCCTAATGTTCAAAAAACTGGAAATTTAATTACTTTAAAATATGATTCTGTAAAATGGATTGAACAAACTCTTGCCACAAATTCTGAAAATGTAAATACTTTCAGAATAGTTGAATTAAATGGAATTATTACATTATCTCCAAAATTTGACAATAAAACTAGAGTAATAAATATTCCATCAAAAAGTAGAATAAATCAAACAATTATTGATAGTAAATACATTAGTTCTCGAAATATTTCATTTTTTGGTAGGAGTCTTAAACCATTTGCGAAACATTATCACTTTTTTGATAATCACAGTAATCTTGATTTTGTTCCAAAGTTGATTGAAATTGCGAATAGTCCAAATTTAGTGAATAGTGGATCTTCTAATTCATCATTTAGGGTTGGAGAAACTATATTTGTCTACCATGAAAATAAAAAAATAGGAAAATTTAGATTAGCATCATCAAATCACAAAGAAGGGCAATTTAATTCACCAACTAGAGTATATACTGTGAATCCATATTCTAGAGTAAATACTCTACCAATTTCATATAGCCAATCATCAGAAACAATTAATATAGATTTAAATTCACTTTCTGCAGAAGATCAAGGAAGTTTTTATGGGTATGTTAAGAAAGGTGCTAAAATAGTTGGTCAAACAAGTAAATCTATTGCTTATGTTAAAGATCTAAAATTAGTTGCAGATAATACTGGAGATTTATTTGGATCTATTTTTATTAAAGATCCTTATGTAGATCCAACACCCAATCCAAGAATTTTAGTTGGTAAAAAAACTTTTACACTTACATCCAGTTTAACAAATAGAAAGCAAACTGTAAGTGGATCACTTATTTCTAGAGGTGATGCATTATATTATAGTAATAGTGATTCAAATAATTTGATTACAAAAACTACATCTTCAACAAGAATAAGTCCATTGGCACAATCTTTTTATGTCGGCGGTGATATTGAAATAACAGATGCAATCGGACAAAATGATGATGCTAATGGAGTATTTTTGACAGCAGTTGATTTATTTTTTGCAAAAAAACCATCTAATGATATTCCTATAATTATTCAAATAAGAAAATCTGACTTAGGAACACCAACATTATATACGATTGGAAATTCTAAAGTGCTATTGCCTGAAGAAATTAGTGTTTCTAATAATGGAGAAACTCCAACTAGAGTTATATTTGATGAACCTATCTTTCTACCACCAGGAAAAAATTACTCTTTAGTTCTTCTCAGTTCTACAGATGAATATGAAGTTTGGACGGCAAGAATCAATGAGAGAACGATAAATACAAAAGATAAACCACCTGAAGAAGCAATTATATATTCTAAAAGATTTGGTCTTGGTGGATTATTTAAGTCTCAGAACGGATATACATGGAATTCAATTCCTGAATCAGATTTAAAATTTAACTTTTACAAAGCAAAATTTACTTCAAATGTGGGTATTGCACATTTTGGAAATCCTCCTTTAGATGAAAGTAATGGATACGTTAAAAATTTATTACCAAATTCATTAACATCATTTCCTAAAAAAATAAATATCGGAATTACGACAATTAGTGAAGGAGATTCTTTGATCGGGATTTTAACTTCAGGTAGAAGAATTGGTAGTGGTAATAATATTCTAGGATCTTCTGCTGTTATTACTTCTGTTGGAAGTAGTGTTTCTAGTGTTGGTATTACTACTGGAGGTTTAAACTATCCAATAAGTGTTGTTTCAGAAACTGTAGATACATACAATATTATTGGGAATGGTAGTGGTCTTAAACTAAATATTACTACAAATTCTTCTGGCATAATTATAGGAATTTCACATTCAACTACAGATTATGGAACTGGATATAAAGTTGGCGATGCTGTTGGAATTGTAACTTCTTCAACATCAACTCAAACCGGAAGAAATTCAATAGTTACTATTACGGCAATTTCTGGAATTGATAAATTATACCTTACTAATGTTCAGGGGCAAACAAATGATGCATTTCAAGTAGGAACAGGATTAAGTTATTATGGCGATGACGGAAATTTAGTTTCATTAGGATCCACTCTTATTACTTCTTCAACATCCTTAGGGGGTTTAAATTCTGGCAATATATTGAAAGTAAATCATTTTAATCATGGTATGTATGCAGTCAATAATAAATTAAAATTGACTGGAGTAGAATCTGATATAGCACCGACTTATTTAACAGAAGATCTTCAATCTACAACCATTTCCGGCGAATATATTAATGTTGAAAATTCTAGCAATTTTTCTATGTTTGAGGGAATTTCTGTTGGATCTGGAAATATTGGATATGTGAAAATTGGCGATGAAGTCATAGGATATACAAATCCAAGTGGAAATCAATTAGAAATTGTAAATAGAGGAGTAGAGGGAATTATTGAAACTCATACTGCAGATTCTCCAGTAATGAAGTATGAATTTTCCGGAATATCTCTCAGAAGAATTAATAACATAGTTCATGATATTTATGATCAGCAGATTAAATCTGATAGTTATTATGTAGAAATTGATAGATCTTCAAATGGAAAAGATAGATCTGACGACGATCCTGGAAATAAATATCCAGAATTATCATTTACATCTCAATTAATTGGTGGAGGTTCAAAAATTAATGCGTCTGAAAATATAATTTTTAATAAAATTAATCCAAAATTTAATATTATTTTACCAGGAAAAGATACTCAAATTACCGCTACTACAAGAACAACATCAGGAACTAGTATTGATGGAACAGAAACATCTTTCCAAGTTTTTAATGAAGTAACTCCAGTAACTTTAAATCAAGTTAATACTTTAGATTCTGTTAGGATGGTTTGTTCAAGAATAAATGAACTTGAAAATTCAGAGTTTGATAATATTTCTGGAAGAAGATCTTTTACTTCAGCATTAACTCTTACGAATAATGGAAATGAAAATATTTCACCCATTATAAATTTAAACGGATCTAATATTGAATTTTTATCTGATGTAATAAATAATCCAATAGCAAATTTTGCATCAGATTCTTCAGTAAATTCAATTGCAAATGATCCACACTCTGCAATTTATATTTCTAAAGTTATTAGAATTTCGCAACCAGCATCTTCATTAAAAGTTCTTTTTACTGCATATAGACCATCATCTTCAGATATTAGAGTTCTTTATGGTTTAGTTAGAGATGATTCTTCAGAAATTGAGCAAGAATTTGAATTGTTTCCAGGTTATGAAAATTTAGAAACAACTTCAGATGGAGATTTAAAAGTTATTAATCCATCTTTAAATAATGGAAAACCAGATTTTAAAGTTCCTATAAGTCAATTTGAACAATTTTTAGAATATGAATATACTGCAAATGATTTGCCAGATTTTAGTGGATATAGGATAAAAATAATTATGTCTGGAACTAATCAAGCAAATGTTCCTATTGTTAAAAATCTAAGAACAATTGCATTAAAATGAAAAATTTAATTAAAGTTAAAGATCATCCATATCTTTATCGAGACAAGGATACTGGTGCCATTATTAACTGCGATGTTGTTGCATATAATCAAAGAGTTAAAAAAATTGAATATCAAAAATCTCAAAGAGAAGAACTAAATAATATTAAAAAAGATATAGAAGAAATAAAATTTCTTTTAAGTCAATTTTTAGAAAAGCAATAATCCAAATAGTTTATAAATACTTAAAGACATATTTGTACAAATAATGGCAGTATATTCGGCAAATATTGTAATAGAACA
>Ga0129345_1000117_pt1 | contig 26006 bp, 27 predicted proteins | sample CPBDNA_FD_94425 | JGI IMG/M metagenome (GOLD analysis project Ga0129345, IMG submission 94425) | Freshwater to marine salinity gradient microbial communities from Chesapeake Bay, USA - CPBay_Sum_20_0.8_DNA | ecosystem: Environmental > Aquatic > Marine > Coastal | place: USA: Chesapeake Bay...
AAGAGATAATGAAGCTGTATTTAATAATCTATTTCAACTTTATCAAAAAGGTTCTTTAAGTGTTCGTACTGTATTAGAGCTTTTTAATATTGACCCTGATCAAGAATACGAATATTTACAGTCCGATTTATTTACTTTGAATGATGCTAGATTCAATGACTTGTTAGCTAACTTCTACCAAACGGTGGGAGGAGACTTAGCGGGAGATCCTAGATTTAAGAAGCTTATCGCAGAAAGAGGTCTAGGTATTAAGAATTACGAAGATTTACCTACAGATTTGACGGCTTCTTATAAGAATAAAGTAGTTAAAGACACTTTAAACAGATCCGAATCAGATTCTCAGAAAGTTTTTGATAAAACTTATATCGCAGGACAGTCTGATAAGTTAGAGCTAAATAATATTCAAAATATGTTAATAGGTTCTTTAGCTAAAAAAGTTAAGAATCGGTATTCATCTTCTAAAGAGACTATTCCTGTAAAGAAGTAAATAATGTCTGAGAAAAATACGAATACTCAAGTCAAGAAAGAGTTAGATAAGTTCGATTTCTCCAACATTAAAAACCCTCCTAGATATGATCTACATAAGAATAGATTATTAGAAGATAAGACTGAAAATTCTATTACGGATGACTTAGATAGAAAACAAGAAAATTTGGATAAGTCAGCTAATCTACTCTCTATGATCTCTTTCATAGCCTCCCGACTTTAGGATCTATTTTTATAGTTAATTTTTAATAGCTTATATTTAGATTCTTATTCTATTAAAAATAGGTGATTTCTATGGAAAGTAAAAGAAGACCCATATTCATGACGGACAATCAAGTTGATGCGTTAAAAGATTACATGATGAAAAACTCTACTGTTTCTCACGGTACTCTTAGATTCGACTTTAAATTGACTCCTCAACAGATCAACTCCTTAGTTTTATCTGATTATTTGCGAGTAGAAGGTCATGGGAGGAATTCTAGATACTACCCCGGAAATCTTTGGGATACTACAGGCTCTATGTATAGATACGGTTCTAAAGGTTCCGAAGTTAATATTAGCTCAGTTATGTCTGATTTACAGGTTGTAGCTAACAGAACTAAAGAAGATTATGAGAGAGCTTACTTATTTAGAATAGGTGACCATGTTTGTAGATCATGGGGAAACGCTCCTTCTGGTCTAGGAGTGGTTGTAGATATTCAACCTGTTAATAGAAAGGTTACAGTAAGATGGCCTTTTGGTACTTATCAAGAACATGTTGATGAGTTAAGTCTTATTTACCGTGATAATGGAGATAGGCAATTATCTATTCCTACTATTGATAAAGATATCATGGATAAGGTTCCTCAATATTTTGATCCAGCTTCTTATGAGTATCATAGGTACGAGGTAAACCCTTATAAAGATATGAGTAGATCTACTATTAGATCCAGTAAAGAGAAAACTGAGAATAAAAAAAAAGCTCATAAACTCAACCCTGTAACTAAAAAGCAACTACAAAGAGTAGCAAATGTTTTAGTTCCCTATGGAGCAGAGTCTTTAAGTTCTAAGTTAAATCAAGATTATATCTTAACTCAGTCTGAAATTATTGTTTCAGTTAATACAGAAAAAGACAATCCTCTTTATAAAGATACTCCTTGGTACATTACTCCAGATACAGCAGATAATGTTAATGATAATGGGGATGCTTGGACTAATGGAGTTATTGAGAATTCTTATAGATCTTTTAGAGGTTCTTATAATTTCTATGAACATAATCAAGTAGTTTCTGAATCTAAAGGTAGAGTAGTAGATTCCTTACTTAGAAAAGTTCCTCTAGGTAATGGTAGGTATTACTATGCTGTGGAGATTCTTGTAGCTACTAATAAGAAACATAAGCAGTTGGCTAATAGAATAGCAGCAGGTGACTTAAATACATTAAGTATGGGTTGTACTTGTACTTTTACTCAATGCTCACAATGTGGTCATCTTGCTTACACACCAGAACAAAAATGTGCTCACCTTAGGTATAACAAAGGTGGGTTTTTCATTGATCAATACGGTGTTAGAAGAATCGTAGCAGAGTTGTGTGGTTCGGATCTTCATAAAGATTCAGTCGAGTTCGAAGAAGCTTCTTGGGTAGAGATTCCAGCATGGAGAAATGCCAAAGTCCATAACATAGTTAACGGAGGTACTAATGTAGTCAATGTAGTCGGCTATTTAAGTACTAGATTATATGGTAAAGATTCATTTGAAATTATGTTAGAAGACGGAAAGCTTCAAGACATTAAGTTACAAATCAAGAAAAAAGCTCAACCAGAGGACGAGTTAGATCTTGAGGATTTTAGTGACGAAGAGAGTTTAGATGAAGTCAGTGAAGAAGGAGAAGAGTCCTCAAACACTGATGAAATCTATGAGTTAGAGTTGGGTGAAGGGTTAGAGTTTGTACCTTCTACGGAGAAGGAACTCTTAGAAGAAAACATTATTGAGAGTAGTAAAAATCAATAATTAGTTTTTAACCCATTTATTCGATTATTAAAATTTAATAATCTTTTGTTCCTTTATTTATAATAAGTTGGATTTAATTCTACTTATAGTCGATTAGGAGATAAACATGAAAAAAGTTGAGGAAAGAGCTCAAGTAGCATTCGATATTAGTAAGACTCTTTTTCCAGAGTTGTTCGCAGCCGATAAAGAAGTATTTGCTAGTACCGTAAAGAGAATCGCTCGTCTTGAGAAAAAAGACCTCATGAAGTTGCATGAGAGAAGCATTCTTTTAGCTAATGTTGCTAAGTTTGTTACTGCTTCCGCAGCAGATTATCGTTACTTGGTAGACAAGTACGAAGCTGAGAGACCATCTAAGATGGAACCTGAGTATGCGGATTATGATACTAAAGTAGAAGACTATCCTGAGTTTAATATCCCTCAAGAACGCCCAGAAGGAAGCTTAGCTGGTGAGCTAGATAAGCACCTTTCTGAAGGTCCCCTTGAGGAAACTTACGAAAAAGAGTCTAAAGATCACAATGAAGGTCAATATGCAGATAAGCCTGAAGAAGGTTATGACTATCCAGAAAAGAATATTCCACAGGAATATCCTAAGAAGGCTAGCTCTGAGCTTGAAGAAAAGTTTGCTGCTTTGACTGATCAAGTGTCTAAGTTGGCTTCTATCGTTGAAGCTCAGGCAAAGCAGTCTACTGAAGAGGGTGATAAGGTTGAAGAGATGAAGGAAAAGATGGATGTTCCTTTCTCTGAAAACGAAGATTATTACCCATCTCGTAAAGAGGCTCGTTATAGCTACAGTAGTGATGGCAAAGATGGCGAGTGCGATGCTGAAGAAAAAGCAGAAAAAGAAGTTGATATGGCCCGTGAGGTACAGGGTGAGTCCGGTAGCTCTTGGGTAAGTGCTAATAAGAAGCAAGCTATGGATATGGAAATGGATGAGGAAATGGACATGGAAGAGGGATCTGACATGGGCATGGAATTAGACATGGGCATGGAAATGGAAGAAGAAGACGAAGGTATGGACATGGGTTATGACATGGAGATGGAAGATAGCATGGAAGAAGATTATGAAATGCATCTTTACTCTTCAAAAGAAAATAACTCTGCTGACCTACGCAGCTTGTTCTCACAAGAAGAGCTTGAAGAATTAGGTGTTTCTTCATCTTTCGGACTACCTGCAACTGCTAAGTTGGGCGGGGAATCTAAGATTCCTGAAGCTATGCTTTCCGCTACAGCTAGTAAGCAAGAAAGTAAGAAAGACGATTTAGGTCTTCTATTTAACAAAAATTAATAATTTATAAGCTTTACTTATATAGGAAAGGTGGAAAAAAATGGCATTAGATCAGTTACATAAAGTTGTAGCTCGTCCTGTTTCCTTGAATGATGCTGCTGCAGTTCAAGATAACAGTTCTGGTATTGCTAACTCCCTTATTACTTCTGACACTCCTCTTGGTGTGTTGGGTGGCTCTGTAGCTGCTATCAATAATGATGGTACCTATAAAGCTTGTGTCGCTGCTGGCGATCAAGCAATGGGTCTTTTCGGTATTGATGCTGCTGGTGAGCCTTTTGAAAGTAACCGCCCTAAGGATCACGGTAAGATTACCTTGATTTCTGGTGGTTTTCACGGTGTAGATATTTATGAGACTCGTAATGAAGCAGATTCTTCTGACCTAGCTTACGCTGCAGGCGATCTTCTTTATTGTTCCGCTCGTGGTCTTCTTACTAAAGATAACGCTGCTATCGCTTTTGGTGGAGCAGAGGTTGCTGTAGTTGAGGAAGCTGGAGAAATCGGTGAGCCTCTAATCATTAAGTTGTTGGTGTAATAAGGAAGGGGTAAGCAAATGCGTTTATTTGATGGAAATGGCGTTAATAACGTCGATAAGCATAAAATTTTAGCTAAGTACCTCTCTAATCCTAGAGGTCGTCATATTTTGGCGAAGTACTTACAGTCTCCTATTAAGAGACAACTTCTTTACGAAGGTGTTTTAAGAAAAGCATTTTACGTAGAGGAACTTCTTCCCGGAGCTAGTCCTTTCTATGATAAGGACGTTAACGTTCCAGCTTACGTAGTAAGTGAAGAAGCTGATAGTATTATGGCAGTTACTAGGTCTCGCAGAATTGACGTTCCTATGTTCGAAATTGCTGCGAATCCTATGATTCCTTTTACTACTATCCAAGAAAAGCGTTTTGATATCGTAGAAAGAACTTTGGAGCAGGGTAAGTCCAGCATCATGGAACAAGAAGACACTCGTGGCTTCAACTTGATCGCTGCTACTGCTGCACAGAACACTGCTAACGGAATCAACGCTGGTTTGACTTCTGCTACTTTGAATCCTTTGATTCTTGCAGACGCTTTCGGTGAGATTGAAAAATGGCGACTACGTGTTAGCCGTGTATTTATCAATCCTCGTGACTACGCTGACGTAAGAAAGTTTGATCGTGATATCCTTGATATCGAGAGCCAAGCTTTCCTACTTAAGACTGGTATCCAGAACTCTCTTTGGGGAGCTCACTTGATTCAGTCTACTGTAGTTCCTGTAGGAACTGCTTATGTAGTTGCTGAGCCTGAGTATTTTGGTAGAATGCCAATCCGAACTGACTTGACTATCCTTTCTGCTGACGATAATCGCCAGAGAATGATTGGATTCTCAATGTTCGAGATTATTGGTATCGCTGTTACCAATCCTCTTGGTCTTGCTGAAATCACTATTAACAGAGTTTAATAGCTAATATCAGATATATTAGGGCTCCTTCGGGAGCCCTTTTTCTTTACCCAAAAAATCATAATACTTTATTATTTTCTACTAATAGAGATTACTCCATTTAAACAAAAGGTGTTTATACAATGGCTAAACAATATTTAAAAGCTTTAAAAACTATCAATTTCTCCGATACAGGAATCACCCTAAGCTCAGGGAGAGTTTTTTATTTAGAAGGTTCTACCGTATATGCGTATTCAGGAGCTGAGGATAAAGTTATCTCCATTAGCGAGATGGGTGATTGGGTTCTTAAACTAGAGCCAAGTGCTTCTGTTGAGAAAACAGACTCTTTCGCTTTCAAGACTTTTATGTCTGAGCAAGGGAAATCACAAGCCCGTCCCACAGCTAAACCTTCTTCTACAACTTATCAGAATGTGACAACATCTGTCCCTGACTCTATTAAGTTCCAACCTAAGAGTGGTCATCAAGCTTTTGTAAGGCCGTTGGCTAATGCAGCTTTCAATTCTCCTAAAGCAGAAGTTAGAGCTATGCCTTCTCCTAGAGTAGAAGTTCCTCATATTAAAACCGCTACTGTAGAAACTCCTACAGGCAAGAAAGTTATGGACTTGACTAATGGAGGTCAGGTTAAAGAAGAGAAATCCCCTGTAGGGAATAGATTTTCTTTAGTAGATATACCAGAAGGTAAAGAAGCTACTCCAATGGACTTAGATAATTTGTATAAGCAGAGTAATCAAAGTCCTGATGGTATGTATTCTCTAGTAGAATCTATTGAGGTAGCTATTACAGAAAAAGCAGAAGTTTCTGAATTCGAGTCTCAATGGAAAGAGTATATGGATATAAAAAAGAAAGCGGATAAAGTTAAGTTCATTGAAGGGTTAACTTTTCCCGGAATCCTCCAATTCTTTATCGATAAAACTAGAGATCTAGTTCGACAGGCAGAAGAAGGTACTTATAGTCTTTCTAAGCCAATGCAGAAGATGCATAAAAATTTAATTTCCACTATGGAAACTCAGTTAAAAGTCGGAAGATTAGACGTTTAAAATTTTAATTAAACTAGAGCCTATGTTTTTACATAGGCTCTTTTTTATTTTCTTTGAATATTAAATTAAGAGTGAGTATTTGTAAATTTTAAGTTGGTATATGGAATCAGAAATTACAATCCCTTTGAGGTTATTCGATCTAGACTTTCAAGCTTATACTATTGAAGAATTGTATAGGGCTTCAGCTCCGCTTTCTAAGAAGTATATGAAAGGCTGTAGCTCCACTTTATATAGAGTAGATGTTCAAAATGCTAGATGGTTATTCAAAGTTAAATGTAGTAAAGCTGATTCAGAAGGACCTTATATAGTTAGAGTAGGTTTAGCGGATAAAGATGATATGGAAACTCCTGTAAGGGGTAGAGATATCAGAGTTCATTGTAGCTGCCCTTTCTTTTGGTATTACGGTCCTGCGTATAACGCTTTTGTTGAAGGGTATTTAGAAGGTCGAGATAAGAGAGGTATTCCTATCCCTCCTTCAGAATCAAGTAAACACAAGATTAAGATTTGCAAACACATAGCCTCGGTTGTTCCCAAGGTTAAAGGTTATTTATTAAATTCGTTTAAAAATTATAGAGAACAGAGGAGTTCCTAATATGCCTTTTTATTCATATAGATGTGAAGATTGTAATCATGAGTTTGACGAGATGAGGACTTTCAGTAAGATGGACGCTCCTATCGATTGCCCTGAGTGTAATAGTCATACACCTACAAGATATTTTAATGTAGGGGAAAATTTAAACGTTGCTTATGTTGGTTATAATTGGCAAGGTAAAAATTGGAATCTAGCTAAACATCGTATGGATCAAAGTAAAAAAATGGAAAGACTTCAACGAGATGAATGGGGACCAAAGCCGGGGGAGAAATAGGAGTAAACTATGCCAGTAAGAGTTCTTATAGACAGTAGATCAAATAAAAGCACCAATGTTTATTGGAGTCCTCTAGTAGAAGCTAAAGCATATAACTTATATGTTTCTACTCTTAAGGATGGTCCTTATAACTTGGTAGTTTCAAATATACAAAATCATCCAGATCCTATTACTCCTAATCCAAGAGTAGTTAGGAATTCTTTCACCAAACCGGGAAGAATTACTTTCACTCTAAGTAACGAGCAAGCAGGTATTACATCAGGTCAAGAGTACTTCATTAAAGTCACTGTTATTGACCAAGATGGTATCGAAGACTTATTAGTGGTAGCTAGGACTCGTCATGTTAAACTTCCGGGAAGAGCTGGTCTTATCCCTAGAAATATTGATTCGGAAAGAGAGAAGGGTGTTTTAGGATGGTTTGAGGATGAGAATGACTTTCGTAGAGTCCATGCATCATATCAAGAAGATTCTCCTGATGACAGGTATTCATTAGATGTTAAGCTTATTGAATCTCAAGTGGGTGTAGCTAATCCTATTGATGAAAACACAGGTGATCCTATTCCCCTTGAAGTTAATGGTCAAATTAACACAGTTCCTAGAGATTTCGGTAGAATTTTAACTAATGCTATTGATTTAAGTGCTGGAGAATTAAGTGTGGAGGTCCCGACTCCTGAAGCAGGTTTGGATTTTGAAATCCATAATGCTGCTGTTAAATTGAATTCAGGATCTCCTTTAACGGGTTCAGTTATTTTCGCTTATAAGTCAGGAACAACAGAGTTTATTATTAATAAAGCAGATTTCACTAATTTAAGTAGCCCTGCTGATTTCTTTTTAACTCTAGATTCAAGGTTGTTGTTAAAAGATACAGATATGTTTAAAATTTATACTATAGGTGTTGCAGGAGCTGGAGTGACTGCAGATGTACTTTACACCGCTTCTAAATTGGCTTAATAGGGGGACCAAATGGCTTTGTTTGTAAATGGTAAAACAGTAGCTGAGGAACAAGTAGATGATATCTTCAGCACTAGTTCAAAAACTGATGTTTTTGGAAAGACTTTCCCCTTCTTAAATGGTTTAGGTTACATCGACAACGATCCCGGATTTCAGGAAACTGCAGGAACTCAAGTTTTATCTACTTCAGATTCTGTAGTCACCTCTTTTCAAATCGATCACCAATCTCCGGGACCTGTTAGGCTAGAGTCAGTAGAGATTGATCTGACTTGGAGAGCTTTAGTTAATGGAGCTAACCCAACGGATTATGCTGAGATGTGGTGGGAGTTTTCTGATAGTGATAACCCAACTTCTTGGACGAGATTCACTGATGTTGTCCAAGTTTTTAAGAATAACCCTGCCGGGGAAGAGATAAATAGACACGGACGTTACTTAGGTAACTTAGCAACTCTACCTATTACTTTTAGATTGATGGGTAGAGTTAATGCTGTAGGGACATCCCTAGATACATTTTTATCAAGTTCTTGTTCAATTGAACATAATGTTGAAGTAGATTAATTTTATTTTAATTTTGAGGAATAAATAGAAGGATTTAAATTCTAGATTTAAGGAGATATCAAAATGAGTCTTGAATATAGAGAGATAGTAAGACAGCATACTCAAACAAGAGCTGCTATCACAACTCAAACAGGAGATATTGGAACTTTAATTTCCAATTCACAAACAGCAATTATTACTGATAATGCTAGTCAAACAACTACATTACAAACTCAATTGAATGCAATTCAAGCCTCAGTTGACGCTCTTCAACAAGACGTTTCCAGTGCTATTTCGGTACCTTCTGTAATTGAGAGACCCGACGAGAATACCACAAGAACCGTTCAAATTACTTTCTATAATTATGATGATGGTATCATGGCTAATGTCCCTTTTGGAGTTCCTCAATTGGCTTTGAGAGACGGATCTGGAGCTTTTGTCACTAACGGTACAGGCGGGACTGGTGGAGCTGTTCCTATTAATAATATTAATATGGTTGCAGGCGGGACTGGTGTTTATACTTTTGATCTAGTAATGAATAATCCAAATCCCGGTGGTCCTAATTTAGATATTGGAAACTTTGCTATCGAGATTACTGTTCAAGAAACTGTCCTTCCTGAGTACTCAATTCATCCTAGATCCTTCGAGGTTGTTGAAATTTCTGGAGTAGAGTCTGGATTTTCTTCCTTAGAAGCAGGCCAAACAGCTATTACTGCTGATATTGCTTCTCTTTCAACAGAGTTGAATACTTTGATTGGTGATCCTACTTCTGCTGCTAATTTTCCAGCAGCGGATATCACAACGATGTTAGATAATTTAACTCAAGATGTTTCAGATCTTATTACTTCTGTAGGTACTAATAAAGGTATTAATAGAAGTTTGCAAACTGTTGAGTTGATGCCTTTTGGAGGAGCTTCTCCAGCTATTTTAGACGCTGATCCAACTACTATTGCAGGATTAACGGCTTTTTTCCCCGGAAACGGTAATGAGAGAGTTTACTCTAATTACAACATTTTAGTTCCTAATTCTCCACAGGTAAGTCATACTTTAGTAGATGATACTGTAGAGTATGATTTGGTTTGGACTAGTGAGATGAATACAGGAACAGGTACTTCTAGATGGCATATTAATTCCGCAAGTATCACTGTAGGTGACCCTGTAGCAGGAAGAGCGATCTCAGCTCAGTATGCTGCAACAGACACGGAAACTCAACATGCTGTTCACGGTGAGATTAAAGACGCTTCTATCCAAGATTTGTCTACAGGGTGGTATTTGATCCTAGCGGGAACACCAGCAGGAGTAAACACACTTACCTTGAAGATTCTAGGTGAAACCAGAATTAAGTTCACTTACAGTACAGCAACTGTTTAATAAAAATTAATATAAATCCCCTTGATTATTCAGGGGGATTTTTTTATTATTAGATATATGTTAAAAAAACCTAAAGTAGGGGTATATCTGTTCGATAATGGAGCAGATGTTAAAATATCCGAATTTAAAAAATTAGTTAAGTTTTTGGAGAGAGATTACTATATTCAAGTGATCTCAGAATTAAAGTTACCCTCAAGCATTAATCACACTTTTTTAGAAAATGCTTTAAATTCTACTTATTACTTTCCTTTTGATGTTCGAATCTTTTTCTCTCAAGTCACAGAAGATAAAGTTAAAGATCTAACTTCTAAAAATCTTTTTTTAGATAAATTAAACCAAGATACAACAGACTACGTCAAAGATACTTTAGACGAATATTTCTTTGAAATCAGTAAGGATTTAAACTCTTACGGGTTAGAAAAGACCTTAAGTATTTGCAACTTTGCAGAAAGCTTCAATCTTTCTTTGTTAGGAAAAGCAAAGGCTCTTAATGATTTGAAGCAACATTCTAGAATACTTTTATTAGATGGTCAAAGTAAGAGGTACTCTTGTCCAAAAGAATACTTAAAAGTAACGGATATAATCGTATTACATGATTATATTGATGTATCTGCTTTTGATACAGGAAAGCCCGTAGTTTTATATCTATCTTCCACTAAACCTTTAGAAGATTTAGAGCTTACCTTGAGAAGAGATCTACTTCAATCTAAAATGGTTCAGTTTGTGGTAACTTCTAACCCTAAAGTAAGAAGTTTGATGAACCTTCATTCTATAGATGTTATTTATATGGATAACCCTGACCCAGAGCTCCTTTTAAAAAGCCTTGCTAAAATTTACAAAGACTTTAATCCAAAAGAAGAGTTAGTTATTTATACTGAACATGAACTAGATGATAAGAGTGGTAATCGAATTACCATACCTTCAGATATTTGCAAATCATTTAATTATAAAGATTTAGCATTAAGTTCTTTCATTGAATTTAATCAAGAGATTAAAGAGTACGAAAGTTACTTAGAGCAAGAATATATCTGGAGGTGTTGGAAGATTTACCAATCCTGTAGGTTATTGTCTAACCATAAGATCCTTTATATAGGAGAGAATTTAAATTTAGTGTCTTATTTAAATGATAATAACTTTGATGTAGTATTTTTTTACACAGGAAATGGTAAAAACCCTTGCGATAAGAGAAAAAATAAATACAAAGATATTTCTTTGTGCAAAGATTTATTTTCAATTCAAGACTATAACACTGAAGACAGGTTAGTTATTTGTGATTCTGTATTGGAAGATTATAGTTATATTGACTCTTTAGGTCTATTGAACTTTATTAAGACATCAGGATTCAAGAGAATAGGGATCACTTTTAAAAGAGTTAATAACCTCTTTGTTAATGTTAATACTATATCTCCTTACTTAAGTAATTTAGGTTTTCGCTTGAACGGGAATGGTTTTACAGAAACAAAAGAGGATTCTCAGAACTCTTTTATTTATTTGATTTGCGATTAATTTTTGATAAGTATCAAAAAATTTAGGAATGGTTAATATGTCTAGATTCAAAGGATTATCCTCACAATATCTTCAAGGAACAGGCTTTTATAATACTTTTGGGGCAGGTACTAATAATATTGCTTCGTTTCTTTTTCCGGAGAATTCCACTCTTTACGGTATTAGGTTCGTTTTATCTGGAGGGACATTAATTGACCAGCAAATGCAATTGTATAGAATTTCCGCTATTGATGGAGCATCTTCAGAAAAAATCTATCCTTTCGATACTTATGAAGATTTCCAGTTCACAAACATTTCTGGACAAGATATAGCAGATATTTCTTTTGTACACCCTATTAAAGTTCCCAGAGGTCACAGGGTAGGTGTTATCATTAATACTTCAGGTGTTGATACTGGAACTCCTCAATACGACATTCAACTGAATTACGTAGAAGATAAACCTTTTTAATATGGCTGATCAAGTTAATTTTAATTCGACATTCAATAAGAGATTGAGGTCTGTAGATGATAATCTAGATCCAGTCTCTGTAACTAGTATATCTTCTAAAGTAGTCTATTACGATTCTGGTTCTGAGGTAGTTGTTCCTGTAACAATGACTCTAGATGAAGTTTCTACAGGTTTGTATTATGTGGAATTTGTAGTAGATTCTACTAACTTTGAAACGGGTATTACTTATCATGTTATTATTGAAGGTCAATCTTTTGGATTACCTCAATCAACAGAGTTAGTTTCAAGTTCTTTTACAGTACTTCCAGATAAGCCGGGCTTCACTGTAGAATTTGAATAATATGACCTGTAAACTCTATAATTTAGAAGACCCCGCTTTTCAGTTAGATAATGACGACCTTTTCATAAAGGTTTATGACTCTTCTAACTCTCTCGTAGATCCTTTAGAGATTACAGCCTCTATAATGATAAGAGATATTATCACAGGAAATTTTATTTACAGTGATAAACCCGATTTAAATGATATTACTCCTTTAAGAGATTCCACAGGCTTTTATTACTTAGATTTATTATTCTCTTCAATATTATTCGAAGTTGCAGAGTACAAAGTTCAATGGTCTATAAAATTACACACTAATTCTAACTTAACGGAAGCTTCAGATTATTTTGTAGTAGCTAACGTCTATGATTGTTAATCATTTTTTAAACGCTTATTTACATGAGCAAAGCGTTTAAAAGAGGTCAATTACTGGAAGAAAAAGATCTTGTTATTAAGATTAGGGATTCTAAAGCGATACTATTCGACCCTTATCAGATAAATTATTCTATTTATGATGATACAGGAACTACTCCCTTATTGTTAAATAACCATTCTTCTAGAGTACCCGTTAAAAAAGATGTGGGTATTTTCTACGCAGTCTACCCTATTCCTCATAATGCTAATTTCGGTCAATGGAGAATTGTTTGGCATATTCAAGAATTGGAATCCTCTTCAATTCTTGATTTTGAGCAGTGCTTTAATATCGTCACCGCAGATTCATTTGTTCCTATTAATAAAAATGAGTTTGTTTCAAGAATCGAAGATATTTTAGACATTACCATAACTGACCCATCAGGCTGTTAAAAACGGCACCCAACTTCATACTTTGTTTTTATTAAATTATTTAAAGACTGGAGGGAAGTATGTCTAGAGCATTTTATAAGGGTAGTGAGCTTACTGATACTGATTTAGTTATCACTTTCAGAGATGAAAATGGAGCTTTGTTTGACCCATATTCCGTAACCTATGGAATATTAGATCCAGATGGAGTTCTTATTGATAATATTAACACTAGACCTGCAGAAAAGAAATCTCTAGGTAAATGGTACGCTCCTTATATTATTGAAGATGATGCAAAAGAAGGTGATTATAAAATCCAGTGGAATATACAAGAATTATCTACGTCCTCTGTTCGCCAGTATGTTAACCAGTTTAACGTTTTGGGCGATTGTACTATTTCTAAGTTAAACTATCCTGATTCAGTATCTTCCTTAATTCATAAGTTAAGAATTCGATTAGGGGATAACGATCCTGATAGAAATTACAGATTCGCTCCTCCTAAGTCTCCCAATGAAGTTAATAACTTCACTACTAATCATGGTTATATTTGGCAAGATTACGAACTCCTCTCTTTTTTAGAGGACGCTACAGATACTATTAATTGGTATCTAAGAGGAACTAATTACACTATTGGAAGTATTCCAGCTCCATTGAGACCTATTGCATTAATGGGGGCTATGGTTCATGCGATTGATCAGCTCTCTTTAATTTGGATTCAAGATGAGTTTGGTTATTCTCTAAATGGTATCTCTTTAGACCTCTCTAAATCTGAAAAGTATAGATCAATGGTAGATGGTTTAGCAGAGAGATTTGAAACTAAGATGGACAACCTTCAAGCTAACAGATCGCACAAAATTAAAGGTCTTAGACAAGCTAGGTTTTCCGTAGGTTATGGTTATGGACAAGGTCAATATTCTTTTAGAGGAGCAGGTGCAGGTTCTTGGAGAAGAAGTAATAGAGTTTAATTATGTCTTGTGATAAAAAACAAAGTACAATAACAGGTGCAATATCTTCTACAGATAGAGCTATAGATGAGTTAGATCCATTAGCTTTAAGAAGTTTACCTGTAAAGAACTACCCTAGACCAGTAGCTCCTAGAAACTTTAGAGTCTTTCATGCTTATACTACAGGAGTTTTCGATCTTTGTTGGGACTCTCCTTATATTGATCCTAGAAACGCAGAGCATGTAGTTACAGGAGTTAATGTTTACCGTTCCATAGACTCCTCTGAAGGTCCTTGGACGTTAGTGAACTCGACTCCTCTAACAGTAGATTTCTATAGAGATCAGTCTCAAAATATTCCTGTTGTGGATGAGGTTGTTAATAATACTACTCATTTAAGAATTGAGGAGCATTGTGTAGTTATCCAAACTCAGAACTACCCTTTAGTTTTTTCTGAGACTGATCAAACTCTTCTTACTGATACAGATTTAATTACTGTGAAGATAGATGGTAATCAGGTTATGGTTAAGTCAATAAATTCATGGACAGGAGAGATAGAGCTATTTTCAGAGCCAGAATATGATCCTGTTTTCGAGAGATTTATCGATCTTCCTGTACCTACCAGTTCTTCAGTTATAGAAATATCTTATGTTTATAATAATTTAGTTCTTCAAGATGATCGTTTAGTAGACCAGAGAATTTTTTATAAAGTTACTTCAGTTACTAATGATGGCAATGAGACTAGACTTGAGGATGCTCCTATAGCATCTTATCAAGATTTAGACGCTTTGACTTATATATGGAAAAATATCATATCTAAACAAAAGTTCTTATTAGAGCAGGCAGGAGAAGTAGCTAAAGTTTTCATCCAAAGATCAGCAGGTATTCGTTGTACAGAACACGATATTCTAGATAGAGAGTTGTATGGTGATGATGAGCGCAGAACTTGTCCTGTCTGTTATGGTACGGGATTCGAAGGTGGTTATATAGGACCTTTCGATTTATTGATTGGAAATTTTGACGCTGCTACTACTTATAAAAGAGCTAATAAAGGTAGGAAGAAAACAAAGAGTCAAGAGACTTTTACTATTAATTACCCTGTGTTAAGACAAGGGGATATTATAGTTAGACAGAATGGCGAGAGGTATGTTGTAGGTCCTGTTAGGAGAAAAGAATCCAACGGGTTATTGCTTCAACAAGATTTTGAACTTCATATTTTACAACCTTCTGACATTCTATATAAGATAACTATTCCGGGTGTCCCTGATATTTATCCTAAGATAGATAAACCTACTGTGCCGGATTATAAAGAAGTTAAAGGTAAATCGGCTAGGTTTTCTAATATTGAGAGAATGTAGTGAAGCTTCTAAAAGAGTTGAAATATATCATGAAGAATCCTGATATTTCCTATAAAGACTTACCACCAATGGTGAAATACTTGGTTGATATTCATTTAAAAGAAATGGGAAAGCTCCCAGAAGACCAAGACTCAGAAGAGTCAGATGTTTCTAAAGATGATTTAGAACAAGCTGTTAGAAACCTTAGTGATGTGGTGAGAGATCGATAATGGATATAACTCCCGGAATAAAAGTATTAAGAAGAGAGCTACAATATAGATTGAGAGAAATCTTAGATAAGGCTCCTTATGAAGTTTATACAGATCCTAATACAGGGGAACGTAGAAATGAGAAAGCTTTTAAGGATGTGGAGATACTCTCTGAATATACCAAACGTCAAACTGATAACCACGCTATTTATTTAGGTGTTAAAAGTTTCAGTGATAATTCCACAGGTATAGATGATTACGGTGGTATTGAATTTGGTCAGTATCAATTAGCTAAACCTGCAAGCACAGAAGCGTTAGGAAAAGCTATTTCTTGGGTAAGTATGGATACCAAGAAATACGATGCTGAAGTTTCTAAAGGATACTATTTTATAAGTATTACAAGTGAAAACACTTATGAGTACTTAAAAGTAGTGGACCAATCCGAATTTTTAACCGAAAATTATCAAGGTGAGGCTTCTTTCACACTCCCTTCTACCCCAATAGACGAATCTACCGTTTTTTTGGAAGTTAATAATTATCTCCTAGTCAGGAATCAAGATTTCTCGGTAACTGGAGATATAGTAACTTTCAATATCTTTATTCCGAATGGAGTTAAGATAAAAGCGGATTGGAAAATAGAAGATTCTGTAGTTACAGGTTTAGAGTACGAACCTGCTAGGTCTTTTGAGATGGTTCCCGGAGTAGAATTACATTTTTCAGAAAATGTGTTAATCGGAGACGAACAAGCTCTCCTCTTATTTGATCAAGAGGTTCCTTCTTTCCATGTTTTCAATTCTAGAGCTCAATATACAGTGAATTTAATGCTGCAGATGCCTGATAAGAAGAAAGAGGACGAATTAGTTGATTATCTACATTCTAGAATAAATACAGAGTTGAGAAGTCACTTTAATCGAAGCGGTTGGACTCTTAAAGAATTATCTTGGAATGATGAAGAGTTAGAGGATTGGGAAGATGGTGGTTACTATACGGTAGCTAATTCGACCATCACTTTTAATGTGGATATTGAATGGGCTAGATTCATACCTCTTATTAGAACTTATAAGCAATTTATTTTTACCCCAGTAGCAGCCCTTTAAGGAGTTATCATGCCTTTATATGAATTTAAATGCGAGAATGGACATATTACAGAACATCTTTGTAAAGACCCTTCCGTAATTAAAGAATGTACGGTTTGTAACTCCTCAGTAGAAAGAAAGATAGGAAGTAGATTTTCTCCAGCGTTTGCTGATTCTACTTCTATGAAAAATAATTTAGATATTTATATTGGTAGAGACGCTAACCAAAGATGGGAGCATTACGAAAAGAAGTTTAAACATAAACAAGACGTAATGCAAAAGAATCCCGGATGTGATGTAGTTCCCGATAGTTCGGGTGGTTATGTGGCTGTACCGAAAGAGACAAAACCGACTTCAGAGGATTAAATTTTATTATTATTTTTTATCCTCTTAAGAAGAAAGTTAATTACTTAATTTAATTTAACTAACAATCTATAGTTTTATAGTTAAGGATTTGAGATATGGCAGATAGAATCTCGTTTACTCAGTATCAACCACCCGGAGTGTATACTCAATCTATCTTGACGAATGAGCAAGTTAACCTAACTCAAGGAGCTAGAATTCCTTTGGTTATTGGTCCAGCTTCTCCTTTGATTGAGAATGTTAATGTTCCGGTAGTTCGTGGTTCTAATAGAAACTTCCCCGTTTTCATAGAAAGAGAAGATCTTTCTGCTCAAGCAAATGGAACTAACACTTCTTTTGTTACTAGATTAGGACCTCTTATTGATCCTTTTTCAGCAGCAGCTACTACTAATCCAGAAAATGTTGTAGTTCTTGTTGACGATCAAACAGTTACTCCTACTAGTTTGGTAGCGGAAGATTCTAACGGTCAAGGAGTTATTAATTTTCCTTTTGCTCCCGATGCAGGATCTGTAGTTTTAGTTTCCTATTATTACATCGTGAGGGATAGAGAAGTTACTTTAGAAGATTTATCTAGTCAAGTGGATGGCTCTGCTACTACTTTTTACACTCGAAATAGAAGAGTGGTAGATAATACAGACACAGGAACAGTAACTAATGATCCAGTTTATATTACTGTTTTAGTTAATAATGTAGCTACTATAGCTCAATCTCTTAATGGAGAGATGGGTCAATTCACATTAGCTTCTGCTCCTGCTTCCGGATCAACTTTGACTGTAAGTTACAGTTATTCTGACCATATCGATTTAAATGATCCTCTTCCAAACAAATATGTACACTCTATTTCAAGAGTAGGTAATGTACCTTCTCGTGCAGATTACATCAATGGGATTGATTACAACTTCACCAATGAAGCAGCTATAGATAATGTTACTTTCCATGAAATTGCTTGGGGAAATTCTTTCGTAATTTCTTCTATGTTACAAGAAGATAGTACGTTTAGCTATGACTGGGTTCCCGGAGAAAATCTCCATACTAGTGTTTTTGATTATAAGGTTTTTGGAGAAGCTCTTAAGCCAGTCGATTTAGTAGGTGGGGTTACTAAGGTATTCCAAACTAAGTGGCCTATCATGAAAGGTGATGGTAAAGGTAAGCACCTTTTTGATGCGGGTATCGGTTCTGAGTTCTTTGACGTTTACTTCGGAGAGACTACTGATGAAGCTCTTCCGGGAGGGAATACTACTTCTGGGAATAAAGAGGTTCTAGGGTCTCCAGTTTCTGTAGTTAGAGTTGAAGGAAATACAGGCCTAATTTACTTAGATACAGCGATTGACCCTGCTACCATTAATGTTTATGGAGTTTATTACACTAACTTCATGGTAGACGACTCTTACACTATTACCAAGGTTTCAGATACTACCGGATTAGTGCCTAGTACTTACAAAGTCCAAAGCCCTAATACAGGATTTCTACCTTCTGTAACGGAAGGTACTCACTCCTTAACAGTTGCTTTAACTTCAGGAACTGTTTTAGGCGATGAACTTTACTGGACTCAAGAAACTGATTTAGGAACTCTCCCTAGATATCAAGATGTTTTTGTTAATAGAAATCAATCTCAAGATGAGGTAGTTCGTATTACTATTGATTCCGTGATTACTTCCCCATCCAATAACACTTATCAGTTTTCAGTAACTTCTACTGTAGCTGGAACTACAGATCCGGGGTTAACTGGATCTAATACTGCAGCTAATACTAACTTAACAGGTATGTTGAGAGATGGTTTGAATAATAACCAAGGTATCTCTGGAGAACCTTATTTAGATCCTACTACAGGATTTTATTTCGATTTCAGATTTCCTACAGGTTTGTTAGCGGGAGATTATTTCGAATTTAATATTAATTCTGAAGGTGAGTTTGACTTCTTCAGTACTGATATTCTAGGGTTAGATCCACTTTACAATAATATGATGCCGGGGCTTTTAGTTCTAACCGAGGAACGTAACACTCTAAATCAAATATCTGTAGGTCAAAGTGTTGATTTAAGGTCTTTCAAAGCTGCTGGCGCAGAGCCGGAAATTGGAGACACTTATTATGTTACTTATAAGTATTACAGAATCGATTTCAGAACTAGATTGTACGCTAGGTTCTCTGATGTAGAAGCAGCGTTTGGGTTAGCAAACTTATCCAACCCTTTATCTTTAGCTGGAAAGCTTCATTTTGATAATGATGTTGCTGCGGTAGCTATTAAGCCTCTAACCCTTTACACTGATCAAACATTTCAAGATTATTTGAAGTCTGGGCAGTTTGGGGTTAATCTTGATCCTGTCACTGAGTCTAACCTTTATTTAGAAGCTATCGCTGAATTAGAAGAACCTTTTGAGGATAACAGAACTCCTTATAGTATGGTTCCTCTAACTGACGATTCTGTTGTTTGGGCTGAGTTGAAAGATCACGTAGAGAAAATGTCTTCTACGTTCTTTAGTTCGGAACGATACTCCGTTTATGGATTTTCTCCTAATAGAAAAGATAATTTTGTAAGAAGTAGAGTTCTTAACTTCAAATCAAATAGAACTATGGTAACTTATCCAACTTCTGTTGTTATGGATGTAGAAACAGAAAGAGGTAGGTTCGATACAGTTAGAGCTCCCGGTTGGTTCTATGCTTGTGCGATTTCTGGTTTAATCACCAGACCATTTGCATCGCCTTCTGATCCTCTAACTAATAGATCTGTAAGCGGTTTTCGAGAAACAGGTATTTTTAGAAATCAATTACAGTTGAACGAATTAGCTCAAGAAGGTGTTACTATTCTTGAGACTCGAACTCCTAATGTAGTGATTCGAGATGCTCTTAACACTGATATGACTTCAGTGTTAACTAGAGAGCCTACGGTAACGTTTATATCAGACTTTGTTGAACAACAAGCTAGAGTTATTCTTAATAGATTTATTGGACGTAAGTTTATTAACACTATTCTAGGTGAGATTGAGTCTGTATTCTCGGCCTACTTGTCTGAACTCAAATTAAGTGAATTGATTACAGACTTTAGAAATGTCGAGGTTGCCCAGAATGAGAATGACCCAACAATCGTGGAAGTATCTGCCGAGTACGCTCCTGTATTGCCAGTCAAGTACATTTTGGTGACATTTCGCATTCGTGGAACTCTTGGATAAAAAAAGGAGAAATGAGAAATGCGAACTGATAATTATATTTACAAAAGAGCACACGCTCCTGAGGGATTACGTACTGTTATTGCTGCAAAGCATAGAGTTTTTGCTCCTCAGGTGGGTACTCAAGGTCTTACCTTAATCGGTAACCTCAGTCAGTTTAATGTTAGTGAAAGTCGTGCTGTAGAACCAGTGCGAGGTATTGGTAAAGGAATGCAGATTGCAGAGCTGGTTCCCGGTGTTGTGGAGCCTATGTCTCTATCTTGTCAATTCTTTGCCTTGTATTTAGCTAATGTATTCCAGATTTTTGGATACAATGGCGGTGTTGACGGTTTCGTAAGAAGTCTTAAGCATCACCAATGGCCTTTCGATGTTAAGTCGGAAGTAGTTTTATCTAGATTAGCTAAAGACGATCCTGCTGCTAATGGTAATTCTGGAGGACTAGGTACTGGTACTCAGAAAGCTACTACGGACGGATTCTTTTTGAATCTTTCTGGTTATGATGAGAGAGCTATCGTAACTATTTATGAAGCTTGCTGGATGGAGTCTTGGGGAATGGACACTGAAGACACAGGTGCTCTTGTAACTTCAAACGCAGAAATTAAAGCTACAGATGTAGTTGATGGAAGATACGCAGTTAAGTTAGGTGCTGCTACTGGAAACGAACCCGGATCTGGTGGTGGAGCTCTTAGACATACTGTAGGATCAAACCTACAAGGTCTTCTAGGTCAGCTAGTCGGTATTTAATACTATTTAATCTTATTAGCGGGGTATTTTTACCCCGCTATTTTTTTACCTTAAATAAGTTTGGAATTTTCATAAGATTTCATAAAACTTTATATTATTTTATTAAATTCTTTTAATTGTACTAATTTCAGGAGAATACTTTATGCAATTACCCCAAGAGTTGGATTTTTTAAAGAGTTTGGATAAATATAAGTCAGATGAAGTCTTAGATATAGATTTAGGTAACGGAGATATATTCTCCTTCAAGCTGCTTTCTACAGATGAGCAACTAAAAGTTACTGAACTTACCTCTCAAGAAGCTGTTTTGGAGAATCAAATTCATTACATTCTAGCTTTTAGGAAGAATGTGATGGCTATGTCCTTAGTTAAGGTTAACGGTACACCTTGCCCTAAACCAGAAACTTTAATTTACTCTGAAGATAATGAACCAGTAGGCTTATTTTTAGACATTATTAAGGATAAATTCGGTGAGATGGAAGAATCTTTTTTTAATTCTATTTCAAGAAGAGTGGAAGAATTTCAAGGTAAGTTAGTCAATGACTCTTTAAAGAAATTAGGCGTAAAGTTGGAGGATCTTAAAGTTCCTTCTAATTCAGATTATGAGTCTGAGATTGATAGAATTAATCAAGAGGATGAGGAATTAATGGAGTTGGATCAGGATGGTTCTCTTGAAGGTCATATAAAGAGTATGGCGGATTTTGCTTTCAGTGAGGATTTTCAGAAACAACAGGAAGATATTCAAAAAAGACAAGAAGAGTTGTTAAAAGAACAGGAAGAGATTGAAAAGTTAAAGTTGGAGCAATACCAAGCTCAGTTAAGAGCGCAACAAGAGCGACAACAGACTCAAGAGGTTAAACAAGAACCAGAGTCTAAAGTAATCTCTCAAGAAGAGTACTTTAATAATAAAACGTCACAAGGTATTGGAAGTGTTTCGCAGACTGGTGATATTAATTCTCCAGATGCTTCTTTGTATAATTACAATCATCCAAAGGCAGCTTACCCGAAGTCGGTAAGGAAAGTTTAATGAGTAAATGCTTCAAGTCAGAGATTGTGAGGACTTAGAACAGTTAGTTCTTTATTCAGGAATTCTCAAAAGAGTTTCTTTTAATGATGACTTAAAATTGGTAGTTAAATCATTAAATGATGCAGAAGAGCGTTTTATTTTCTTTCAAACGGGGCTTTCTATTAATGATTTTAAAAATATTAATGAAGATATATTCGAGTATGTTGATAAATTCTTGAAGTTTAAAGATTTCATGGCTTGTTACGTAGCTTACTCAGTTATTTATGTAAATGGGTTTTGTTGTTTAGAAGATCGCCATTCTACATACGATAAGTTAAAAGATTACTTTTATGTAATTTCTTTTGATATTTTAAAGTCTTTGTTTTTTAACTTAGTTAACTTGAAAAAGAGAGAAATAAAAGCGGTTGAAAATTTAGAAGTTTTCTGTAGAACAAGTTTTAGTAAAGTTCTTTTTTCTTCCTTAAGCCACAGTAGTTTGAATTCTTTAGCTTTAACAGGAATCCCCGGATATTCTTCGATTCCTTTATCCTATACTCAATTACTATTCATTAATTATATGACTTACCTAAAAGAAAGGGAAACATTTAAATTAAACTTATATCCCTTTAAATTCGTAGCCAGCTTATTTAGCAGTGATGCTGTTAAGAAGTTAGAAAGTTCTATGTTAAGAGAAGAACTTTTAGAGTTAAAACGTAAAAGAGAAGATTTTAATAACGTATATTCAGGGCCGTCTTCAGTTAAGGATATTGTTGATCAGTTGCATGATATGGTTTCCGGAAAAGAAGATCACATGGATTCTGTTATTAAGAGAGAAGAAAGAAAGTCTTTCGAAGCTTGGAAAGAGAATTATCTAGCTAGATTCAGAAACGTAGACCCTAATATCAAAGCTTTAGGTAATGTAGAGTTACCAGATTTATCGGAAGAAGCTTTGTTACGTAGGTATACTAAAGAGTTTAGGTTTAGTTCTTGGTTATTAGATGAATACTTAGCTGAAAAAGAAGAATTATAATGGCAGAGAAAATTAATATAAAGTTTAATCCGTCAGGGCTTTCCGAGATAATTAAAGGAATGGATGATTTAAGTAAATATTCAAAAAGAGCAGGGAAAACATTAGATTCTGAGATGAAGAAGGCTAATAAAACGATGCAGAAGACTAATAAATTAGCTTCTGATAGGTCGGATGAAGAGTCTAAGATTCTAGATATCTTGGAAAAACATAATTTAAATTTAGATCAAACTCTCCGTCAAGAACGGACGATGAAAACCATTTTAGCTGATTATAAACGTGATTGGGCTGATGTTAATAAATCAACAAAAAGTGCTTCAAGATTTGTAGCTAACTTTCTTCAGAAGTCCGACAAAGGGTTCACAGGTAAGATAGTTAGTGGGGCCAGAGGTATGACGGATTCCTTTCAATTTATGGGTGCTACTATGGGTGTTATAGGTGCACAATTCGCACCTATAATAACAGGCTTAAAGTTATTTACCTCATTAGGGAAAGGGATTATAGGTTTGTTAGTGGGGGCTGATTATGAGTTGACTCAAACAACTAAAAGTCTTTATGAAGCAGCCGGAGCCATAGGTAATCTAGAGAAAGGTGTTGAATTAGGTAAAACAGGAGCTGCAGCCTTTAAAAAAGAGTTAGTAGGTATTGCTAAAGAATATAAGATTAATGTAGATGAGTTATTTGACGCAGTTACTGAGTTTGGTAAGCAAGGTGGTAACGTTTTAAAAGCTAATCTTGGAGATGGTGCCTTCAATTCGGTGTCTAGATCGATAGCTAAATATTCCAGACTATTTCAGACCGATGTTAAGGCGGTTGCTAGTTTAGCTGCTCAGATGGGTTCCACTTTTGGAAATAGTACTTCAACAATTTCGGGAGGGTTAGATACTATATTTAAGTACTTTAACAGAACTGGAATGCAATCAGAAAAATTTATACAAACAATAATGGGCGCTACTGAATCCATGAGTTTGTACGGTAATACCACTTCTTTAACATCAAGAGTCCTCAATAGATTAACTAATCAAACCCTTTCTTCTGCAAATGCTATTAAAGAATTTAACCGGATTCAAGGAGCTGGTCCTCAAGATAAACAGTTAAGAAGGAAATCTATACAAAGAGCTCTCTCATCAGATGAAACTAGGGCTCAATTAGCCTTTGAGTTGAAGAGGTCTGCAGGAGATAACCTTAGTGCTGAGTTTAAGAAAAATCCTAAGGCTTCTATTGCTGAAATTACAAAGAAGTTAGGAAATAGAGCGACTAATCAAGATAAAAGAATTTTAGAGTCCTTAAGGATTCTTGAAAAAGGTGTTCCCAGTTTTGCTCAAGTAGCAGCTTTAGAGACTAAAATACCAGAGCTTTTATTAACTCCTCTTGCTGTACAAGGGAGTAAACTCTTGTTAAATTTAGACACAAGTAGTGATAAATTTTTCTTAATCGCTGAACAACTAGGTATTGAAGCAGATACTTTTTTAAGAATGGTTCAAAATGCCAACGAACAGCAAACTTCGATTTTTCAGGCGTTCACAGCAGATCTTTCCCAATCAGCTCAGTCTGTTAAAGATTCAGAAGTTACTGTATCGTCTTATCTTGATGAGTTGGCTAAGACCGCAGGAGAGGATACCACTTCAATTTTGGATGAGATTAAGAACATATTTTCTGAAATAAAAACTATATTGGTCTCAGATTTCTCAGGAGCTATCGATGTTTTTGGAGCAGCATCTATGAGTATCTTAAGATTTCTGAGTACTTTAGGCAATTCTTCTATTTATAGAACTTTAACAGGTCAAATTTGGGGTGACGCTGCTCAAGGAATTAAAGATATGGTTTCCGACTTTAGAGGTTTTTTGTCTGGAGAAGATAAGGAAGTTTCTTCTGAAACATTGGAAAGAATGAAGAGATCGGCTGCTGAAGGAGCGGAAGTTCAATCTAGGCGTAAAAAATCTATGCAGGCTTTTCTCAATCAAGCTTACGATGGAAGTAATACTTATAGCCGTTTGGCTGGGATTACAGGGTCTTTGGATATACCAGATATTTTAAACGCTATAGAGGCGGGAACTTTTTTAGATGCTGTTAGATCAGACGACCAAGCTTTGAATTTATTTAAAAGTTTGAAGAATTTTATGGAATCTTTAAATAAATGGAAAGATGTCAAAGATTCGACACGTAAAGAAGGTACAGTAGTTATTAAGGCTGCAATGAACACCTTAGCCAATGAATTTACTATTAATCAAGAAAAGTTGAAGGGTTAATAAGTGGCTTCTATAGAAAACATAACAGTTTATAGAGATGTAGATCCTTACACATCTATGACTATATCCCTTTTGAATATTGGTTTGATAGATTACTCTTTATACGCCAATCCATCTGATTTTGAATGGCAGTTTGGAGCCAAGAGAAAAGAAGTTTCTGAAAATTTAGTAGGTAACTTTGAATCTAATTATTTAGATGATTATGATATTATAAATGTGTCTGCTACTACAGGAGCTTTTAAACACCCACAGTACGGGGTTACTCATTATAGAAGAGAAGAATCGCACGCTTATCAAAAGTTTGTTCTACTAATGGAGATGATAAAAAATAACTCCATTCAATATAGCCCTAATGGTAGGCCAGAAGATGTTTCACCAGCTATCATATCTTATTTAGGAGCAAGTTGGTTAGGAAACTTCATATCTTTTTCTTACACAGAAGAAGAAAACACACCCAATAATTTCACTTTTGAATTTGAGTTTCAAGTAGAACGTAATTTAGTACAGACTTAATATGAGTATTTTCGATACATTTAAATATTTATTGACTCAGATGGGAGGTTCTCCTTCTGCAGCGGATTTAGTCAATGCTGCAATTTCTGACCCTGAGCTGAGAGAGGGATTGCAGGAGGTTTCTGGACGACTCTTTCAAATTAATATTTTAAAAGACATTAGAAGAAATTCTAAAGAAGATTTTGCTGTACCAAAACCATATGTAAATGCTTTATCTAGTGATAGTTTCGTATTATATCTTCCTAGAGAGTATGAATCTGCTTTTTTTCAACTAAAATTAAAAACGGATACTACAGATAAATTTCTAGCTACTAGAATAGGTCAATTAGAAGATGTGATGCGTATTCGTATTGTAGGTAGAGGTATTGAGTTACCT
>Ga0129345_1000120_pt1 | contig 25876 bp, 32 predicted proteins | sample CPBDNA_FD_94425 | JGI IMG/M metagenome (GOLD analysis project Ga0129345, IMG submission 94425) | Freshwater to marine salinity gradient microbial communities from Chesapeake Bay, USA - CPBay_Sum_20_0.8_DNA | ecosystem: Environmental > Aquatic > Marine > Coastal | place: USA: Chesapeake Bay...
ACATCAGATGATGATTTTGGATTTAATGAGCAAATAGATCTATTATGAATGATTTTGAAAAAAATATGGAACAAATTTTTGATATAGATGTTTCGACAGAAACATCTAATAATAATCCTATTGTACAAATTTCAAAAGTAAAACAGGAAGATCCACAAAAAGATTATGAATATACTCGTGGTCAACTCTACGACCTCATAGAAAAGGGCCAGGAGGCCGTGCAAGGGGCCTTGGAGGTTGCTCAGGAGTCTGGTCATCCTAGAGCATACGAAGTCGCTGTGAACGCTATGAAGCAGGTCTCAGACATGACTGATAAATTAATTGATCTTCAAAAGAAAATGAAAGATCTTGATGCTCCAGTAAAAGGTAATTCACCTACTACAGTTAATAATACTATGTTTGTTGGATCTACTGCAGATCTTCAAAAAATGTTAAAAGACATGGGTAAGAAAATGTCTGAAGATAAATAATCAATAAACTATAAAAGCGATGAGATTAAAAATCTTAAGTCAAGAAATTGCATTACCCGTCACTGCAGGAACTGCTAGCACAATTAACGGTGCCACAGAAGTACGTTTAATTCATGATGAACAAGGAAATACAACACATCTAGTTACAATTACTGATGGGGCAGAAACTCCAGCTACTGTTGCTTCTTTTAGTATGACCCCAGGGCAATCATTAGTAATTAGAAAAAAATCAACCGAAAAAATATATGCATCAAATGATGACATAAGGGGTGTCAAAGTTTCATATATATCATGAAAAAAAGAGTACCTACAGAAAGAGAAATTGCAAGAAAACATGGTGTTTCTGTAAAATACGTTATTAGACAGGCAGAAATTGGTTCTACTGTAGAAAGAGAGCATGTAACATCTCACGATGAAGCATATGGAATTGCCCTTCAACATCTAGATGAATTTCCCGATTATTATAAACATCTACTAGCCATGGAAAAAAAACTTAAAGCTGAATATAAAAAGAAAAAATCATATAAGGAAATCAAAGAATCATTATCCGAAAATCATATTGATGTTGCAATGGGTAGAGAACTTGATGATGAAGGGGCGATGATTCTTAATCAGCTTGAAGAAATTAAACATTGCTGTGATCGTCTAATAACATTGATTAAATCTCCTACTATGCAAATTCCTGGATGGGTCCAATCGAAAATAACACTTGCAGCTGATTATGTCGATTCGGCTGCTAAGTATATGGACAATAAGCACGAAGGGTGAGGATTCCATAACAAAATTTTTGTAATAATTACGACATCGTAAATAACAAATCCTAAATATAATATTGACCTTATACAGATAAGAGCTATGAATACCAAGACCTGCCCAAAATGTGGTGCCCTATGGATTAACGGTCAACATTTTTGGACTGGCACAAACAAACAAGGTAATGAAACTGAACTTGCTTCTTTAGTATGTGACAAGTTTGGAGATGACACTTGCATTAATCCATGCAAAGGTACTACAGATGGTAAAGGTTGGGAAAATAGATTAAATAATATGGATGCTATTGATAAGGATGTTCAAAGGAGTTTAAATGAGTAGTGATCAGATTTATTTGGGGAATCCGCTTTTAAAAAAAGCGAATGTTCCTCATCAGTGGACTAAAAAACAAATTGCAGAATATTTAAAATGTAAAGAAGATCCTGTATATTTTGCAGTTAATTATGTAAAAATTGTTTCCGTTGATGAAGGTTTAGTACCTTTTAAAATGTATGATTTTCAAAAAGAACTTGTAAAAAAATTTCACGAAAATAGATTTAATATAGCTAAGCTTCCCAGACAAACTGGTAAGAGCACTACAGTAGTTTCATATTTACTTCATTATGCTTTATTTAATGATAGTTCAAATATTGGTATTCTAGCAAACAAAGCATCAACTGCTCGTGACTTATTAGGAAGATTACAAACAGCATACGAAAATCTTCCTAAATGGTTACAGCAAGGAGTTATTTCATGGAACAAAGGTTCTATGGAATTAGAAAATGGTTCCAAAATTATGGCAGCATCAACCTCAGCATCTGCTGTGAGAGGGATGTCATTTAATATTATTTTTTTAGACGAATTTGCATTTGTTCCAAATCATATTGCAGATGATTTTTTCTCATCAGTATATCCTACAATTTCTTCTGGAAATAAAACAAAAGTTATTATTATTTCAACGCCATATGGCATGAATCATTTTTATAAATTGTGGGTAGATGCTCAAAATGAAAGAAATAATTATATCTGGACCGAAGTTCATTGGTCTGAGGTTCCTGGACGTGATGCTAAATGGAAAGAAGAAACAATTAAGAATACTTCTGAACGTCAATTTACTCAGGAATTTGAATGTAATTTCTTAGGTTCGGTTGATACTCTTATTTCAGCATCAAAATTAAGATCGTTAGTATTTGATACGCCAATTAAATCTAATAAAGGTTTAGATATATACGAAGAACCAAATAAAAAAGCAGAATATATTATAACAGCGGACGTAAGCAGAGGTATAGGAGGGGATTATTCTGCTTTTATTGTTTTTGATATCACAACAGTTCCATACAAAATAGTTGCAAAATATAGAAATAATGAAATTAAACCAATGCTTTTTCCTAATATTATAAACGATGTTGCTAGAGCATATAATAATGCATATGTTTTATGTGAAGTAAATGATGTAGGCGATCAAGTAGCATCAATTCTTAATTATGATCTTGAGTATCCGAATGTATTGATGTGTTCTATGAGAGGTAGAGCGGGTCAAATTGTTGGTCAAGGATTTTCTGGTACTAAAACTCAACTTGGTTTAAAAATGTCAATCACTGTAAAGAAAGTTGGTTGTGCAAATTTAAAGCAAATGATCGAGGACGACAAATTATTGTTTAGAGATTACGAAATTATTTCTGAGCTTACCACATTCATTCAAAAAAAGCAATCATTTGAAGCTGATGAAGGATTTCATGATGATCTTGTGATGTGTTTAGTTATATTTGCTTGGTTAGCTGTTCAAGAGTATTTTAAAGAAATGACGGACAATGATGTTCGCAAAAGAATTTATGACGAACAAAAAAATCAAATTGAACAAGATATGTCACCTTTCGGTTTTATTGTTACTGGACTTGAGGGTGATGAGGGTTTTGTAGAAGACGGAACAGTTTGGTATGGAGATACACAAGAAGACATTTCTTATATGTGGAATTAATAATTTTGATAAATAATTTTAGATTTAAACTGGATTAACCGAGAGGAGAATAAAATGTCAAGTCAAGTCTCGCCTGGAATAGTTCTTAAAGAGCGTGACCTATCTAATGTTGTGGTAATTGGGGCTCAGCAAATTACCGCTGCTTTTGCATCTACATTCAAAAAAGGCCCTATTGGACAAATTATAAATATCAACACCCAAAAAGAATTTGTTGATGTGTTTGGAAAACCAACTGATAATAATGCAGATGATTGGTTTGTTGCTTCGGAATATTTAAATTATGGTGGTAGACTCGCAGTAGTCCGTGCATCTTCTTCAGTTTTAAATGCTACTGCAGATGGAAGTGGTGTTTTAGTTAAAAATTTAGCCGATTGGGAAGCTGGAACTGGATCATCAGAAACTTTTGTATCTCGTTATGCTGGAACCTGGAGCAATCAAGCTAAGGTTGTTGTGGTCGATAGAGGTCCTGATCAAATTATTATATTAGCAGAAGTTCCTAGCAGTGCTCCTGTAGCTGGTTCTAATGTCACTTTCAATGTTACTGGTGGAACAAAAACGGCTGAAGTGGTTTCTTGGGACGAAACTGCTAAAAAATTAGTTGTTGTTCTTGATGATCCAAACACACTTATTACAAGTTTAGATACTTTAGAGGATGGTGTAAATGATGTTGCTATTGCTAGTGCTGTAGATTGGTATCTTAATACAGAAATAGATACGACAGGTATTTCACTTTCTGCTATTGGTCCTCGTCCAGGAACTTCTTCTTTTGCTGCTTCCAAAGGAATTTCATATGACGAAATTCATGTAGCTGTAATTGATACGACTGGAGAAATTTCTGGTTCTGTAAATACAATTGTAGAAAGATATACTTATCTATCTAAATTATCAGATGCTAGAACAACTGAAGGAGGATCAGCTTACTATAAAGAAGTAATTAATTTACAATCTTCCTATATTTACGCTGGAGCTGCTCCATCTGCATCTATTAATCCGTCAACTGCTGGTGCGGGAAATGCTTGGGGAGTGGATTCAACTACTTTAGCATCTGGAACTAAATTTGCTTTATGTGCAGATTCAATATCAACTCTTTCAGGTGGCACAGATGATTATACTTATACTGCTTCGGAAATAGGTGACGCTTATGATCTATTTTTAGATACAGAAGAATCAGAAATTAATTTTGTACTGATGGGTGGATCAATGTCAACCCAAGAAGATACACTTTCAAAGGCAAATAAAGTAATTCAAATTGCTACATCAAGAAAAGATTGTATCTCTTTTGTTTCTCCTCACAAAGGAAATCAAATTGGTTCTACTGGTGGATTATCTGCAACTCAACAAAGAGATAATACTATTGCATTTTTCCGTGGGTTAACTTCTACTTCATATGCTATATTTGACAGTGGTTATAAGTATTATTATGATCGTTTTAATGACAAATATCGCTATCTTGCTTGCAATGGAGATATAGCTGGTCTCTGTGTTTCTACATCTGCATCTTTAGATGATTGGTATTCACCAGCAGGAGTTAATAGAGGTTCTCTCAGAAACGCTATTAAATTAGCATATAATCCAAATAAAGCTGATAGAGATCTTCTTTATCAAAATAGAATTAATCCGATAGTTTCTTTCCCTGGTTCTGGCATTACATTATTTGGAGATAAAACAGCTCTTGCTTCTCCAAGTGCTTTTGATAGAATTAATGTTCGTCGTCTATTCCTCAACATTGAAAAACGTGTTGAGAGACTTGCTAAGCAAGTTCTATTTGAACAAAACGATGAAATTACTAGATCTTCTTTTGCAAGTGCAGTGAATTCTTACCTTAACGAAGTACAATCTCGTAGAGGTGTTACTGATTACCTCGTGGTATGTGATGATTCAAACAATACTCCAGATGTTATTGATAGAAATGAATTTGTAGCTGAACTTTTTATCAAACCAACCCGCTCAATTAATTATATTACAATTACATTTACTGCGACAAAGACTGGAGTTTCATTTAATGAAGTAGTGGGTAGATAATTAAATACCAATCACATTCAAGGTAAACAAAAATGGCATACACAAGCAAAATTAGCGATTTCATTTCAAAGGTAGGTCAAGGCGTTAGACCTAATATGTTTCTTGTTGATATCGTGTTTCCAACAGGATCAATTGGAGCAGGCGGAACTGGAACAGGAGCTGTTCAAGATAGTGAAAAAGAATTAGTAAATTTACTCTGTAAATCTGCTGCTTTACCGGCTTCGAGTTTAGGAACTATTGAAGTTCCTTTCCGTGGTCGTACAGTTAAAATTGCTGGAGACAGAACATTTGATAACTGGAGTCCTACATTCATTAATGATAAAGACTTCAAAGTTCGTGCAGTAATGGAACAGTGGATGGAAGCTATTAATGGTCATGCTGGAAACACAGCAGACTTATTAACACCCTTAGCTGGTGAAGCAAATGGATATACCGCACATTTATTTGTTCATCAATTAGAAAAAGCTCCTACTCCAGATGCAAATGGTAAAGGTGGAAATATTTTAAGGACTTATAAATTATGGTATGCGTTCCCAACAAGTGTCAGTCAAATTGATCTTGCTTACGATAGTAATGATCAAATTGAAGAATTTTCTACAGAATTTCAGTATTCATATTGGACTACTGAAGCTCCTTCCACTGCGAGGGCTGGAGTAACTAATCGTCAAGTCAATGCTGACGTTTGATAAATAGTATATAACTCAAAAGTTAATACTGTTATGAGTCAATTATTTGGATTTAAAATCAATCGCAAGGAGGAATTGAAAGGTCAGTCCCCAATTCCTCCTAATCAAGATGATGCTGTAGCCACCGTAGCAGGTGGCTATTTTGGTACGTATGTTGATGTAGAAGGTGTATCAAGAAATGAATTTGAATTGATACAAAGATATCGTAGCATGGCTTTGCATCCAGAATGTGATTCTGCAATTGACGAAATTGTAAATGAATTTGTTGTTTCTGATGCTGATGATGCTCCAGTTGAAATTGAACTATCTAATTTATCTATTGGTCAAAATATCAAATCTAAAATCAGACAAGAATTTGATACTATTTTGAGAATGCTTAAATTTGATAAAAATGCCCATCAAATTATTCGTAATTGGTATATTGATGGTCGCATGTATTATCATAAAGTAGTTGATCTTGATACCCCAAAAAAAGGAATTTTAGAATTGAGATTTATTGATCCTTTAAAAATTAAAAAAATTCGTCACAAAATTGATAAACAAGAAGCAGAAAAATATCGTCAACGAGGATCAGCTTTAGAATTTGATTGGGGTGATTATATTGAATATTATATTTACAACCCTCAAGGATTCGGTGTTGCTAATGTTCCATCGACATCTGGATCATACAATTACGCTAGCAATCAAGGAATCAAAATTGCAGCCGATTCCATCGCTACATGCCATTCAGGATTAAAAGATACTAACAAAAAAATCACGATTAGTTTTTTACATAAAGCAATTAAATCTCTCAATCAATTAAGAATGATTGAAGATTCTCTTGTTATTTACAGATTATCTCGTGCTCCAGAAAGAAGAATTTTTTATATCGATGTAGGTAATTTACCGAAGGTAAAAGCAGAACAATATCTTCGTGAAGTTATGACAAGATATAGAAATAAACTTGTTTATGATTCTGCTACTGGGGAAATTCGTGACGATAAAAAGCACATGAGTATGCTCGAAGATTTCTGGCTTCCTCGTAGAGAAGGTGGCAGAGGAACAGAAATTTCTACTCTTCCTGGTGGTCAAAATCTTGGAGAACTTAAAGATGTAGAGTATTTTAGAAAAAAACTTTACAATTCACTTAATCTTCCACCATCAAGATTAACTGATGATAATAAAGCTTTTAATCTTGGAAAAACTACAGAAATTTTAAGAGACGAACTTAAATTTGCAAAATTTATTGGTAGACTTCGTAAACAATTTTCACAACTATTTCACGATATTCTTAAAACTCAATTAATTCTCAAAGGTATTATTACCCCAGAAGATTGGGAAGACATGGAAGAGCATATTCAATATGACTTTTTGTTTGACAATCATTTCAATGAATTGAAAAAAACTGAACTAATGAAAGAAAGAATTAGTTTAGTTGAACAAATGGACCCATTTGTTGGTAAATATTTTTCAGTTGAATATATTCGTCGTCAAATTCTGTTACAAACAGATAAAGAATATAAAGAATTGGATCGTCAAATGAAAAAAGATATTGCATCAGGTATTGCAATTGATCCAGCAGATTCTATGTCTCTTGATACTATGTCAAGGCAAAATGATGCTTATGCTCCAGAAATTCAAAATACTCAGGCTGAAATAGATACACAAAGATCTTTAGAAGCAGAAAAAGAAAGAGCAAAATTAGCACCAAAACCTTCTACAAATAAACCTTCTGCTAAATAATTTTATATTTAATCGTTTATTTATATGAACAAATCTTTAGATATTGTAAGTTTGATCGCTGATAAGAAAAAAGCAGAAGCTTTGGATATGGTTCATGATCTTATGCAATCTTCTGCTGCAGAAGCTATTGCACAATACAAACAAGTTGTTGCTTCTACTTATTTTAATGAACCCGCAGAACCATTAGAAATAGAGCAATGAAACTAATCACAGAAAATATAGAAGAAATTAATGTTCTTGTAGAAGAACATAATGGCAAAAAACATTTATATATTGAAGGTATTTTTTTACAATCAGAAATTAAAAACAGAAATGGTAGAGTATATCCTTTCAATGTTTTGAATAGAGAGGTTCAAAGATACAACGAACATTACGTAAAGACGGGTCGTGCTTTAGGGGAACTTGGACATCCAGATGGCCCAACAGTAAATCTAGATAGAGTATCACATCGTATTGTTGAACTCAGATCAGAAGGAACAAATTTTTTCGGAAAAGCTAAAATTCTTGATACACCAATGGGGCAAATTGCCAAATCACTATTGGATGAAGGAGTAAAGCTTGGTGTTTCTTCTAGAGGTATGGGATCACTTGAAGAACGTAATGGTTCTAATTATGTACGTGATGATTTTATGCTTGCTACTGCTGCTGATATAGTATCGGATCCTTCCGCTCCAGATGCATTTGTAAATGGAATTATGGAAGGAAAAGAATGGATTTGGGATGGTGGTATTCTTCGCGAGCAACAAGTTACTAAATATCATAAATATATTTCAAATTCCACTAGAAAAAATATAGAAGAAAGGAAGCTTAAAGCTTTTGAGCATTTCCTTTCAAATCTATAATTTGATAAATAATCTTAGAATAATTGTTAGAAGAACGAGGAAACTCAAATGTCAGATATGTTAAACGAAAAGTTTGAGGAGCTTGTACAAGGACAAAAAATTGTTCTTGAAGCTGGTGATCCAATGCCTACAGTTTCTGCTTCCGTAATTCCTGCAGTAGGAAAAGAGCCTTCTCAAATTTCAGATGTACAAACAGCAAAGGCTGGAGGAAAAGATGCACAACCATCTGTTCCCCCAACTGTTGCTATTGGTCAAAAAGCTCCGGTAGATCTTGGCGGAACTACAACTACTCCTCATGAACATGATGAGGATGGCGAAGAAAATCCTGGTGCTAAAGCTGCTGCTCCTATTTCACAAATTTCAGGAGATCCTCAGCAAGCCCATCAAAAAAGTTCTGGAGATCCTACTCCTACTGTAGGAGCTGAAGTTGCCTACGGAACTACAAAAGGTCCGAATGTGCAATATCCTATCAGACCTTCATTTGAAGAACTCGATCTTTCTTCTGACGTTGCTGCTTTAACAGAAGGTGAAGAGCTTTCCGAAGAATATAGAGATAAAGCAAAAACAATTTTCGAAGCTGCTGTTAAAGCTAAGCTTCAGGAAGAGTATACCAAGCTTGAAGAGCAATTCGAAACCAGACTTGTTGAGAAAGTAGAAGCTATTAAAGCTGAACTATCTGAAGAAGTACAAGGTACTATTAAGTACGGTATTAATCAATGGATTGAACAAAATCAAGTTGCCATTGATCGTGGTATTCGTAATGAGATTACTGAAGACTTTATTGCAGGTCTTAAGAATCTTTTTGCTGAACATTATATTAATATCCCCGACGAAAAATCTGATGTCGTTGGAGAACTTGCAGACGAGCTTTGTGAGATGGAAGAACGCCTCAACAAACAAATTGAGCGTAACGTGGAATTAAATAATCGTCTTAATGAGTCAAGCAAAGTCGTAATTCTAAACCAAGTTTCAGAAGGACTTGCTGATACTCAAAAAGAAAAACTTGCTTCGTTAGCTGAAGGATTGAGATTTGATTCAGAAGAACAATTTACACATGCTGTAAAGACACTTCGTAAATCATATTTTCCTGAATCAGTAACTAAAACTGAAGTAAGTGATGATAGTCCAGTTGCATTATCCGAAGAAGTATCGCCAGCAATGGCTGCATACGTCAACGCTTTATCACGCTGGAAATAATTTAAATAATAAATATTATCAAACGATAACAAACGTTTAAAGAGGTAAAAATGTTTAACGCTTCCCATCTTACAGAAAAGTGGGCACCTGTTCTTAACGCTTCCGAGGCTTCGCCTATTACGGACAAATATAAGCAGGCTGTAACCGCTGTAATTTTAGAAAACCAAGAACGTGCTCTCCGTGAAGAGAGAATGCTTACAGAAGCTCCTAATGTTGTTGGTGCTATCGGCCCTAATGCACTTTCAGGTTCGGGTCTTGATACTAAAACTGGTGGACTAGCTGGTTTCGATCCTATCATGATCAGCCTAGTTCGTCGTGCTATGCCTAATCTAATGGCTTATGATATCTGTGGTGTTCAGCCAATGAGCGGTCCTACAGGTCTTATCTTCGCTATGAAAGCTCACTATCAACACAATGGTGCTGCTGGTCTTCGCAAAGGTCGTGAAGCTCTCTTCAACGAGCCTGATGTAAACTTCTCGGCTAACACTCAGGGTCCTGCTGCTTATAACGATCCTGTTGTGCCTATCGGTGTTGCTAACGATCCTTCATATACTGCTTCAAATCCAGGTCTTCTTAATGACGATGGTGCTGGAGCTGGTACTTATGAGCGTGGCGTAACTCCTATTGCTCGTGAAACTGCTGAAGTTCTTGGATCGGCTCCGACCCTATTCAACGAAATGAGCTTCAGTATTGAAAAGACTTCCGTAACAGCAAAAACTAGAGCCCTTCGTTCTGAGTATACTTTAGAACTCGCTCAAGATCTTAAGGCTGTTCATGGTCTTGATGCTGAGCAAGAGCTTGCCAACATTCTCAGCTCGGAAATCCTTGCTGAAATCAACCGTGAAGTCGTTCGTACTGTTTACACCATCGCTAAGCCTGGTGCTCAGAACAACGTTGCTACGGCTGGTGTATTCGACCTTGACGTTGATTCAAACGGTCGTTGGTCTGTTGAGAAGTTCAAGGGTCTTCTATTCCAGGTTGAGCGTGATGCCAACGCTATCGCTCAAGAAACTCGTCGTGGAAAGGGCAACTTCCTCATCTGCTCGGCTGACGTAGCTTCAGCTCTAGCGATGGCTGGTGTTCTTGACTATAGCTCGGGTCTAACTGGTGCTGGTGGTCCTTCTGTCGGTCAGGTTGATGACACTGGCAATCTTGCTGTTGGTACTATCAATGGTAGAATCAAGGTCTTCGTTGATCCTTATTCGGCTAACGTATCAAACGATCATTACTATGTCATGGGTTACAAGGGAACCAGTCCTTATGATGCTGGTCTCTTCTATTGCCCATACGTACCTCTCCAGATGCTACGTTCGATTGATCCTAGCACCTTCCAGCCTAAGATTGGCTTCAAGACCCGTTATGGTATGGTTGCTAACCCATTCGTATTCAGTGGTCTTGATGCTGATGGAGTACCTATTCCTGATGCCGAAGCTCTCACCGCTTCGAAGAATATGTACTACAGACGTGTAAGAATCAAGAACTTAATGTGATTCTTGATTTACATATTACAAGAGAGGTCGAAAGACCTCTTTTTTTATGCAAATAAATATATTATAGCTTGGGAAGCTGATATGTCTGCTGAATGGTATAAAACACAACCTAGTAATAGAAATTTTCTAGCACCTGTAGGATTTAAATTATCGTTAGATTTATTTAAATCCGTTGACTTTTTTTGCCAGCAGGCAAATTTACCTGGATTGTCTATTCCATTTACTGAAGTACCTACTCCTTTTAGATCTTACCCTATTGTTCCTGGGGGAGGAGTTTCATATGATGATTTGAAAGTAACATTTATTATTGATGAAGATTTAAAAAATTATTATTCTATTCACGAATGGATTCGAATAAATGCAAATAGTGATCAAATAGAACCAGGACCAATTCAATATTCAAATGGTCAATTAGTAATTCTTACATCAAATTTTAATTCAGCATTTTTTATAGACTATGAAAATTTATTTCCAATTAATCTAAGTCCTGTTGAGTTTGATGCTTCGGTTGGAGATATAGAATATTTTACAGCAGATGTTACATTTAAGTTTCAAAATTATACTATTAGAGATAAACAATTTAAAAAATTATGAGATTTGAATCTATTGTTAAATTATTTGAACAAATTAAAGAAGAATGGAAAATTGATAGTTATGTTGATTTTGAATTTAAGAACAAAAATTATACAACAGATTTAGGAAAATTAGCATTAGAAATTCCTTTTCAACATAACAAATATTTAAATTACTATACGGATATTAATCAAATTAAAACTTCATTAGAATTTGAATATAAACGTACATTAAAACAAAAAAGAGAATATTATTCCGGTGAAGCAGACGCAAAAGTATATGTTGAAAAACCTTTTGGCTCTAGCATTAAAACCGCAGAAAAAATGAAAACCTATTTAGAGTCAGACGAAGATATTATTAATATAGAAGCAAAAATTAAATATATTGATCAAGTTTTATATTTTTTAGACAATGTTATGAAAATGATTTTTAATCGAGGATTTCAAATTAAATCAGCAATTGAATGGGAAAAATTTATTAACGGAAGTACGTAATGTCTCGTATTGTTATTAAGAAAAAAAACGAAGTATTTTTACAACTATTAACAGAACCTCATATTCATCAAGAATTATCAGATTACTTTACATTTGAAGTTCCTGAATTAAAATATTTAAAACGTAATCCCAAATACAGATACTGGGATGGAACTATTAGATTATATTCTCCTGGAACAGGAGAATTATATGCTGGACTTTACAATCATTTGTTTACTTGGTCTAAAGAAAAAAATTATAATATTGAAATAATTAATAATGATTGGTATGGAAGTCCTTGTGATATTAATGAATTAGTATCACCAAAAGCAGTTAAAGATTTTATAGATAATATCTCAACTATCAAAGCAAGAGATTATCAATATTACACGGTGTATCTTGCCCTTAAATATAATAGAGGATTATTTTTATCTCCTACAGGTTCCGGAAAATCTTTAATGATTTATTCTCTTGTAAGATACTATGTTAATAATAACAATAAAATTTTAATTATCGTACCAACAACTTCTTTAGTAGAACAAATCGTAAAAGATTTTAATGACTATGGATGGAATACTGATGAGTATATTCATAAAATTTATTCAGGTAAAGAAAAAAATTCTGACAAAAATGTTATTGTTACAACATGGCAATCCATTTATAAATTCCCTAAAAGATATTTTGATGACATTGATTGTGTAATTGGTGACGAAGCACATTTATTTAAATCTAAATCACTCACTAGCATTATGGAAAAACTTCATAATGCTAAATATCGTTTTGGATTTACAGGAACACTTGATGGATCTAAAACACATAAATGGGTTCTTGAAGGATTATTTGGGTCATGTGAAAAAGTAACTAAAACAGATGACTTAATTAAAAAAGGACACTTATCAAATTTAAGAATTAAAATTCTTTTATGTTCTCATGAGTATCAATATTTTGAAAATTATCACGAAGAAATGGATTATATTGTTTCTAATAAAAAAAGAAATAATCTAATTAAAAATCTTATTAAAGACGTTAAAGGAAATACATTAGTTCTTTTTAATTATGTTGAAAAGCATGGTGAACCGTTATACAATTTAATAAATAATGATGTGGGTGATCAACGTAAAGTATTTTTTATTCATGGTTCTATTGATACAGAAGATAGAGAACAAGTAAGAAATATTGCAGAACAAGAAAATGATGCAGTTATCATTGCTTCATATGGCACCTTTAGCACTGGTATCAATATTAAACGTTTGCATAATATTATATTTGCTTCACCGTCTAAATCAAGAATACGTAATCTGCAAAGCATTGGAAGAGTTCTTAGAAAAGGAGAAGGAAAAGAAATAGCAACTTTATATGATATTGCAGATGATATCTCATCAAAAAATAAAAGTAATTATACTTTAAGACATTTGTACGAAAGAATAAAAATATATCAAGAAGAAAACTTTAAATACGAAATCATAAAGGTAAATTTAAAATGATGGAAGAAGAATTTTATTCTACAATAAAATTAACTTCTGGTGAAGAAATTATTGCTAAGGTATGTTATTTACCAGAAGAAAATTCTTTATTGATAGAAAATCCTAAAATAGTAGAAAAAATAACACATAAAAAAAATGGTAAATCAATAAACGGATTTACCTTAAAAGATTGGATAATATCTACTTATGATACATTGTTCATTATTAAAATGGAACAAATTATTACTATGACAGAGTTAGATAAAAAAATAGAAGTGTTTTATTTAAATAATTTAAATAATGAAGTAGAAGAAATAAATAATGGTATAGATATTAATCCTAAAAACTTTACTAAAAGAATGGGATATTTAGGATCTGTAAAAGAAACTAAGAAATTTCTAGAAGATCTTTATAATAAATCTTAAAGTCTTTAAGAAACTTAAACTAGTGTTTTAACCCTGAGCAGAGTTATTTTACTGAGTTTTCTGAGATTTGTCAACCCCCCCTTCAGCAAGTTAAGAATGCTTGACACTTCTTTAGATATGTTGTATACTATCAGTACTTACACGGGACAAAACATGTACTATGGCAAAAAAGAAAACAGAAAATTATGTTAATAATAAAGAATTTTTAGAAGCGATAACAATATATCGTAAACAAATTCTTGAGGCAAAAAAACAAGGACTTCCTAAGCCAAGAGTACCAAATTATATTGGTGAATGTTTTCTTAAAATTGCCACTCATCTTTCATACAAACCAAACTTTGTGAATTACATGTTTAGAGATGAAATGATTTCTGACGGCATTGAAAATTGTTTACAGTATATTCATAACTTTAATCCAGAAAAATCTTCTAATCCTTTTGCTTATTTTACTCAAGTTATATACTTTGCTTTTCTTCGTAGAATAGCTAAAGAGAAAAAACAACTAGAGATCAAATCTAAAATTTTAGAAAGAACTGGTTACGAACATGTAATGTATACAGAAAATTTTGAAGGTGATTTAGCTGGTTTAAATCAAAGTTATTCTGATATGACTGGAATTAAAGAAACTTTAGAAATTAAGAACAAACGATGAGCATCTAAATGTATAAATAAAATAAACACTTTGATGCTATGGCAAATCAATACACAAAAGATTCTATTCCCAGAAGACAACAAGCAAAGAAAAATGGAGACCTTACATATGAAGGATACAAACCATGTTCTAAATGTGGTAATGTAGAAAGATACACCAGCAGTGGTGGTTGTGTTAAATGTGAAAAAGAAAGGGGGTTAGCTAAACTTTTAGATAATGAATTAATGGCTCAATACAGAACTAAAGAAAAACATGCTAAAAATAGAGAACGGAGAAGGGAAACAATTAAAGAAAACAGCAAACGATATTCTCAAACAGAAAAAGGTAAAATAACAAATTGTCTTAGATCTTCTAACAGAAGAGCAAGAGTTCGTAATCAATTGCCAGACACAGCTGACTTTAAACAAATTAAACAGATTTATGCTGAGTGTCGTAGAATAAGTAATGAGACAGGAATACCACATGAAGTTGATCATATTATTCCAATTGCCAAAGGAGGACTTCATCATCAAGATAATCTTCAAATAATTACCAAAGAAGAAAACCGCCGTAAAGGAGCTTTATTATGACCATAGCTTTGATAAGTGATCAGCATCTAAATGGAAGAAAGGGGAGCATTCTTTTTTGGGAATATTTTATAAAATTTTATGAGGAAATATTTTTTCCTACTCTCGAAAAAAATGGTATTAAAACTATCATAGATCTTGGGGATACTTTTGATGATAGAAAGGGTATTGATTTTAATGTTTGGAGTCGTATTCGCCAGCGTTATTTTGATTGTATCCGTGAGCTTGGCATTACTCTTCATATGATTATAGGCAATCATTGCGTTTATTATAAGAATACTAATAAAATTAATTCTCCAGATCTTCTTCTTTCTGACTACGACAATATTATTGTTTATTCAAAACCTTCTACAGTAAATATTGAAGGTGTAGACATTTGTATGCTTCCCTGGATTAATTCAGAAAATGAACAAGAAACTTTAGAACATTTAGATAAAACTTCTGCTAAGATTGTAATGGGTCATTTAGAATTAAATGGCTTTGAAGTTTCTCCTGGTCTTGTTCATGAAGGTGGTATGAGTCCAGATATATTTTTTAAATTTAAACAAGTTTTTTCTGGTCATTTTCATCATAAATCAAAAAAAGGAAATATTACATACTTAGGAAATCCATATCAAATGTTTTGGAATGACTATAAAGATCCCCGAGGATTTCATCTTTATGAACCGAAAACTAACAAACTTAAATTTATTAAAAACCCGTACGAAATTTTCCAGAAAATTTATTATGATGATGCTAATCCTAATTTCAGCATCAATCCCAGTGAGTATGCAAATACTTTTGTCAAGGTTATCGTAGAAAATAAGAAAGATTATTTTAAATTTGAAAAAACTATAGAAGCTTTATTCGATGTAGGTGTTCATGATTTAAAAGTTGTGGAAACATTAGTTGAAAAAGATACCTCGAAAAATACAGATGTTGATTTAGAAGTTAAAGATACATTATCACTACTTAATGAATATATTGATGAAATTGAAATATCTGTAAATAAAAATCATCTTAAAAATGTTATGAAGTCTCTATATATTGAAAGTTGTGAAATTGTGTAATGTTTATTCTCACTCTTAAAAATAGACCAGATGGTGTCTTTTCTGTGTTAGATGACGAAGGAGATCAAATTATTCCTATTTTTGAATGTGAAGATGATGCAGAAAGATACCAAGAACATTTAGAATTTTTAACTGAAAAATATAATCTTCAAGTTGTAGAAATACCTGAAAAAACAATTGTCAATGCTTGTGAAGAACGTGAACAAAAATATGCTATAATTACTCAAGATGATTTTATTATTCCTCCAGAAACTTTATAATGATTGTATTCAAAACACTTAAATGGCGAAATTTTTTATCAACTGGTAATACATTTACAGAATTTCATTTGAATCAAGCAACAACTAATTTGATTGTAGGAACAAATGGAGCTGGTAAAAGTACTATTCTTGATGCCCTTACCTTTTCATTGTTTGGAAAACCATTTAGAAAGATAAACAAACCTATGCTTATAAACAGCATAAATGGTTCTGATTTGGTTACTGAAATTGAGTTTGAATCCGGAAAAAATCAATATAAAATTATTCGTGGAATCAAGCCAACGATTTTTGAGATTTGGCAAAATGGTGTGATATTAGATCAATCATCATCTATATCAGATTATCAAAATTTTCTTGAGAAAAATATTCTTAAGATGAATTACAAATCATTTACTCAAATTGTAGTTCTTGGTTCTTCTACTTTTGTTCCGTTTATGAGATTGCCATTGGCATCACGTAGAGAAATTATTGAAGACATTTTGGACATTCAGATCTTTTCGGTTATGAATGTTAATCTTAAAGAAAAACTTAAATTTGCTAATGACGACATTAAAGATCGTGATTATCAAATAGATCTTCTCCAAGAAAAAGTCATGATGCAGAAAAACTTTATCGTCAATCTTGATCTTCAAAATCAAAACGATATTCAAGAAAAGAATAATAAAATTATTCATCTTACAAATCTTGAGCAAAAAGTTATACTTAAACTTAAAGAACTTGATGAACAAAAAAATGCCCTCAATAAAGAGATGAGCAATTTTGAAAATGCTACTAACAAACTGAAAAAGCTTGGAAACCTTCGTGGTAAGATTCAACAAAGGTTTGCTACACATAAAAAAGAACATCAGTTTTTCACAGAGAACACTACATGTCCAACCTGCACACAGCACATTAGCGAAGATCTTCGGGATGCTAAGGTGTCTGAAATCATGAGTTCTATTAAAGAACTTAAGCAGGGTATGGATGAAATGGAACTAACAATTAAACTTGAAGAAAAACGAGAGCAAGAGTTTTTTAAACTAACTGCTAAGTGGCAAGAGAATTTTAAAGATTATCAAATTCAACAATTTCAAATTAGTTCATATCAATCACAAATTCAAGATCTTCAACGAGAGATTTCTGAATTACAAAATAATAACTCTAATCGTAATGAAGAAGAATCTAAACTTTGTGGTTTAGAAAAGACATTACAAGAAGCAAAAAATCAAATGATTGCTATGAAAGAAGAACGTGATTGTCTCTTAATAGCTAGTCAACTTCTTAAAGATAATGGTATTAAAACAAGAATCATTAAACGGTATCTTCCTATAATGAACAAACTTATTAATGAATATCTTCAAAATATGGATTTTTATGTAAATTTTACGCTAAACGAAAGTTTTGAAGAGACAATTAAATCTCGTTATCGTGATTCGTTTTCTTATGAATCTTTTTCTGAAGGAGAAAAAGCTCGCATTGATATTGCTCTTTTGCTTACTTGGAGAGCTATTGCTAAGCTTAAGAATTCTGTGGATACTAATTTATTAATTCTTGATGAAATTTTTGATGGATCATTAGATCAATCTGGAACAAGTGAACTTGGATGGATTCTTAGAAATTTTGATAAGAATACAAATGTTTTTGTTATCTCACATAAAGAAGGTATGGAAGAAAAGTTTGATAAAACATGGAAATGCGAAAAGGTCAAGAACTTTAGTGTTGTTAGAGAGACAGTTAATCAAGTGGCACACGAGGGGTAACACCCTCTTTTTTTTGTCTTATACTGTTTTCAGTTCAAAAAAATATTAATGTCTGGTGTTAATCATGAAGTCAAAGGTACTCTTGCTAAGCTATTGGCAACTGAGAACCTTATTATTGAGCACAAGAAGGTGCCTACAGCGTGCTTTGATGTTCAACGACGGGTTCTAACCCTTCCGATATGGGACAAGGCTTCTGGGGTCGTATACGACCTTCTGGTGGGCCATGAGGTTGGACATGCTTTATATACTCCTAATGAAGATTGGACGCAAGTTATTAATGTACCTAAGGACTATGTAAATGTAGTTGAAGATGCTCGTATTGAGAAACTTATGAAGCGTAAGTTTCCTGGTTTGGCACGTACTTTTTACAATGGATATAGTGAACTGAATAAAGATGATTTTTTTTCTATTGCTGATGAAAATTTAAATCAGTTTACATTGATAGATCGTATCAATCTTCATTTTAAAATCGGTGCATATGCTCAAATTCCATTTAATGAAAATGAGCAGCAGTTTATTGAGATGATTGAAAGTGCTGAAACTTTTCAACAAGTGTTGACTATTTGTGAACTTATTCACAATTATGTAAAAGAAAAGAAACAAGAAGAACTTAATATTAATGTTTTGTCTAATGAAAATCAATTAGGCTCAGGAAATTCTGCTGGTCAATCTGCTCAACAAATGAATGTTGATCAACAAATGAATACTGGTGAGGAATCTATTACTGATTCTGTTGATTCTTCTGAGAAAAAACAATCCGATAATAGTAATAATAGTGATAATTCTCCAGAACAAAAAATTTCTGATGGTTCTGGTGGTGGAGGTCCCACCGAACAACAAAGTGAAGAAGTTTCGAAAACTCAAAAATCTTTTGATGAACAAACAAAAAAATTAACTAATACTTTTACTAGTGAAACATTTTATATTGAGCGTCCTGAGTTAAAAATCGATGAAGTCATAGCTGACTATAAAATTATCAAAGATTATGTTTCAAATCACTTTAAAGGATATGATCAAACTGTGCCTGAATGTTTTCAACGAGTTGATGCCGATTACCACAAATATCGTATTAAAGCACAGAAAGAAGTAAATTATCTTGTTAAAGAGTTTGAAATGAAAAAGTCGGCAGATTCTTATCAACGTATGACTACTGCTCGTACTGGTACTCTTGATACTACTAAACTTCATACTTACAAATATAACGAAGATTTATTTCGTAAAGTTTCTGTAATTCCTGATGGTAAAAATCATGGCTTAATATTCATGCTTGATTGGTCTGGCTCGATGAATGATTATCTTTTAGATACTGTAAAGCAATTGTTGAATCTTGTGTGGTTCTGTAAGAAAGTTCAAATTCCTTTTGAAGTATATGCTTTTACTTATGAGTGGAGTAATTCTTATATTGATTCTAGTTACAGTTCTCCAAAATCATTATATAAAAAGCAAGAAAGTATTATTGATGTCCATCATCGTTTTCGATTGTTGAATTTTATTAGTTCTCGTTGTAATAATAAAGTTTTGGATGAGTGTATTCTTAATCTTTGGCGTCTTGCTGCTCGTGAAGATTCTTCTTATATTGGTGCTACTGGCTATGATTATCATGTTCCTAATGGTTTGCATTTGAGTGGGACTCCTCTCAATGAATCAATTATCGCTCTTCATCAAATTATTCCTCAATTCAAATCTCAAAATAAACTTCAAAAAGTTAATGTTGTTATTCTTACTGATGGTGAAGGTAATCATTTGAATTTTAATTTGGATATTCGACGTGGATCACGTGATGTCCTCGGTCAGAATTACATCAATAATAATAATGCTCTTCGTGATCGTAAGATTGGTCATGTATATCGTAATTTTGTTATCAATAATATTAAAAATAATCTTCCTACCATTCTTTTGGAAAATTTAAAAGATAATTTTCCTGAAGTAAATCTAATTGGCTTTAGAATTTGTAGTGGAAGTACGTTTTCTTATCTTTATCGTTCTATTTACGAAATTATTGGTGGAGTTGAACCAGAAAATGCCATGAAAGTTTGGCGTAAAGAAAAAACATACGAAATTAATTCTATAGGATACGATGCTTTGTATATGATTTCTTCTCATGATTTATCAGTTGATTCTGATATGACAGTTGACGAAGAGGCTACTACTATCGACATTGGACGGGCATTTCGTACTATGCTTAAAAAGAAATCAACTAATAAAAAACTTCTATCTTCATTTGTTAATTTGGTTGCTTAACCAGTTGACAATCTGCACACTGGGAACGGCAACGTTCTCAATTCATCTGCTACAATTAATTTATCCACAAAGGAGATTATTTATCATGGCTCGAAAAGCAAACATTGAGCAAGAAGCTCTTATCGCTTTTATTTCTACTCATTTTGGTGAAGATTTTGGTAGTAATGCAATCATTGCTGCTTCCGAAGAGTTTGGTGCTTCTTATCCTACAATTACCAAACGTCTTGAACAATATAAAACTGGTCATGGTCGATGGAATCTGACTGTTCAAGAAATCGAAAAAACTTACCATGCTTCTGCTGCTGAACCTATTGCTGAGCAAGCAGTAGAACGTGTAATTATTCAACGTGAAAATCTTATTCCTGAAAAAGATACTAACTTTGTTAGCTTTGGTAATTTCAGTGATGTTAAAAAAATTCTTTCGTCTGGTATTTTTTATCCTGTATTCATCACAGGTATGTCTGGAAATGGTAAAACTTTTAGTGTGGAGCAAGCTTGTGCCCAACTGAAGCGTGAACTGATTCGTGTCAACATCACCATCGAGACCGACGAAGACGATCTGATTGGTGGTTTCCGTCTGATCAATGGAGAAACCGTGTGGCATAATGGTCCTGTGATTGAAGCACTTGAGCGTGGTGCTGTTTTGCTGCTTGATGAAATTGACCTTGCTTCTAATAAGATCTTGTGTCTTCAATCAATTCTTGAAGGTAAAGGTGTATTCTTGAAAAAAACCGGTCGTTATGTAAAACCAGCTGACGGCTTTACTATTGTTGCTACTGCTAATACTAAAGGCAAAGGTTCTGATGACGGTCGTTTTATTGGCACTAATGTTTTGAATGAAGCATTTCTTGAAAGATTTGCTCTTACTTTCGAACAAGATTATCCTTCATCTAAAACTGAACAAAAAATTCTTGAAAAGCTTTCTACAAAATTGGGTTGTCTTGACGAAGAATTTTGCGAAAAACTTGCTTCTTGGGCAGACATCATTCGTAAAACTTTCAAGGATGGTGGAGTGGATGAAGTAATTAGTACTCGACGACTGACTCATATTATTCGTGCATATAGCATCTTCGGGAAACGTATGAAGGCAATTCAAGTTTGTGTGAATCGTTTTGATGATGAAACTAAGTCTAGCTTTATGGAACTCTACGATAAAATTGATGCTAGTGTTAGTGAAGAAAATGAAAATATTGAAAATAAAGAAAATGAAGAAGCCTGAATTTCATGGTTATGTAGGTAATATTGCCGTTCTTCGGAATGGCAATTCCGTTAAAATACTTGGTGGTTATAATCAAAAACTTATTGTGAAAACACTTGACGGAATAATCAAAGAATGCTATCATGATGATCTACAGTATGTAATGCAAGAATAATTTATGAACTGGAAATATAACGAGGATAAAATCCTTAAAGAACTTGAAGAATATGTAATTAGTACTTATCATGGTCACTATTGTGGTGGTGAAGATGGATATACTGATATTCAAACTATTGATTTAATGGCAGCTAAAGGTCTTGCGGCTCCATTTTGTCAAGCAAACATTCTTAAGTATGGTAGTCGATATGGTGACAAGGATGGGCTTAACAAACGAGACCTGCTCAAAGTCATTCATTATGCTATGCTATTACTTCATTTTGATAGACATTACTCTCGTATTAATAATGGTCTTCAGGAGTTTAAATGAAAACAGTAATTCTTTCCCAACAAACAAAAGACGTTCTCAAAAATTATTCGACTATTAATGGTTCTATTTTAATTCGTGAAGGATCTCAGCTCAAAACAATTAATGTTGGAGAAAATATTGTTTCCGAATATAATTGTGAAGAAGTATTTCCCCAGACATTTGCAATTTATGATTTGAATCAATTTCTTGCTGGATTATCTTTGTTTCAGAATCCCGTACTAGAATTTGATAATGAAGAATATCTTACTATTCGAGGAAATGGTCGTAGTGCCAAGTATTATTTTTCTGATCCTGAAATTACTTTGAAAACAGCTCCAGATCGTACTATTCGTTTTCCTGGGGCTGATATAGAGTTTACTATTGCCAGTGATCAATTCGAATCACTTCGTAAAGCAGCTATTGTTTATGAAATTCCTGATCTTGTTTTTAAATCTTTTGGTGGTGGTACAGTATCATTAAATTTATGTGATCGAGAAAATCAAACTAGCAATATTTACTCTCAGGAAATATTGGGAGATAATACAGGAGAGTATGAACTGACAATGAAAATTGAGAATGTTAATTTAGTTTATGGAGATTACACTGTAAAAATTTCTAAACAATCTATTACAGAATGGAAACACACTAAACTTCCTTTGATATACTATATTGCTCTTGAACCTTGATGAATAAAAAATTTTTATGGTGTGAACAATATCGTCCACACACTATCGATGATTGTATTTTGCCTTCTAACATCAAAGAAACAATGAAAGGATTTCTTAATCAAAAAGAAATTCCTAATCTTTTACTTTCTGGATCTGCTGGCATAGGAAAAACTACAGTAGCAAAAGCAATATGTGATGAAATTGGGGCATCTTATATTGTAATCAATGGATCTGACGAAGGAAGATTTTTGGATACTGTAAGAAATAAAGTCAGGCAATTTGCTACAACTATTTCATTGACTTCCGGAGCTGCTCATAAAGTTGTTATCATTGACGAAGCAGATAACACCACTAGTGATGTTCAACTGTCGTTAAGGGCTGCTGTAGAAGAGTTCCATAACAATTGTAGATTTATTTTTACTTGTAATTTTTTGAATAAAATTATTGAACCTTTGCATTCTAGATGTACAGTAATTGATTTTAAAATTAAACAGGAGGAATCAGATAAACTTCAAGCTAAATTTTTTATTAGATTAAAAAATATACTAGATGAAAATAATATTCAATATGAGGATAAAATTTTAATTAAAATTATTAAAAGATATTATCCGGATTGGAGAAGACTTATAAATGAAACACAAAGGCACAGTGCTAATGGACAAATTAATTCTTCTATCATTGTTGATATTGCCGATATAAATTTAGATGATTTAGTTCGTTCGTTAAAAAATAAAGAATTTACTATAGTTAAAAAATGGGTTGTTGATAATATTGACAATGATCCATCTTTAGTAATGAGAAAAATATATGATGTTCTTTATGATAATCTTAAAGGCCCTTCTATCCCAGAAGCTGTTTTAATCATTGCAAAATACATGAGAGATATTACAGTTGTTGCTGATCAAGAAATTAATCTCTTGGCTTGTCTTACTGAAATTATGATGGGGTGCGAATTTAAATGAAGGTAAAAACTACTCCTCAAAATGTTCGTGAAGCAAATGAAGCATTATTTCGTGCTACGATGAATCTTCCTAAAGCAGCAGAGCATTGTGGAATGACAAATAAAGAAATGAAAATGACATTTTTAGAATTTCTTAAATATAATCCACCTGACTATGCCACTACAGAAACTGGCACTGAGCTAGACCACAGTGCTCGATACCATTGTATAATTGATGAAACTCAAGGAGAATTTTGATTATGACTTGTCGTGTTCAACTGTTTGTTGGTGGTAAAGTGTTCTATGAAGAAGTCCAAGCAACTAATTATCAAGAAGCAAAAGAAATTGCTTTAGCTAGAAACCCAAATGCAAGAGTAATGGGTGTTACTACTGTATGAAACCAGAATTAAAAGATTATTTAAATTCTATTAATCAAACAAAAAAGAATATTATAGAAAATGATAAAGAAGCTGAAAAAGCTTATCCTCCATTTATTATTAATAAGTGCTTGTCATCATTTACAGACTCCATTCTTTATGCAAATGAGATGAATAAAAATGCTCATTTACCAAAAAAGATGCAATATGATTTTTTTATAAATAGTTTGAAACCTAGGAAAAGATTTTCTCCTTGGATTAAAAAACAAACACTTGAGCATCTTGAATTGGTAAAAGAGTATTATGGCTATAGCCATAACAAAGCTCTAGAAGCATTGAGGATTCTTACAGTTCAACAACTTGAACAAATTAAAAAAGCTTTAGATAAAGGTGGATCAATATGACAAACGATATTGAGATTAAATGGCAACAGTCTGATATGGTGGAAGTTTCTCTTTCTGAACCAGATGATTTTTTAAAAGTAAGAGAAACTTTAACTCGAATTGGTGTAGCTTCTAGAAAAGAAAAGAAAATATATCAATCTTGTCATATTTTACATAAGCAAGGTAGGTATTACATTGTTCATTTCAAAGAACTATTTGCTCTTGATGGAAAGCATACTAATCTTTCTTTGAATGATATTCAACGACGCAATAGAATTATTCAATTACTTTGTGATTGGGGATTAGTCAATGTTGTACACTTAGAAAAAATTGAAGATGTAGCTCCTCTCAATCAAATCAAAGTTCTTTCATTTAAAGAAAAAGACGAGTGGACTTTAGAAAGTAAATATAACATTGGTAGAAAAAAAACTACGTGAAATTAATCCGGGTTCAATTTTTAACTCCAGATAGTAAAGTAATTTGGGTTATAATACCTTGGGGAAAACATCATTTAGATTGGTATCGTAATCACGGGTATACTATACTAATGACCGAACAAATGCAGTAGGGAAATCACCACTAGCATTTTTTTATTTTTGTGCTAAATTAATATTGTTGGAAGAGAAACAAAAGTATCTTTTCCATATATCAGGGATGCCTTTGGGGTCCTAATTAAACTCGCTTATTTAAGGAGAAAAACAATGCACACTGTAAAATATAACTGGGACGTTTATTCCCCATTTGGAGTAGGATTGGAAGACATTTTTACTAGGTTAGAATCTATGTCTAACTATAATGTAAACTATCCTCCATATAACATCATCAAAAATGATGAATCTAATTACGAAATCGAAATCGCTCTTGCTGGATTTAAATCAGATGAGATTGAAGTATCTACAGAACAAAACATTCTCAAAGTTGCCGCAAAATCTACGAAACGAGATTCTGAAAGAACATACTTACACAAAGGTCTTTCCAAACGTTCCTTCTCAAATTCTTGGCAATTGGCCAACGACGTTCAAATAAAATCTGTAGAATTTTCGGAAGGACTTTTGATTATTTCTTTGGAAAAAATTATTCCAGATCATCAAAAGAAAACAGTTTATAAAATTGGAGAGTCTAAACCCGACCCAAAGTTTTTAGTAGAAAATTTAAATTAAAATTTCCTTGGAAAAAATAATTTAATTTTAGAATCAAGAGCTGAATACTACAGCTCTTGATTTTTTTTCTTGTCTATGCTATAGTA
>Ga0129345_1000122_pt1 | contig 25723 bp, 9 predicted proteins | sample CPBDNA_FD_94425 | JGI IMG/M metagenome (GOLD analysis project Ga0129345, IMG submission 94425) | Freshwater to marine salinity gradient microbial communities from Chesapeake Bay, USA - CPBay_Sum_20_0.8_DNA | ecosystem: Environmental > Aquatic > Marine > Coastal | place: USA: Chesapeake Bay...
AATTACAGTTCTTATGTCTTGTTTAATCACCAACTTACCTTCTGTTGAAGTATGGGTTCGTAAAGAATATCTAACAGATCATCAGAGTGGGCACGGTGAATTTGTAAAGGGCGTTTGGGTATCGGCAAAGTCCATACCTGGACGCGCTTTTTATTTTGAGACTTATTTACCAGAATATGCGGCAATGTATGATAAATTGCCGATTAGTGCTTTTTTATCTCGTCCTAAACTTCCAGATCCTGATATGAATTTACCAAATTTACAATTCTGGAACTGTATGGACTATGGTGTGGTCAGTATTGATAAGAAATTCATTGGAAGTATGGACTTTGAATGTTATACTCGTGATTATGGAATTCAAAAAGGTTGTTATATCTGCACTATAGACAACTATCACCGCGATCCAGACATGGTTGACTGGGCAACGAGTGAAAATCCTGCCGAACATAAGTCTCATAACCTCATTGAACTGGATAATGGTCAATATGCACTGTATCCAAACAACAGATTACGCATTTTTGATAATAGTTTGACTCCTGTTGAACCAAAAATGCCTGATTTTAAGGTTTCGACTCAGTATTATCAGGTCGAAAATGGTTTTGAACGCCTTGGAATGGGTCGTGAGGACGAATATTTCTGGAAAACGTCACAAGAACGCCAAAATTTAGAAGACTTAGAGTCTGATTGTTGAAAATAAATACGAAAAGGGATAGAAACCCCTTAAAAAGTTCTGTTTTGTCGTCAAAACAGGAGCAAAATGTCGAATTCACCCGTCGATAGAGACAGAGATTACATGTATCAAATGTGGGGAACCACAGATTTGATTACAGATTATGGTTCTATGAAAAAAATTGATGAAAAAAAGGTAATTCAGGAAATTATGCATGATGATGTTCCAAATAAAAAGCATCATTTGAAGGAGCAGACTGAAATGCACCAAAAAATCAGAAATGATGAGGATTATGATGATTGGAGCTATGGTACAGAACCTAGTTTTGGTGTAAGTGGGGCATAAATAAAAGCAAGACTTGTGTAATTTCAGTGGTACAAAGAGTATCTCGCCAATTTAAAGACATTAGTTTGTCTTTTGATATGCATCCAGTGACTAAAGATATTCTTGTGCTCAAAAATGAGGATGCAATTAAAAGATCCATCCGAAATATTGTTCAAACATTGCCTGGTGAGAGGTTTTTTAACTCCACACTAGGGTCAAACTTATCAAAAAGTTTGTTTGACTTCGTTGACTATGGATCTGCATCCTCTGTTGAGACTCAAATTTATAATTCAATCGTGAATTATGAGCCACGAGTTAGTAATGTTACTGTAGAAGTTAGTCCAAGATATGATGAGAATGCTTTTGATATCACAGTTTACTTCGATATTATAGGACAGGACTTCCCGAGACAAGAATTTAACTACATTTTAGAGGCAACGAGAAGATAACATGCCTTTTACAAAATTTACAAATTTAGATTTTGATCAGATAAAGACATCCATCAAGGATTATCTCCGTGCTAACTCTACATTCACGGATTTTGATTTTGATGGATCAAATTTTTCTATACTGATTGATACTTTAGCGTATAACACATATATTACTGCCTTCAATTCAAACATGATCGTCAATGAGTCCTTTTTGGACTCTGCGACTCTTAGAGAAAATGTAGTAGCATTAGCGCGTAATGTTGGATATGTACCCCGTTCAAAAAAGGCAGCAACAGCAAGAGTTTCATTTAATATTTTAACAAGCACCACATCACCACAAGTCACATTAAAAGCAGGACTTGTTTGTATTGGTGGAGATGGTAACAGTAGTCCTTACATCTTCTCAGTACCTGAAGATATCACCGTAAGTGTTTCAAATGGTGTAGCTTCATTTGAAAACATTACTTTATATCAGGGTGTTTTCTTAAATAAAACCTTTACTGCAGATACTTCGCTCAACCAAAGATTTGTATTAGACAACTCTGGAATTGATGCAAATACGATTAGAGTTAGAGTTGGAAATAGATCTTATTCAGTTGTTGATAACTTATTTGAAATTAATAAAAACTCAGAAATTTTCTTAATTCAAGAAGTTTCTGATGAAAAATATGAAATATTATTTGGTGATGATGTATTTGGTAAAAAATTAGAAAATGGAGTCAGTGTTAGAACAAGTTATATTGTAACTGATGGTGAAGATGGTAATGGATCAAGAGTCTTCACATTCTCTGGTACTGTTATAGACTCTAATGGTGTTACTGTAGATCCAGATGGAACAGTATCCGTAACGACCGTTGATGCAGCGTCAGGAGGCGCTGAGATAGAGTCAATTGATTCTGTTAAGTACTTTGCCCCTAGAGTCTACTCATCGCAGTACCGTGCCGTTACTGCGAGGGATTATGAGTCCATTATTCAACAGATTTATCCTAATACAGAATCCGTTTCTATAGTCGGCGGAGAAGAATTAGATCCTCCACAATTTGGTACGGTCTTGATTAGTATTAAACCAAAAAATGGTACATCAATATCAGATTTTGCGAAGACTAGCATCTTAAACGATATTAAGAAATATTCTGTCGCAGGAATTAGTCAAAAAATTATTGATCTCAAACTTCTTTATGTTGAGATTGATAGCACTGTCTACTATAATTCTTCAGCAGTTCAAAATATATCCAACTTAAGAACAAATATTATTAATACACTAACACAATATTCAAACTCTGTTGACTTTAATAAGTTTGGTGGAAGATTTAAGTATAGTAAAGTTTCTCAGGTAATTGATAATGTTGATACTGCAATTACATCAAACATCACTAAGGTTAAAATTAGAAGAAATTTAAATGCTGTATTAAATTCTTTTGCACAGTATGAAATTTGTTTTGGTAATAGATTCCATAAGAATCCTCAAGGATATAATATCAAGAGCACAGGGTTCCAAATTGCAGGTGAGTTAGATACTGTTTATTTCTCAGATGTTCCCGTTCCAGGTAGTGATATTGGTATTCTTTCAATTGTTAAACCAACCAATGTTCCTGGACAGTTTCAGATTGTTAAAAAGTCGATAGGTTCCGTTGATTATGTGAAAGGTGAAATCATTGTTAATACCATTAACGTCACATCAACCTCATTAGATGATGGTGTAATTGAGATTCAAGCGTTCCCAGAATCAAATGATGTTATTGGACTCAAGGATTTGTATTTAGTATTTGATGTCTCCAAAAGCACCATAAATATGAAGAAGGATACAATCTCTTCTGGAGAACAAATATCTGGTATTAATTTTGACTCCACATCGAGTTATTCAAACGGAACGTTAACGAGGTAATATGGTCACGACTGGTTTTGATTCTAGAGTTAAGATTCAGCAAATAATTGAAAATCAGTTACCAGAATATGTTCTAACAGAAACACCCAAAGCGGTCGAATTTCTGAAGCAGTACTATATCTCTCAGGAATTCCAGGGTGGAGTAATTGATATTGCAGAAAATTTAGATCAATATAAAAAATTAAACAATTTAAATCAAGATGTAATCTCTGGAGTATCCACAGTTACATCTAATGTAAGTTCTAGTGATACTGAGATCTTTGTAGATAATACTAAAGGATTTCCTCCTCAGTATGGACTGGTTAAAATTGATAATGAGATTATTACTTATACTGGTATCACTACAAACTCTTTCACTGGATGTGTAAGAGGATTTAGTGGTATTACTTCTTATCGTAGTTCATCAAATCCAGAAGAATTAGAGTTTTCAACATCTAATGCAGAATCTCATTCTGCAGGAAAAGTTGCCGAAAACCTGAGCGCACTCTTTTTAAAAGAGTTCTACAGAAAACTCAAACAATCTTTAGCACCTGGTTTTGAGGATATAGATTTAGTATCTGATTTAAATCTCAATAATTTTTTAAAGGAAGTAAGAACTTTTTACCAAGCAAAAGGAACTTCCGAGTCTTTTAGAATATTATATAATGTTTTATATGGTCTAGATCCAAAAATTTTAAATTTAAAAGATTTCTTAGTTAGATCTTCTGATGCAGAATTTATTAGAAGAGAGGTATTAGTAACTGAGTTAATATCTGGAAGTAATCCCAATAACTTAGTAGGACAGGTAATCAAAAGTATTGATGATACTGCATCTGCACCCGTATCTGAAGTTGAGATTATAACAAGAAATAATAGAACTTTATATAAGATTCAACTATTTGCTGGATTTGATGAGAGAAGTCTCATTGAAGGCAACTTTGAGATCACACCAAAAACCAAAGTAGTAGAAAAAGTTCTCACTACAGACACTGTAATTACTGTCGATTCTACTATTGGATTCAATTCATCTGGATCTTTGCAGATTGGTTCAGATACTGTAACTTACACAGATAAGTCTATCAACCAATTTTTCGGATGTAGTGGTATAACTGCAACAATTTCACCAGGATCTGATATTAGATCTGATAATATTATCTATGGATATGAAAATGGAGATACAACTAAGAGAGTAGAACTTAGAATCACTGGTGTATTATCAGAATTAGATAATCAAAATGATATCTATTTTAGATCAGTTGGCGATATTATTTCGGTAAAGCATATTGGTAAAAAAATAGAAAATCCAAATGATAAGACTTTTAAAGAACTTATCTTCAATTCTTGGATTTACAACACATCCTCAAGGTATGAAGTTGATTCTTTCTCAAACAATATTGTAACTTTGTTTGAAACACCAGATTCTTCAAGTTTAAAACTTGGCGATTCTGTTAATGTATTAGATAGAAATTCCGAAAATATTATTATTGAAGATGCTATCGTAACTGCTATTACCAACAAATCAGTTACTCTAAACAAAAACATTACTGGTGTTAGTTCAACAAGAAAAATTAGTATAAGAAGAAATGTAAAAAATGCATCTTCTGGTTTAGTTGACTTAAAATATCCAAAGATTACTTCCAATGTTCAGAATACTTATGATGAAAATTCCGAATATATTCATGTAGCTTCTAACTCTTTACCAGATTATAATATCACTAAAGATATTGTTTCAAAGACTCTATCAATTACAGCATCTTCAAATTTAAATAATATATTTTCTGGAACTAGATTAAATGATAATGGAATAACAAAATATACAATTTTATCATTCTCGACCGCAGTTCCATTTATAACTGGAGATGCTGTAGTTTATACTGGAACAGGTAGCGAAATAAGTGGACTAATATTCAATCAAACTTACTATGTTGAGGTTTTAGAACCATCCAATTCAGGAGATATTAAAAATAAAATCAGACTCTACAATGCAAGATCATTTATTGGAAGTGACAATTATGTAGAATTTGATATTCTATCTACGGTATCTGATCATATCTTCACTCTAGAGGAGCAAAAGGGAGATAAAAAATTAGCACCTAAGAAGATTCTTAGAAAAATTCCACTGGTTCAAAATATTCAATCAGGAACTGCTGAAGAAACTAAACCTGGTGCGACGGGAATCTTAATCAATGGTGTTGAAATTATAAACTATAAGTCAAATGATAAAATTTATTATGGTCCACTTGAAAAAGTTACAATAGTAAATTCTGGAACCGACTATGATGTTTTAAGTCCACCAAATGTTGTTATTTCAAATCCAACGGTTGGTCTTGGGACCACTGCTTTAGTTGACTTAGTAGTCAGAGGAAATTTAAAGGAAGTTATCGTTGATCCTAATGAAGTAGACGTTGAGAGAGTTGTTTCTGCAACCATAACGGGAGGAAATGGTTCTGGTGCAGTTTTGGAACCATTTGTCGAAGAAAGGTTTAGGGAAATTAGTTTTAATGCACAGACAACAACTTTTGGTGGCGGAGTAAACATTTCCGATGATGTTATATCATTTCTATCTTTCCACAATCTTCAAGATGGCACACCAATTGTCTATAATAGAAATGGAAATCAACCATTAGGAATTGGTACTTATGATGGATCTAATACAGATCAGGGTCTTTATTTGACTAATGGTTCTGTTTACTATCCTGAGATTGTTAATACTAGCACCATAAAATTATATAATACAATATCTGATTTTAATGCAGGAATTAACACTATTGGTTTTACAACGGCAAATACTGGTGGTGTTCATAAGTTTAGACTTTTGAATGGAAAAAATGTTCTGAATTATATTCAAGTTGTAAATGGTGGATCTGGGTATGAAAACAGATCTTTAAGAGTTAAACCATCTGGTATATCTACATTTACTAATACTATAAATTTCACAAATCATGGTTTCAGTACAGGTGATTTGATCAACTATAGAAACGAAACTGGATTTGGATTTGTATCGTCAGAGAATGTATCTGGACTATCAACAGACAATCAATACTATGTTTTAAAAATTGATGATTCTAAATTTAGACTTGCAAACGCTGGTATTAAAACAGCAACTCCTTCCAAGTCAGAATTTAATAGAGGCAAATACGTTAAATTATCTTCTTCTGGTTCTGGGCAGCACATATTTGAATACCCACCAATAACATTAAATCTTGAAGTTGAGTATTCTGGTTCAATCGGAACGATAACAGCGACACCAATTTTTAAGGGTGAAATCGTAGATGCATATCTATATGAATCTGGAACAGATTATGGATCAAAGATTTTAAATTTCCACAGAAGACCAGTAGTAACTATAAGAAATGGTCAATCTGCACAACTTAAACCAATTATATCTGATGGGAAAATTGTTAAAGTTGAAGTTCAAAATAGTGGATTATACTATTCATCCTCCCCAGATCTTATTGTTAATGGTGATGGAGTTGGTGCTAAACTGCGTGCGGAAGTATCTGGTGGAAGAATTGTAAATGTTGTAGTTGTTACTACAGGAACAAATTATAATCCAAGAAATACATCCATTGAAGTAAAACCATTAGGTAGAAATGGATCTTTATTTGCCGATGTTAGATCTCTAACAATAAACAATAATAGTAGATTCTCTGATGAAATATTACTAGAAAATGGTGAGGATCTTTCTTATGGTATTGTTGGATATTCCACAGATAGAGAAGGTGTATCATTCTATGAATCTGGAGAGAGTGAATCTGAGCACTCAAAAATAATTGGATGGGCATATGATGGAAACCCAATTTATGGACCATATGGATATTCAAATCCTAAAGATAGAAATTCTACATTAAAAATATTAGAACCAGGTTATACAACAAATCTATCGAACGTTTATAATAGACCAAGTGGATTTGATTTGGGATTCTTTGTTGAAGATTATGTTTATACTGATAGTGGAGATCTGGATATTTACAATGGAAGGTTTTCAAAAACTCCAGAGTTCCCCAATGGAACATATGCATATTACGTTGGAGTATCAACGAATAATGTTACCAATAAACTAGAACCAAAATTCCCATATTTTATTGGAAATAAGTATAGATCAAACTCTACCGTAGATTTGAATCAAACTCAAGATTACGATTTTAATAATTCTAACTTAATTAGAAATACTTTCCCATATAGGGTAAGTCAAGAATATTCTAATAATGATTTTATTATTGAACCAAATAAAATTGTAAAGCAAAATTCTGTTGTTGAAATTATATCGGAAGGATCTGTTGAAAAACTGACTGTACTAAATTCTGGCGATAATTACCGCGTTGGTGAATCTCTTGTTTTTGATAATGATGGAACTGGTGGTAGTGGTGCTTCTGCAATAGTAAATTCAGTTAAAGGGAAGGATATTGTAAATATTGAAACCACTTCAGAAGTTTACAATAATGCACTAGTTCTAAGAAAAAATCTTAATCAACTAGAAGTTAAAGTATCTCCATATCACGACTTACTAGATGGAGATATTGTTGAAATTACTGGCGTTTCAACAACTGCTATAAAAAATCTATCAGGCTCACATAGAATTGGTGTTACATCAAATTATTCATCATTAGTATTTGATGTATCTTCTAACGCTACTGTGGGCGTTGTTACAGATATCTATGTTTCACCATTCCCAAGCAACATTAGTATTGGATCTACCGTAGGTATAGGGTCAGAAACATTATCCGTCATAAATGTTTTTGGTGATCAAAATATTCTGAGAGTTTCTAGGGGAGTATCTGCTGGACATACTGCAAGTACTCGTGTTGATTTTTATAATGATAAATTCACAATTGACCTAGAGAGTCCTTATTTTATTTCATTAGATAATCAAAAGGTTTATTTTAACCCAAATATTTCAGTAAGTTCTGGTCTTGATACAGGAACTTTTAGTAACGTTCAATATCAACTCGGAAATCAATCAAATAATGTATCTGTAGAGACTCAGAGCATTTATATTCCAAATCACCCATTTGTAACTAATCAAAGAGTTTTATTTGTAAAACCAAGCACTGCAGGTGCATTAATTGTTAGAGATACTCCAGATTCATCATTCTTCAATTTACCAGAATCTGGTAATAGTCAGTATGTTTATATAATTAACAAAACCCCAGATACAATTGGAATCGTAACTACTGTTGGATTGACTACTACAACTAATGGTTTATTCTTCAATAGCACTGGATCAAATAGTGATTATTATTATTTTGAACCAGAATATTCACAAGTTACTGCTGATGTTAAGAAAATAACAACTCAAGTATCAGTATCGACAAGTCATGATTTAACTTATGGGGATAGTGTTACATTATTAGTAAATCCAAATTTATCTGTTGGTGTTGGTACTACCGCTAGCAATGTATCCATCAAATATAATTCAACTTTCGACAAAGTTCTTGTTAATCCAATTGGATTTAATTCAACTGGTATTAATACCACTACAAATAAAATCAATATACCTTTACATGGACTGAAAACTGGAGAAAAAGTTTTCTATGATTCTTCAGATCTAGTTGCCTCTGGATTAGAAACTGGTGGATATTATGTTTACAGAGTGAATGATGATAATATTCACTTGTGCGACACATATAGTGATGCAATATCTTCGCCTCCAAGAGTTGTTAGCATTGCATCCACTGGAGGTTCTGGACAAGAATTAAGTTTGATTAATCCACAGTTAGAAGTTGTTAAAAATAATGATATTGTCTTTGATCTTTCAGATACTTCTCTTGTAGGATATGATTTAAAATTCTTCTTTGATTCTTCATTCAAAAATGAATTTGTATCTATTGGACAAACAACTGTATTTTCAGTTTCTGGTGTAGGAACTATTGGCGTATCTTCAACTGCAAGCGTTACTGTTGGATTTAATACCAGTATTCCAAACAAGTTATATTATAACTTAGAAAAATCAGGATCTACAATAAGTGTTGATACTGATGTTCAAAATAATTCAGAAATTTTGTATAGAGAGAGTGAGTATCAAGGAACATATAATATTTTTGGGGTTGGATCAACAACATTTAACATTTCCCTAAAAGAAATTCCAGAAAAATATTCGTACACTCCTTCAGAATGTGATGTTTTACGATATCACACCACATCTAGAACTGCAGATGGCGGTATTGAAAATGTAGAATTAATTTCTGGTGGTATTGGATATAAAATGTTACCCAATGTTTCTGGGGTATCTACTTTAAGTTCTGGAACAAATGCTGTTATAAAAACAAATTCTAGAAATATTGGAAAAATTGAAGAATTGAGAATTGCTAATGAAGGATTTGAATATGCTTCAGATAAAACTCTGAAACCAGAGGCAGATGTTCCTAGACTTATTAGATTGCAAAAATCTGATAAAATCACTCAAGTAAGTGTTTTATATGGTGGTAAAAACTATCTCTCTAGACCAACTTTATCACTTGTAAATGATACAAACAGGCAAAAAGTTTCTAGTGGTTTATTAGAAGCAAAATTAAGAGGCACTGCTCTTGTTAGTGTTGATGTTATTGAGGAACCAAAAGGTTTAGAAGCAGTTCAGCACACTGTATTTACGGAAAATAATAGCAATGGTGTAAGTATAGAAAGGATTTTAAGCTATACTAATGGAATTGTTGAGTGTGAGATTACAACTCCAGCGATTAATGGATTTGTAGTAGCACCTTTTGAAGAGGGAGATTATGTTTTCGTTGAGGGAATCCAAAAACAATCAACTACTGATGAATTGGGTGTAGTAACTTCACCAGGAACAGGATTTAACTCAGCAGATAATGGATACAGATTCTTTAGAGTAACTGATTATGTAAATTCAAATCCAGCGATTATAAAATTTGATGTTGGCGAATATACCGATAATGCTGGTACTGCAGTTTCACCTCCTACCACATTTACGAGCATCGTAAATAGAAAGAATTATCCTACTTTTAGTATTAACAAAATACCTAGTATATTCTTCATTGGTGAAAAAATATTAGTAAACAATCAAGATACTGATCTTGTTGTAGAGACAGCAAACAGAAATTATATAACAGTCACTGGTGAATATGAATTGGAGTATGAAGACTTACTGAGTGGATTTAAATCTGGTAATCTTGCTAGAGTTGAAGAAGATGTAATTCTAAAAGGAAGTTATACTACAAATTATTCTAAGAGTAGAAAATATGGATGGAAAGATGATATTGGAAAATTAAATAATAGTTATCAGGTTTTACCTGATAATGATTATTATCAAAATCTATCATACTCAATTAAAACAGTTGGTGAGAGATATAAGGATAATAAAATTGTAGGTTTTGATAGATCAAAAGATTCTGTAAATCGTTTGGTTCATCCTACTGGATTTAAAAATTTCGTTGATGTTGGAATAACATCTTCATCATCTATTGGTATTGGATCCGATCAATTCTTAAGTCAAGTTTTAGACTTTATTAACGAAGAAAGAGTCGATACTTTCACCAATTTCGATCTTGCACTGGATTACTTACCAACCACAAATTCATCTGACGCTATTATATTACAAAATAAAAAACTTGCAGACTTTATTCAGTGCATTTCAAATAGAGTTCTCCAAATTGATGATATTAGTAATAAATTCTCAAGCGCAGAATTTAATAGAGATACATTCATCGATGCTTTTGAGTATTCCGTAACGGATCAGTTCTCCAAGTTCTTGGTACAGATTGTCGATGAAGGAGAATCGAATATTCAAACAAGTGAACTTGTAATTTTAAATAATTATGATAATACTTACACCCTGAACAAAGCAGATTTGTATACTGGGGAAGAATCTTTAGGTACATTATCTGGAACTTTTGCGGAGAATGGAAATGCCGCGATGAGATTCTCTCCAACAGATCCATTAATTTCTAGTTACAACTTGAAAATTTATAGAGATTATTTCTCATTGAGTCCAACAAATATTGGTGTAGGATTTACTGATATTGGATTTATTAGATTAACTGCTAGAACTGAAGATTTCTCAACTTCTGGAATTACTACAGATATATTCAAAGCACAGTTATCTTCAATTGATACAATTTATTCAAATGTCTTTGTTAGAGATGAAGATACTTTGGAAATGAATTATTTTGAAGTTTTAGCATATCATGATGGTGATAATGGATATATCAGTGAATATTATTTTAATACTCAAAACAATATCAGTGGATCATCTTTTGGATTTATCGGAACATTTGGAGTTAGTGTTGATAGTGGAGTTTTCAAACTTAATTTCACTAATAATACAAATAATGAAGTTACTGTAAAGGCTAAAACAGTTGGATTTGGTTCTACTTCCTCTGGAATTGGAACTTATAGATATTTGGTTCCAGATCAAGATGCTGGATCTGAAAGAAGTGCTAGATTAGAGTCTTCATTCCAAACATCAACTGGAATTACGACAATCAATACTTATGATATTGGTGTTGAAGGAACTCTAAAATCAATGGTTAGAGTTGGTGTAGGAACAACGGTTGCATTACATCAATTCCTTGTTGTATCTGATAGTGGAAGAGCAAACATTCAAGCATATCCTTATCTCTCTGTTGGTTCTGCTTCTACCAGTGGAATAGGAACATTTGGTGCCGAGGTAGATGGATCTCAAGTAAAAGTTAAATTCTATCCAGACTCGGAGTTCTCTTCTGATAGCATTTTAATTCAAAAATATGAGCAATTTGTATATTTTGATAGTGATGAGTTTAACACTCCAGATGATTTTACATATGGAGTTGGTATTGAAGAAATTAACACTGCATTCTATGGTGCTCTGAATAATTTTGGTAAGGATAGACTTGAGTTTGATCTTAACTATGAGGGAACACCAATTTTTGAAAAGATATTTAATCCAAATAGTGCTTCTGTTTTGGACAAGTCAACAGGAATTTTTACAATTCCAAATCATTTCTTCCAAACTGGTGAAGAATTAATCTATACACCATATTCAAGTTTGGCTGGAGTTACTGCTTCTGCAGTGGGTATTGGATCTACTTTAGTTGGAGGAAGAAATTTTGTTGGTGACTTTATTGTAGGATTCTCAACCATAACTGGTGTAGCATCCACAACTGGAATTAATGTTGGTGATATAATTCTTGGACCATCAGTTTCTGCAGGAACAACTGTAGTTTCTGTAGGATCTACTTTCGCATATTTTGTTGGTAATGTTGTGTCTGGTGGATCATCAATAATTACAGGTATTGCAAACACGTCTATCCTAACCGTAGGATCTGGTATTTTCTCTGGAAATAATACTGGAATTGGTACAATTGTTTCTATTGGTATTAACTCAATAACTTCCACAGAGGTTGTTGATGAAGGAACTGGAACGATTTTCTATTCCGAGCAACTAAAAACATCTGTAGAATTGTCTCAAGTATCCACTGGAACGACATCAAGAACAAACTTTATCACTGGAATTACTACTGATATTGCTCCATCTACAGTATATGCTATCAGAGTAGATAATGATACATTCAAATTAACTGGCATAAGTGGTGGAAATGGTATAGGATTTACATTTACATCGTCTGGATCTGGTAATCTTCATAAACTTGAAATGAAGAAAAAACTTGAAAAGAGTCTGATTACTGTAAATGGTGTTAATCAATACCCTATTATTTGGACTCCTATTAATCATACCTTAGAATATAATTATGGATCAATTGGTGCAGGAACAACATTCTTAGCACTTTCAGGCATTGCTTCAGTAGCACCTAGAGATTTAATTAGACTTGATGATGAATATTTGAGAGTAATTAATGTGGGTCTGGGAACCACAAACACTGGTCCTGTTACTGGTGTTGGAACAATTCCAATTGTTGAGGTTAATAGAGGATTTGTTGGATCTTCTGCAACAACTCACAATGATGGTATTGAAGCAAGAATTTATAGGGGTGCATATAATATTGTTGGAAATAAAATTCATTTTACAGAAGCACCAGATGGTAAAGGAAATAATGATCGTTTAGATCCAAGTGGACTTCCTCTACCAAAATCTACTTTTAACGGTAGAGTATTCTTACGTAGAGATTACGAATTTAATAAGTTGTATGATGATCTTTCAGATCAGTTTACTGGTATTGGAAGAACATTCAACTTAACAATTGAAGGACAAAATACATCTGGCGTTGAACCTGGAAGTGGATTAGTCTTCATCAACGATGTTTTCCAGACTCCTGATACTGAAAACAACGCCGGAAATAATTACACACTAGAATCTGATGCAAATGCTGGTCTTACTACAGTAACATTTACATCAGTAACTAGACCAAATAGTGATAATGTAATTGTTGTTGATTCCGATGTTAACCAAAACCAAGTTCCTCGTGGAGGTATTATTATCTCTCTCGGATCTACTGGAGGTCTTGGATATGCTCCATTAGTTGGTGCAAGAGTTATCACAAGAATTGGTGCTGGTGGATCGATCACAGAAATTGTTGGTATAGCAACCACTGGATCTTCGTATTCAATTAGCACATCATCATACAATAATCTAACTGGTGTTTTAGAGATAACCACCTCTACTGATCACGGATTTACTGGATCTGGTAATAGAGTTTTCTTAGAGGGTCTTGAGTTTAGCTGCCCTGGTGGTTCTGGAATAACATCTACTATTTTCCCATATCCAGGATCAAGTCCATACGGATTTGTTTTCCCAGTTACTGGAATTATTTCTGCTACAACTTTTACCGCACAGGTTGGAACTAGCACAATTACTCACACATATGTTGGTCAAGGAACGGCATATTCTTATTATGGTGATTTAACATTCGGTTCTGGATACTATGGAGGTCTTGTCGGTGTTGGAATTAGTGATACTACAGGATCTGGTGCAACAATTACTGCAGCAGTAGGTGCTGGAGGATCCCTAGCGTTTACTATTGTTGATGGTGGTAGTGGATATACAAATCCATCAATTAGAGTTGATGATCCATCATACGAAAATCTTTCAATTGTAGGTGTTTCTAGACTATCGATAGGAAATACTACTGATGCTGGTATTGGTCTATCAATAACAGCAAATGTTGCACAATCTTCAATTGTTGGTGTCGGAACAAGTCTCTTTGAGGTAAAAACTACAACAATAACCAAACCTGGATATGCATTTAGAAGAGGTGATAAATTCAAATTAGTTGGTCTTGTTACTGATGCTAGATTGTCTGAACCAACTGAAGAATTAGTCTTTACCGTTGAAGATGTATTTACAGATTCATTTGCATCATGGCAACTTGGTGAATTAGATTATATTGATAGTATAAAAAATCTTCAGAATGGTTCTAGAACAAGATTCCCACTCTTTAGAAATAATGAATTATTGAGTTTTGAAAAAGATAGAACTAATCCAGAATCAGATTTGATTGACTTCAATGCAGTTCTACTCATCTTTATCAATGGTGTAATGCAAGAACCTAATATTTCATATACATTTGAAGGTGGAACGACCTTTAGGTTTAAAGAAGCACCAAAAGCAGAGGATAATGTAGCAATCTTCTTCTATAGAGGAACTAGAAATGTTGATAGTTTTACAGTTAATGTAAATGAAACTGTAAAACCAGGCGACACTTTAAGACTTGATAAAAATAACCAAATACCAAATACGTTTGAACAAACAGACCGTACAGTTTCACTGATTCAAAGTGCAGACGTTGTTGAAACTGGTATTTACATTGGAGATGGAATTGATGAAAACAACTTTAGACCAATTCACTGGTCTAAACAAAAGAGAGATTTGATTGTAAAAGAAGATTACCAATTTAAATCTAGAGATTCTCTAGAACCATTTGTTATCCCAAATGCTAGGGTTATAAAAGATATTTCAACAACTGATGAAGAAATATTCTTGGAAAGTGCTCAACTATTCAAGTATGAGGAAAATGATCCTAACACTGATACAGTTATTCGCAGTTTTGAAGGTCTTTTAATTGAGTCTGATGCAGACCCAGTTTCTGCTGGATTCAGTGCTAGTGTTAGTGGATTCTCTACAGTTTCTTCAATTGGAATTCTTACTGGTGGTAGTGGATATACACCAGGATCAACTATCACATTGAAAATTGGTGGTCCTGTAGGAGTTGGTAGCACTGCAACTGCAACGGCAACTGTTTCTGCTGCAGGAACTGTTTCATCAGTTAGTATAACAAATCCTGGAAGTGGATATACTTACACAAATCCACCTTCAGTATTAGCAGCATCTATTCCATCATTTACCAGAGAATTAATTCCTCAAATTAGATTCGTTGAAGGATTTAGTGGTATTGTTACTGGAATAACAACTTCTGCTGGAACAGGATCTAATCCTCTAGCAATTAATTTCCAGGTACTGTATGATTCAAATTCTGATATTGATTCTTTACTTCAAGGATATTATATTCATATATCACAAACAAACATTGGTTCTGGAGTAACATCGATTAATACATCAGATAGTGACGTTGTTGGTATTGGAACTACATTTGTTGATAATATTTACATTATTAATGATATTTCTAGGAACAACCTAGTTGGAGTTCTCACATGCAATATCTTATCAACTACAGACGTTTCTGGTATCGAAACATCTAGCGATTTTTCTGGAAGATTCTCTTGGGGAAGACTATCAGGAATTCAAAGATCTACTAGCCCAGTCTCTGTTGCTGTTAGTGGTTATACTGTAAATAGTGGTCTAACTACATTCCCACAAATATTAAGAAGAGGATATGGTTTGAGAGACACTGGTGGTCTCAGTAAGGAATTAGGTTAACTTCTAAGTATAAATATAGAAAAAAGCTAATAATATGTCTGCAATTGTCACAGATCAATTTAGAATTCTGAATGCGAATAACTTTGTTGACTCTGTTCAGGACACTAATAACTCTTATTACGTTTTTCTGAGTCTGCCTAATCCAGATGCAGTTGGGTTTGGTAGATCTACGACTTGGGATACAAATGTCCCAAGTCCGTCTGATGATTTAAATTATCTTAATCATGTAAAGGATACTATTATCTTTGGTAGAAGAATAACAGCAAATAATGTAAGAAGGCTCATAAGGAGAGTTAATTGGACTCAAGGAACAATTTATGAGATGTATAGACATGATTATAATATCTATAATCAGTCTCCACAAACTAGTTCAACTAGATTATATGATGCAAACTACTATGTAATCAATAGTGATTTTAGAGTTTATGTCTGTATTGATAATGGATCCAATGCAGCAAAACCTGGCGGAAACTTCTCTCAGGATGAACCAACATTTATTGATTTAGAACCATCAAGAGCTGGAGAAAGCGGTGATGGATATGTTTGGAAATACTTATTCACAGTTTCTCCGAGTGATATTATTAAATTTGATTCCATTGAATACATTCCAGTTCCAAATGACTGGGATACTTCAACTGACGCTCAAATACAAGCAGTTCGTGAAAACGGCGATTCTACAGTAAATAATAATCAAATAAAAAAAGTATACGTAGATAATCAGGGTGCTGGATATAATAGCACTAGTGCCGAACTTGATATTATTGGTGATGGTACTGGAGGTAAAGTTATTGTAAATGTTAGTGGAGGAAAAATTTTAGAAACTACAGTATCTTCTGGCGGAAAAAACTATACTTACGGAAGAGTTGATCTCTCATCTATTAATTCTGGCGCAACAACATTCGCTAAATTGATTCCAATTATTCCTCCTTCAAGAGGACATGGATTTGATATTTACAGTGAATTAGGAACTGATAAAGTTTTAATATATTCCAGATTTGATGATTCAACAAGAGATTTTCCTTTAGATACTAAATTTTCTCAAATAGGTATTATAAAAAATCCAACACAAATTGGATCTGCATCATCTATCTTTGCAGATAGTCAATTTTCCAATTTATATGCCTTGAAACTTCTCTCAGTATCAAATCCCGACGATGCTGTTCCTGGTACTAAAATTTTCCAATCAGTAAGTGGAGTAGGAACTGCGGTCGGATATATTGCATCTTATGATGATGAAACTAGAGTTCTGAAATATTTTTCTGATAGATCATTATTCTTTAATCCCACATCATATGATCAAAAGGATTCATTTAACATCGTTAATGAAACCACATCAGTAAGTTTTACCTCCTCTGGTGGAACAGTCAATTCTACAAGCAATTTTAGTTGCACAATTGATCCAAACTTCAGCGGTATTACAACAGCAGTAACAGCAACAAAGATAGTTAATTTAGCGACTCAATTCACAAATGGGGTTGCTTCACCAGAGATAAATAAAAACAGCGGAACCATTCTATATCTAGATAACAGACCAGTGGTTACGAGAAATCCAAGACAAAAAGAAGACATTAAAGTTATACTGGAATTCTAAAGATGTCACAAAAAACAGATTTAAATGTATCACCTTACTTTGACGATTTTGATCCCGCTAAAAATTTTTATCGGGTCTTATTTAAGCCAGGATTTCCAGTCCAGTCTAGAGAATTAACCACTTTACAGTCAATACTGCAAGGTCAAATAGAATCTTTTGGATCTCACTTTTTTAAAGAAGGATCTGTAGTTATTCCAGGAAATGTTATATATGATCCTGAGTATTATGCGGTAAAAATAAATGATTTACATTTAGGATTAGATGTTGGTGTATATTTAAAAGATTTAATCGGTAAAAAAATTAAGGGTCAGACATCTCAAGTTACTGCTATTGTTAAAAATGTTGTAACAAAAGAGGAGTCTGTAGATGATTCATATACACTTTTTGTAAAGTATCTAACATCAGACGTTAATAATACACCAAATCCATTTTCCAGTGGAGAAACTTTAATTTCATTGAGTACTTTTGTTTATGGTAACACAACCGTAAATTCTGGACAAACAATTGCATCTCTACTAACAAATAATGCGACTTCTGTAGGTTCTGCAGTATCTATTTCTGAAGGTGTATATTTTATTAGGGGTTCTTTTGTAACTGTAAGTGATAGTACATTAATATTAGACCAATATTCAAATACGCCATCTTATAGAGTTGGTTTAAATATTTCAGAAACAATTGAATTTGCATCATCTGAAAATCCAGAACTTTTTGATAATGCTAGAGGATTTTCAAATTACTCTGCTCCAGGTGCAGACAGATTAAAAATTTCTGCAGTTTTATCAAAAAAAGCAATAACAGATTTTGATGATAAAAATTTTATTGAAATACTTAGAATCTCTAATGGCGTAATTAAAAAATTACAAGATAGTAATACATATTCTTTAATTAAAGATTATATTGCAAAAAGAACTTATGAAGAGTCTGGTGATTATTCGGTAAAACCTTTTAGTGTAGAAGTTAAAAATTCTTTGAACGATAGAATTTCTTCTGACGGAATTTATTTTGATACTCAAAAAACAGATCAAAACAACACGCCAACAGATGACTTATTGTCTGTTAGAATTTCCCCAGGAAAGGCGTATGTTAAAGGTTTTGATATTGAAAAATCGGAAACTACAATATTAGATGTAGAAAAACCCAGAGATACTTTAACTGTTTCTTCATCTTCAGTCCCATTTGAAATGGGAAATCTTCTTAGAGTGAACAATGTATCTGGATCACCAGTTATCGGAATTGATAACAACTACACTGTAAGTTTGCGTGATCAAAGAAAAAGTTCAACCATTTCTGGATCTGGTAATGAAATAGGTAAAGCAAGAGTATATTCTTTCGGACTATCTAATAGTGCATATTCAAATGCAACATCAAAGTGGGATTTGTATCTTTTTGATGTACAGACCCATACTAAACTTACCTTAAATCAATCTTTAAATTCAGATTCTTGTCCAGCATCTTCAAGAATTAAAGGTTTGAGCAGTGGTGCTACTGGATACGTTGTTTCTGCTCCAACAGATGAAAACGTAACAATTACACAAACATCTGGTACATTCAGTCCTGGAGAACAAATATCTATAAATGGTTCAACTGAATATTCTAGAACTGTTGAAACTGTTAGGGAATATAAGGTAAGTGATGTAAAGTCACTGTATCAAGATTCAAGCACTATTGGATTATCTACAGATTTTGTTGCTGATACATTTTTATCAAGTAAAGTAATTCCAAACTTTAATTCTACCGACACCTTAACAATAAGTCCTTCCGGAATAGCAACTTGTGCTGGTAGAAACTTCATTGGTGTTGCTAGTGATACTATCATTAGATATCAAAGAACTGGATTCTCAACAGAAACTTTTAACAGAATTTCTGGAATTTCTACTGACGGACTAACAATTACTCTGTCTGGTATTAGTACAGTAACTGGAGTTTGTGATGGTGCAATTCCCGATTCAGAAACAAGTACAACATTTTCAATCGGTGTTCCATCAATATTGAATGAAGATAATGCATTTTTATATGCTAAGTTAAATGATAAAAATGTATCTGAAGTAAACTTTGTTGGATCTGAACTCAGAGTTTCTCGTCAAACAACAGGTAAATCGACAAACGCTGTCGGAACTTTAGCAGTTAGCCTTGCTGATGTTGGAATTACAAGCGCATACTTTGAAACTTTCGATACTGAAAGATACTCTGTAATTTACTCTGATGGAACTGTTGAACCATTAACTTCAGATAAGTTTTCTCTGGATAGTTCTGGAACTGCTATAACTTTGAGTGGATTGACCCCAAGTCAATCAAATGTGGTTGTAAATTCTACTGTAAAGAAAAACTCAATAAAAAATAAGCAAAAACTGTATGTTAGAAGTCAAAAAATAGAAGTATCTAAGTGTGTATCTGGAGCTTCTGCTGCTGTTTCTGGATTGACCACAAGTAAGTATTATGGACTTAGAGTTCAAGACGAAGAAATTTCTCTAAATGTTGCTGATGTTGCAAATGTTGTTGCAATTTACGAATCAGTTAATAATTCTTCTCCAGTTTTAGATTCATTAAACTTCCAATCTGGGTTAGATTTAAACACCAATGCAATTCTTGGCGAAAAAGTAATTGGTGGAACTAGTGGAGCAGTAGGTCAAGTTGTAACAAGAAACACTTCAACAAAAGTTGAATTTGTTTATTTAAATTCAAATAAGTTCGTCAACAATGAAACTATTACTTTTGAAGAATCTAATATCGTAGCACCTGTACAATCTATTACTCCAGGAGCATATGTTGATAGAACTGAGGAGTATACTTTAGATAAAGGTCAAAGAGAGCAATTTTACGATTATTCTAGAATTGTAAGAAAAGATCCATCAACTTCTCCAGCGAGAAGAATGTTGGTAATATATGATTACTATACTGTTCCATCTAGTGATAGTGGAGATGTATACACCGCAAACTCATATTCCCCAGAAAGATTTGGAAATGATGTTCCAACTCTATTGAATGGTGTTAGAGCATCAGATACGTTAGACTTTAGACCCAGAGTTTCTCCATTTGTATCTTCATCACTTTCACCGTTTGACTTTGCAAGTAGATCATTTGCCGCATCTGGAAATAATCCAACTTTAGTATTAACTCCAAATGAAAGTTCAACAGTAGGATATACATATTATCTACCAAGAATTGATAAAGTTGTTCTTGGTAAAAATGGTAATTTTACATTAATAAAAGGATCTTCTTCAGTAAGTCCAAAATCACCGTCATCTATTGATAATTCAATGGATGTTGCTGAGATAGAACTTCCAGCATATCTCTACAATCCTGAAGATAGTGTTATTAGATTGACTAGTAACAAGAGATATACGATGAAAGATATTGGTACTTTAGAGGAAAGAATTGAAAATGTTGAAATTGCTTCTTCTCTATCGTTACTTGAATTAAATACGCAGGCATTGCAAGTAACAGATTCTGATGGAATCAGTAAATTTAAATCTGGATTCTTTGTAGATAATTTTAAAACAAATAATTTTATTGACCTTGAGAATTCAGACGCAAAATGTGTTATCGATAAAGATACTGAAGAATTAAATGCAGATATTTCACTATATTCGTTAAAATCTGAAGTTGCGGTAGATGGTAGCGTAAATTTAGATAGTGCAGACTTCTCATCAAATCTAAGTCTATTAGATAATAATGTTAAGAAGACTGGTGACCTCATCACATTAAACTATACAGAAACTTCTGCTGGAATTGGACAAACTTATAGTACTCTACAGCAAAATGTAAATCCTGCTGGCGTATCAAACTATAATGGGTATGTTAAATTAACTCCATCTTCAGACACTTGGGTAAGATCTATTAATTCTCAAAGTGGTCTTATTATTAGATCTCAAGGTGATTGGAATGATACCTTTGTAAACAATATTTTAAATAGCACTTCTCCATCAAATAAGTTCAAGTCGAAAAACGTTCAGTTCTATGCAACTGGTCTCCAACCAAATACACAATACTATTCATTCTTTGATGGTAATTCGAATATCGATGTAATACCAAAACTATTACAAGTTACAATGTCTTCTGGGTCTGCTTCTTTCCAGGCAGGAGAATCTGTAGATGTTTATAATGCTGGAGTTAAAGTCGGTAGTTTTAGACTAGCATCAGCTACACATAAGAAAGGTTTATATAATGCTACTACTCCAACCGTAGAATACACTCAAAATCCATATAATACATCACTCAGTATTGCATCATATTCATCATCATCCACTGTTGTAAATATTGATACTTATTCTTTATCTGATGATGCTTCTGGAAGATTCTTCGGATATACTCCACAAGGAGCAACTCTGATTGGAAAAACTTCAGGTGCTCAAGCAACAGTTTCAGCACAATCTTTGACTACTGATAACTTTGGCGATCTGATCGGATGTTTCTTTATAAGAAACCCACTTCAAACTCCAACACCATCGTCAACTTTTGGATCTGGATCAAAAACGTTTAAGTTATCCTCAAGTTCCACAAATTCTTCTGCAACTTCGGTAACTTATACTCAAAATACATTCTATGCTTCTGGACTTGTAAATTCAAATACTTATACTGAAGGTGTTAGTGTAAGAAGAACTTCACCTGCATTACCTCTTAATGCACTGAGACCAGATCCACTTTCACAGACATTCAAAACTGATAATGATGGATTCTTCTTATCATCTGTAGACTTATACTTTGCAAGTAAGGATAGTGATGAAAAAATATTTGTTGAAGTTAGAGAAACTGATATTGGTGGAACTCCAAAAACTAACTTAGTTCAAGATTATGCTAGAGCAGAGTTGTATCCATCAGGAATTACAACCTCATCTAATGGTCAAACCGCAACAAATGTAGTTTTCCCATCTCCAATCTACTTGGAACCAAATAAGCAGTATGCACTAACATTAACTTGCCCATCTTCTGGAGATTATAAAGTTTGGATTGCTAAAACTAATGAGGCAACCGTAGCAACTCAAAACTTACCAGATGCACAACAAGTAATTTATTCCAACAATTATATTGGTGGAAACTTATATAAACCACAAAATGGATCTGTTTGGAATTCTTCAATTTCTGAAGATTTAACTTTCAATTTGTATAAGTGTAACTTTACTTCCACAACTGGAACTGCATATTTCAATAATCCCAATGTTTCTGTTGGAAGCACTACATATGTTGATGATTTAAATGTACCAAAACTGATTGCAAATCCAATAAAAACTTTCCCAAGAAAGTTAAATGTTGGAATTTCTACCTCACCAGATTCTGTAGTAGGATCAATACTTACAAACGGCACTAAGATTGGTGAAGGAGACGCTTACGGGTACATTGAGAACGTTGGAGGCAACGTTGTTGCTATAACCACCTCAAACGTCGGTACAGGGTATTCTAACGGCACATTTACTGGCGTTCCATTATTCAATATTACTGGATATGGAATAAGTGCTACTGCAGATATCACCGTTACTAACAATGAAATTTCAAATGTTTCTATTGCATATAGTGGTTCTGGATATGCAGTCGGAGACGTTCTTGGAATCACTACCAGTTCTGTCGTAAAAGGTAGTGGTGCTAGATTAACAGTATCCGAAAGATCAAATATTGATACTTTGTATTTGACTAATGCACGTGGATTGCAGTTTACTTTAAGTCAACCAATATCTTACTATGTTGGAGACACTGCAGTATCACTCGCAGGAACTGTAGTTACACAAAATTCTTACGTTCCAAATTATGTTTATTCTGGTAACGTATTTGAGGTTACTCAATATAATCATGGAATGCAGTCTAATAACAATACTGTTGTTATTTCTGGTGTTTTCCCAGATACTCCAGGAGAAGCAATCACTGCAAGTGTAACTTCAGACAGCACAACTATTTCTCTAGGAAGCACTGCAAACTTCACTTCTTTCGAAGGACTTTCAGTAAGTGCTAGTAACCCTGGATATGTTTTAATTAACAATGAAGTTATTTCTTATACTTCTGTTGGATCTGGAACATTAACAATTGGTCAGAGAGGCAAATTTGGATCTCCAACAAAAACACATGCATCTGGAGATATAGCATACAAATATGAACTAAATGGAGTTTCTCTCTCAAGAATTAACAGGCAACATGCACTACCATCAAATTCTTATTTGAATAGTGTAAGAGGAACTGATAAGTATCATTTAGAATTTGATAGATCTTATCTATCTGATAGATCCGCTGGAGATACTCAGTTGAGCTTTACTGATGAAAAGGTTGCGGGTGGATCTAATTGTAAGGCATCTCAAAACATTCAATTCTCGTCTATTGCACCATACTTCAATGTTTTAACTCCAGATAATACCTCAGTTTCTTCATTGATTAGAACAACCTCTGGTACAAGTGTTGATGGATCTGAGACATCATATGTAGATCAAGGATTCCAATCAGTATCTTTAAATGATCTGAATTATTTTAATACTCCAAGACTAGTTGCTTCTAGAATTAACGAAACTAATCTACTATCGTCAAATACTAATAGCAAGTCACTAACATTAGGTATAACTTTATCATCTTCCAATACAAATCTATCTCCAGTAATTGATACATCAGAGGCTGCTACATTTGTCTTTGGTAGAAATAGAATTAACAAACCAATAGAAAATTATGCATATGATTCAAGATCTAATGCATCAACTGGTGATCCACATTCTAGCGTCTATGTTTCTAAGAGGGTTGATTTAAAACAACCAGCAAATTCACTCAAAGTTTTAGTGTCTGCATATAGACATGCATCAAGTGATTTTAGAGTTCTTTATAAGTTGATTAAATCGGACTCTAGTGAAGTAGATCAATCATTCCAATTGTTCCCAGGATATTCAAATCTTAGCGATCAAAATGGAGATGGTATCGGAGACACTGTTGTCGATGTTTCTCTCAATAATGGTTTACCAGATGCCTTTGTTAGAGCAAGTAATGAAGATGAATATCTAGAGTATCAATTTACTGCTAATGATATTGGTGAATTCTCCGGATTTGTAATTAAAATTGTTATGAATGGTACTAATGAAGCATATGCACCAAGATTTAAAGATCTCAGAGCGATTGCATTAGCATGATTCCCATAGAAGGTTTTCCAAATTTATTCAGAGATGAAAATTCTGGTGCTATTGTTAATTGTGATACAATAGAATATCAGAATTATTCTAAAATGAAACAGAATAGATTAAAAGAAAAACGAGAAATTGAAAATTTGAAATCAGAAGTATCCGAAATTAAAAACTTACTTATGGAGTTAATTAATGAAACCAGAAGAAATTAATCTTGAGAGTGTTGATAAATTATTTGAGTATGAAAAGCACTCTAGATGTATAGATTCTTTAAATGTAGATGAATTAAAAAACTTTGCAAAACTTTACTGCAAATTATATTTGAGACAACAAGAAGTGATTGTATCTATGTCTTCTATGGGATTATTGTGAGTATAAATATACTTTAGATCCTGAAACTCACAATAAGATGGCGGTTTTATATCCATATGCAATCTTTACGGAGTCATTGTAATGGCAGACATAAAAGTACGTGTTGGTCAACAAAACGCTGTAAAAGTTCTATCTTCAATTTCTGGAACTAGCTCCGGTACTCTTGCTGGATTGAGTGATATTGATGTAAGTGGTGGGTTATCTAATGGAATGGTTCTAGTATATAATGGTTCAACCAATAAATGGGATGCAACTTTAGACCTAACTCCAGGAGCAACACAGAATCTAGACATTAACGGAGGTAGCTTTTAATGGCAAGCATTATTAGGGTCAAAAGATCTACGGGCACAACTGCCCCAGCCACCCTGAATTACGGTGAACTTGCCCTCACGATTGGTAGTGGAACACAGGCAAATAAAGGAGAAAGATTTTTTGTCGGTAATTCATCGAATAATCCGATAGAAATTGGTGGTAAATATTATACCGATCTTCTAGATCATGTTCATGGTACTTTAACAGCATCTTCTGCTGTTATTGTTGATTCTAGCTCCAAAATTGACGTATGGAATGTAGATAATTTAAGGTTAGATGGTAATGCTATTACCTCCACTGATACTGATGGA
>Ga0129345_1000124_pt1 | contig 25681 bp, 22 predicted proteins | sample CPBDNA_FD_94425 | JGI IMG/M metagenome (GOLD analysis project Ga0129345, IMG submission 94425) | Freshwater to marine salinity gradient microbial communities from Chesapeake Bay, USA - CPBay_Sum_20_0.8_DNA | ecosystem: Environmental > Aquatic > Marine > Coastal | place: USA: Chesapeake Bay...
CTTGCAACCTCTTCTGATACTCCAGCCATCTCATATAAAACAGTTCCTGGCTGAACAAGACTGACCCAATATTCAACATTACCTTTTCCTTTACCCATTCTTACTTCTAATGGTTTTTTAGTTATAGGTTTGTCGGGGAATATACGAATCCAAATATTACCGCCACGTTTTATAGATCTAGTCATCGCCCTTCTTGCAGATTCTATTTGGCGAGCGGTAATCCTGCCTCTGGTTGTAGCCTTTAAAGCAAATTCGCCAAAAGCAATGGTATTACCTGCTTGAGCAAGGCCTCTATTTCGACCTTTGTGCATCTTTCTAAATTTTGTTTGTTTTGGCTGTAACATAATTAGCTTCCTTGAGCCTCGTCTTTAAAGGGGTCACCTAAAACTTCACCTGTATAAACATGGACTTTTACACCTATTAATCCATAAGTGGTTGCAGCTTCTGCCACTCCATAGTCTATATTTGCTCTTAAAGTATGGAGGGGTACCTGACCTTCTCTGTACCATTCAGCTCTGGCAATCTCTGCTCCACCCAATCTACCAGAAACCTCTGTTCTGATGCCTTTAGCACCTTGCCTCATAGCGCTTTGAACAGCTCGCTTCATTGCCCTACGGAATTGAACTCTTCTCTCTAATTGTTGGGCAATACCTTCAGCAAGGATTGTTGCATCAAGATCTGGTTTTCTAACTTCTTTGATATTTATTTGAACTGGCAATGAAACTATCTTTTGAACTGAAGCCTTTAAAGATTCTATCTCTTCACCCTTTTTACCAATGATAATACCAGGTCTTGAAGTATGAATATTTACAACAAAATTTTGGGCAGATCTTTCTAGCTCTAATTTACTGATAGAAGAAAATCTCAATTTTTCACTGATATGATTTCTTACCTTTAAATCTTCAATGAGATTTTCTCTATAAGATTTTCCTTTTGCATACCACAAAGCATTATGCTTTTTGATAACACCAAGTCGAAAGCCATTTGGATGAACTTTTTGACCCATTATTTCTCCTGATCCGATAATATGATTTCAATATGGCAAGTAGGCTTGATGATCCTATCAGCTCTGCCTCTTGCGCGAGGTTTCATTCTTTTTAATCTCATCCCTTGATTAACAATAACTGACTTAACCACTAATAAATCAATATCAGCCTTGTCATTATTTTCAGCATTTGCAATTGCAGATTCCAAAAGCTTTTTAATTACTGCCGATGCTTTCTGCTTATGAAAGGTAAGAAAATCCATAGCAGCATGCACAGATTTTCCTCTCACCACATCAGCAACTAGACCTGCTTTTTGAGGGGATAATCTAGTTCCTTTTAAATATGCTCTTGTTTCCATTATTTTGACTTCCTGTCACCAGAGTGCATTCTAAAGGTCCTGGTTATAGCAAATTCACCAAGCTTATGGCCAACCATATCTTCATTTATATATACGGGGACATGCTGCCTTCCATTGTGAACAGATATAGTTAGTCCAACCATGGTTGGGCTAATCATAGATCTTCTAGACCATGTTTTGATTGGCTTTTTGCTATTTTCACTGATTGCTTTATCAACTGCTTTTTGCAGTGACAAATCAATAAATGGTCCTTTTTTAAGTGATCTAGGCATTATTTATTTCCTTTTACCTCTTCTTCTAACAATCAGATCATCTGTTCGTTGATTTTTTCTTGTTTTATATCCTTTAGTTGGTATGCCCCATGGAGTTGATGGATGCCTGCCACCAGAAGTTCTTCCTTCCCCTCCACCATGAGGATGGTCCACTGGGTTCATAGCTACACCCCTGACAGTTGGCCTTACACCACGCCATCTTTTGGCTCCAGCTTTTCCTAATGAACGCAAATTGTTTTCTTGATTGGAAACTGTTCCTAGAGTTGCCTTGCAAGCTGATAAAATTTTTCTCATCTCACCAGATTGCAACCTAAGAGTTGCATATATCCCTTCTTTAGCAACTAATCTTGCAGAGGTGCCTGCACTTCTAGCTATTTGCGCGCCTTTGCCAGGCTTCATTTCAACGCAATGAATTGTTGTTCCAAGTGGAATATTTAGCAATTTCATGCAGTTACCAGCTTTCATTTCAGTATGATCTGCTGACAACACTGGGTCTCCAACCTTAATTTTGCTTGGAGCAATAATATATCTTCTCTCACCATCAGCATATTTAAGCAACGCCAAGTGTGCTGATCTATTAGGATCATACTCGATTCTCTCGACAACAGCTGGGACATCTAACTTATCACGCTTAAAATCAATAACTCTGTAGTGCTGCTTATGTCCACCACCTTGATGTCTAACGGTAATCCTACCATTATTATTTCTTCCACCATTTTTTGATTTTTTTTCTAGAAGAGCTTTATGAGGTCGACCTTTGTAGAGATCAGACTTAATTGAAATAACACCTCTTCTGCCAGGGCTGGTTGGTTTTGCTTTAATAACTGCCATGATTAACTGATGCCCTCAAATTGAATTTCAGAACCTTCTTTCAATGAAACAAAGGCTTTCTTAAAATCTGATCTTTTGTAGACTCCGAATCTATTTCTTTTTGTCTTACCTTTTTGCGTTGATGTTGTAACACTTTTTACCTTGACATCAAACAAGTCTTCAACAGCTTTTTTAATCTCTAATTTTGATGCAGACAAATCTACTTTGAATACAACTTGGTTCATACCACCAACAGAAGTAGACTTTTCTGTTATGTAAGGAGCATCAATCAGTGTAAGTAATTTTTCTTTATTCATTAGACCCATGCCTCTAACAACTTAAATGCTGCAGGTGTCACTGCAACTTTCTCTGATCTTAATAAAATTACTGGATTAATTTCCTTGACAGTTACAACATCTACATGGGGTATATTTCGAGCGGAAAGATATAAGTTTGTATCCATTTCATCAAGAATGATAAGTACATTATTGAGATTGAATTGATTTAAAAAGCTGTTCATTTCTTTTGTTTTAGGGGCTTCAAATTTTGGTTGCTCAATAGCAACTAAACGATTTTGTCTATGCAACTCAGAAAAAATAGAACTGATAGCAGCTCTATACATCTTTTTATTAATTTTTTTAGAATAGTCTCTTGGTGTGGCTGCAAAAGCAACTCCACCACCTCTCCAAATTGGACTTCTGATCGTTCCTGCTCGCGCACGCCCGGTTCCTTTTTGTCTGTATGGTTTTTTACCGCCACCCCTAACTTCAGACCTAGTTTTTTGTTTATGAGAGCCTTGCCTAGACCCGGCTAAATAAGTAACTACAGCTTGATGAACAAGGGTTTCATTGAACTCTTTGCCAAAAGTTGTCTCAGAGATTTGGACATCCGTTTTTTTATTTTCGATGTTAAGTAAATCTAATTTCATCTTTGCTTCACCGCAGGGGTAATTTTTAATGTAGAGCCGTTAAAACCTGGAACCGCTCCTTTAACATAAAGAAGATTATTTTGAACATCAGCACCTATCAATTCCAAGCTTTGAACAGTTTTTGTTTCATGCCCCATATGACCTGACATTTTTTTTCCTTTCCAAACTCTTCCGGGAGTTTGACATTGGCCGATTGAGCCATGAGCCCTATGAGCCAAAGAATTACCGTGAGTTGCGTCTTGCATAGCAAAATTATGTCTTTTAATAACACCTGCGTAACCCTTACCTTTAGATGTTCCAGATACATCGACCAGCTTTCCAACTTCAAATATATCAGCAGTTAAATGATGGCCAATTTTTAGATCGTCGGTTTCCTCCGTTCTAAACTCAAATAGCTCTCCATTAGGGATGTTTTGTTTCTTGAAAAATTCTGTAGATGATTTTGTTAAATTTTTATTTGTATTTTTTGAGACGACAACAGCACTATAGCCATGTTTTTCATGAGTTTTAATGTCTGCAACGAAGTTTGCCGCAACTGATATGACTGTTACAGGAACTGAAGTGCCATCTTCTTGAAAAAGTCTAGACATCCCTGATTTTTTTCCAACTAAGCCAATGCTCAATTTTATCTCCTTTTATACGGGGCTTATAACCCTCTATGGCCGCTAAGCGTTAAAAAAGTAACAAACTAGCCTAAACTAATTTGCACATCTACCCCAGATGAAAGGTCAAGCTTCATTAAAGCATCAACAGTTTTATCTGTGGGTTCTACTATATCCATAAGTCTCTTGTATGTTCTTATCTCATACTGATCTCTAGCATCTTTATCTTTATGCGGAGATTTCAAGATTGTTGTTCTTTCTTTTTTTACAGGCAAAGGAATTGGTCCTTTTACAATCGCGCCAGTTTTTTTTGCAGTTTCAACAATTAATTTAGTTGAAGCATCAATCAAACGATAGTCAAAAGCTTTTAATCGAATTCTTATTGATTGATTGTCCAATTTTATTAGTTCCTATATTTCTTCTTTATGCAAAATGTTGCGTATTCTATGACTCTAAAGCCCCTTATGTCAACAAATTTACAGTATTTAAAGATGTATTTTTAAGTTGTTTTCAACTGTTCAGCAATGTTATTTGGAACTTCTGCATATTTAAGAAATTCCATAGAAAAACTTGCTCTACCTTGAGTTGCAGACCTTAAATCTGTTGCATATCCAAACATCTCAGATAAAGGTACTTCTGATCTTACCGTTTTACCAGTTGGAATTTCATCCATTCCTAAAATTATCCCTCTTCGTCTATTTAGATCACCAACTACATCACCCATGTGCTCTTCTGGTGTAACGACCTCTACAGCCATCATAGGCTCCAAAAGGACTGGACGTGCTTTAAGGCAGCCTTCCTTCAAAGCCATTGATCCAGCAATTTTAAAGGCCATCTCACTTGAATCAACATCATGAAAGGACCCATCATATAAAGTTGCTCGGAGCGCAAGAAGTGGGTAACCGGCAATAACACCGTTTTTCATCTGCTCTTGAATACCCTTATCAACTGCAGGTATGTATTCTTTTGGAACAACACCTCCAACAATGTTATCTACAAATTCGTATTCATCATCTAGCCCGAGAGGCTCTAATTTAAGCCAGACATGGCCATACTGACCCTTACCACCGCTTTGCCTGACAAATTTTCCTTCCACCTCGACTGTATCCCTAATTGTTTCACGATAAGCGACCTGAGGTTTTCCAATATTTGCCTCTACGTCAAACTCCCTTCTCATTCTATCGACTAAAACGTCTAGATGAAGTTCTCCCATTCCTGAAATAATTGTCTGGGCTGACTCTTCATCGGTGTGCACTCTGAAAGACGGATCCTCTTGGGCAAGTTTTCCAAGAGCGACACCCATTTTTTCTTGATCTGATTTTGTTTTAGGCTCTACAGCAACTGATATCACTGGTTCAGGAAAATCCATCCTTTCAAGAACAACTTGATCACTTAAATCACAAAGAGTGTCTCCAGTGGTTACATCTTTTAGACCTATGCATGCAGCGATATCACCAGCACGTATTTCTTTAATTTCATTTCGGTCATTTGAATGCATTTGCACCATTCTTCCAACCCTTTCTTTTTTTGCCTTGGTTGAATTCATGACGCCATCACCCACTGACAGAACGCCAGAATATACCCTGATAAATGTTAAAGTTCCAACAAATGGATCAGTAGCAATTTTAAAAGCTAATGCTGAAAATGGCTCTTCATCCGAGGAAGACCTAGTTACCTCAACCTCCTCATCATTAGGTAAAGATCCTTTGATTGCCTTTACTTCATTTGGGGCTGGTAGATACTCTATCGCAGCATCAAGAACAGCTTGAACACCCTTATTCTTAAATGCAGAACCACAAAACGCTGGAACTATTTCATTTGCAAGTGTTCTTATTCTAATGCCAGCTTTAATTTGTTCAGCAGATAATTCACCGTTTTCTAAATAAGCATTCATTAACTCTTCATTTGCTTCTGCAGCACTTTCAACCATAGATTCTCGTAATGATTCACATGTACTCAAAATATTTTCTGGAATATCTTGTTCTTCAAAAGTTAACCCTTGATCATCTTCATTCCAAAAAATAGCTTTCATTTTGACCAGATCAACAACACCCTTGAAATCTTCTTCTGCACCAATGTTGTATTGCATAGGCACAACATTTGCTTTCAGCCTATCTCTGATTTGATTAGTTACACGAGAAAAATCTGCTCCCGCTCGATCCATTTTATTTACAAATACTATTCTAGGAACTTCATATCGATCAGCCTGTCTCCAAACCGTTTCTGATTGAGGCTCAACGCCGGAAGTGCCACAAAATACTACAACTGCTCCATCCAATACCCTCAATGATCTTTCAACCTCGATAGTAAAGTCTACGTGACCAGGGGTATCAATGATATTAATTCTATGTTGAGGAAATTGTTGCTCCATGCCTGACCAAAAACATGTGGTAGCAGCAGATGTAATTGTGATACCTCTTTCTTGTTCTTGCTCCATCCAATCCATGGTTGCAGCTCCATCATGAACTTCACCGATTTTATGAGATAGGCCGGTATAAAAAAGAACTCTCTCGGTAGTAGTTGTTTTGCCAGCATCAACGTGAGCACAAATACCAATGTTTCTGTACTTACTAAGTTCAGTCTGTCTAGCCATATAAAAACCTATGAAATAATACTAATTAAAAACGGAAATGTGAAAAGGCTTTATTAGCTTCAGCCATTCGATGAACGTCTTCTTTTTTCTTGACTGCAGATCCTTTTCCCTCTGCAGCATCAGCTAATTCACCTGCAAGTCTATGATCCATAGACTTTTCACTTCTTTTTCTTGCAGCCTCAACTAACCAACGCATTGCTAAAGCTTGCCTTCGAGAGGGTCTAACCTCTATTGGAACTTGATACGTTGCACCACCAACTCTTCTTGATTTAACCTCGACCATTGGACCGATAGTATCTAAAGCCTTTTTAAATAATTCAACAGGATCAGTTTTTGCAGTTTGATCAATCTTGTTAAAAGCACCATAAACAATCTTTTCAGCAACAGATTTTTTGCCATCTTTCATGATGTGGTTCATGAACTTGGCTACGATAATATCTTTGTACTTAGGATCAGGTAGTATTTTTCTTTTTTCAGGACTTCTTCTTCTTGGCATGCTTATTTACCTTTTTTGGCACCATATTTGGATCTGCGTTGTTTTCTATTTGCGACACCAGATGTATCTAAGGAACCTCTAACAGTATGATATCGAACTCCAGGAAGATCTTTTACCCTTCCACCACGAATGAGAACAACAGAATGTTCTTGCAAATTATGGCCTTCACCACCGATGTAAGAAGTTACCTCATAGCCACTTGTTAACCTAACTCTGCATACTTTTCTTAAAGCTGAGTTTGGTTTCTTAGGAGTGGTTGTGTATACACGTGTACACACCCCTCTACGCTGTGGGGACTTTTCCAATGCAGGAACATCGGTTTTCCTCACTTTAGGTTTGCGAGGTTTTCTTATTAGTTGATTTACAGTAGCCATAATTTATTAGTTGGACGCGATTTTATAGACATGATTCACTACGGTCAACATTATTCCTCAGTTTCTTGTAATTCTTGTCGTAATGCGGCTTCGATATCATCTTCAGATAGCATAGATTCAGATGAATCACTTGCTTTCTTGGCTGCCATTTGGTCATGGAACTCCATTCCTGTTCCAGCAGGTATCAACCTGCCCACAACAACGTTTTCTTTTAATCCTCTTAAATAATCCACTTTGCCAGTTACAGATGCTTCTGTAAGCACTCGGGTGGTTTCTTGGAAAGAAGCAGCAGAAATAAATGAATTAGTTGTAAGTGAGGCTTTAGTAATTCCAAGCAATACTCTTTCAAAGCGAGCAGGCTCTTTATTTGCTGCAACAGCTTTTTCATTTTCTATAACTAACTCTGAATATTCAACTTGATCACCTTGAATAAACTTGGTGTCTTCTCCATCAATAATTAATGCCTTTCTAAGCATTTGGCGCAAAATAGTTTCAATGTGCTTATCATTAATTAGAACACCCTGAAGCCTATATACATCTTGAATCTCATTAACTATGAAGTTAGTTAACTGAGGGATACCTCTCAAACGTAAAATATCATGAGGGCTTAATGGGCCATCAGAGATAATGTCACCTTTTTCAATTCTTTCACCCTCGAATACAGTAAGAGTTCTGTGTTTAGGAATAAGCATTTCAACATTTTGAGTTTTTTTAGTAGCTCCATCAGGAGTAATCACCAATCTCACTTTACCCTTGGTTTCTTTTCCAAAGGCAATAATCCCACTTGCTTCAGCAAGAACAGCTGCATCTTTTGGCTTTCTAGCCTCGAAAAGATCTGCCACTCTTGGAAGACCACCGGTGATATCTTTAGTTTTTGATCCTTCTAAAGGTATCCTAGCCAAGACTTCTCCTGCATGTAGCTTTTTACCATTCTTTAAATTGACCAATGCCTTTGCTGGCAAAGAATAGTTTGCAGGCGTTTTGTGCTCCCCCAATGGAACAGGTTTACCTTTTGCATCAACCAAAGCGATAGATGGGACTTTATCTTTCCCTGCCGAAGGTCTCTCAGCCACATCGATAACCTCAATACTGCTTAATCCAGTTAGCTCATCAGTTTTTGAGCGAACAGTTACTCCATCATCTATGTCAGTAAATTGAACAATTCCCTCAACTTCACTGATAATTGGACGAGTGTATGGGTCCCAGCCTGCAATTTTAAGTCCAGGCTCAACACTAGTTTGATCCTTCACGAATAAAGTAGATCCATAAATTAGTTTATGCTGCTCAATCAACTTACCTTTTTCATCAGTAAGAGTAACTTGACTATTTCTTGAGACAACAACCTCTTGCTTATCTTTGTTGGTAACAGTTTTGATGTCTGAAGAAAAATTGATGACTCCAGCATTATTCACAACAATTGCATTATCTTCAGATGAACTAGATGCAGCACCACCAATATGGAAAGTACGCATGGTTAATTGAGTTCCAGGCTCACCAATTGATTGAGCTGCTACAACTCCAACAGCCTCGCCTCTATGAACTAGGTGACCTCGAGCTAAATCTCTTCCGTAGCACTTAGAACAAACACCATAACTTGCTTCACAAGTCATTGGTGACCTCACCTTAAGAGATGAGATATTTAATTCCTCAATTTTTTTAACTGCATCTTCATCGATAAGGTGACCCAATGGATAAACTTCTTCTTCGTCTCCATTAAAAATTGGCTCAGCAATAACTCTGCCTAAAATTCTTTCTGTGAGTGGCTGAATAATATCCCCGCCCTCAACAATTGATGACACAATAATTGACTGATCGGTGCCACAATCATCCTCAACAACAACTGAGTCCATGGCAACATCGCATAATCTTCTGGTTAAATACCCAGAGTTAGCCGTTTTAAGGGCTGTATCAGCTAAACCTTTTCGAGCTCCATGGGTAGAGATAAAGTATTGAAGTACAGATAGTCCCTCTCTAAAATTTGCTGTAATTGGTGTTTCAATGATCGAGCCATCTGGCTTGGACATCAATCCACGCATTCCTGAGAGCTGTCTAATCTGAGCAGGAGAGCCCCTGGCACCAGAATCTGCATATATGAATACAGAATTAAAGGAAGCCTGATCAATCTCTTTACCTTCAGAATCTATTACTTGATCAGTGCTAATTTTTGACATCATTGCTTTTGCAACTTTTTCATTTGCACGAGACCAAATATCAATAACTTTGTTATATCTTTCTCCCTGAGTAACAAGACCAGATTCATATTGAGATTCAATGGATTTAACTTCTTTTTCTGCTGCATCAATAATAGAGGGTTTTTCTTCCGGAATAATAAAATCATCTACACCGATAGAGGACCCAGAACGTGTTGAATGCTCAAACCCAAGATACATAAGCTGATCTGCAAAAATAACCGTAGCTTTTAAACCAGCTTTTCTGTATGAAATATCTATTAAATTAGAAACGGATTTCTTATCTAAAGTTTTATTTACATTATCAAAACCAACCTCAATAGGAGTGATTCTCCAAACCAATACTCTACCTACAGTGGTATCTTCTAGAAAAGTTCCTTTGTCAGCATTTGTAATTCTAACTTTGATATTTGCATGTATATCTAAAGTTTCCGATTCATATGCGCGCAGAACTTCATCAGGATTACTAAAGACCCTGCCATCACCTTTAACATTTACTTTATCTCTGGTCATGTAGTAAAGGCCCAGAACAATATCCTGAGTAGGATTAATTATTGGCTCTCCATTTGCAGGAGATAAAATATTATTTGTTGACATCATAAGGGCGCGAGCCTCTAACTGCGCTTCGATCGAAAGAGGAACATGAACAGCCATCTGGTCACCATCAAAATCAGCATTAAAAGCAACACAAACCAAGGGATGAAGCTGAATAGCCTTGCCTTCAACAAGAAGAGGTTCAAATGCTTGTATACCTAACCTATGAAGAGTTGGAGCCCTATTCAAAAGGATTGGATGTTCTCTAATCACTTCCTCTAAAATTTCCCAAACTTCAGGGGTTTCTCTTTCAACTAATTTTTTGGCTGCTTTGATTGTGGTAGCTAACTCGTTTTGTTCAAGCTTTCCATAAACATAGGGTTTAAATAACTCCAGCGCCATTTTTTTAGGAAGGCCACACTGATGTAATTTTAAATTTGGACCCGCAACAATTACAGATCTACCTGAATAATCAACGCGTTTGCCCAAAAGGTTTTGCCTAAACCTACCACCTTTACCTTTAATCATATCTGCTAAAGATTTCAATGGACGCTTATTAGTCCCTGTAATTACTCTACCTCTTCTACCATTATCAAGGAGAGCATCAACACTCTCTTGAAGCATTCTTTTTTCATTTCTTACAATGATGTCTGGTGCGCTTAACTCTAGTAGACGCTTCAATCTATTATTTCTATTAATCACTCTTCTATATAAATCGTTAAGATCTGAGGTAGCAAAACGACCTCCCTCCAAGGGAACCAGTGGTCTTAGATCAGGTGGTAAAACTGGCAAAACATTCATAATCATCCATTCTGGTTTGTTTCCGGACTCATTGAATGCTTCAAGAAGTTTTAATCTTTTAGATAATTTTTTTAATTTAGTGTCTGAATTAGTTTGTGGAACTTCTTCGCGGATAATTTTTATTTCTTCTTCTAAATCAATGTCTTGTAATAACATTTGAACTGCTTCAGCGCCCATAGAAGCTGTAAACTCATCACCATACTCATCAAAAGCTTCAATATATTCTTCTTCCGTTAAAATTTGACATTTTTCTAACTCTGTTAAGCCTGGATCAGTAACAATAAAGCTTTCAAAATATAAAACTCTTTCTATTTCTCTAAGTGTGATGTCAAGTAGCAATCCTATTCTTGAAGGAAGTGATTTTAGAAACCAAATATGTGCAACCGGAGCGGCAAGCTCTATGTGACCCATTCTCTCTCTTCTTACTTTTGCTAAAGTAACTTCTACTCCGCATTTCTCGCAAACAACACCACGATGCTTCATGCGCTTGTATTTTCCACAAACACACTCATAATCTTTTACCGGACCAAAAATTTTGGCACAGAAGAGGCCATCTCTTTCTGGTTTAAAAGTACGATAGTTGATGGTTTCAGGTTTTTTTACCTCACCAAATGACCAGGATCTGACCATTTGAGGAGAAGCAAGCCCAGCAGTTATCGAAGTAAAGTCTTCTTGCTTAGTCTTTAACGAATTTAGTAAATCTTTCAATTATTTCTCCTAATTTTCAGAATCAAGTTCTAGGTTAATTCCAAGTGATCGAATCTCTTTTGTTAGTACGTTGAATGACTCGGGGATATTCGCATCCATTTGGTAGTTTCCATCAACAATATTTTTATACATTTTTGTTCGGCCAGGAACATCATCTGATTTAACTGTGAGCATCTCTTGAAGAGTGTATGAAGCACCATATGCTTCAAGAGCCCATACCTCCATTTCTCCAAATCTTTGACCGCCAAATTGAGCTTTTCCACCAAGAGGTTGCTGTGTAACAAGGCTATAAGAACCTGTTGAACGTGCATGCATTTTATCATCAACCAAATGATTTAGTTTTATCATATACATATATCCAACTGTTACAGGTCTCTCAAACTGTCTGCCAGTCCTTCCATCAAACAAAGTCATTTGACCAGACTCAGGAAGTTCAGCTAGTTTGAGCAAGTCTTTAATCTCAGATTCTTTTGCCCCATCAAATACTGGGGTTGCAATAGGCAGACCATCAGTAAGATTGTTTGCTAGAGATTGAATTTCTGTATTATTTAATGAATCTAAATCTTCTTTGATGGTTGCATTTTTGTTATACAAAATATCTAAATACTTTTTCAGCTCATCTGCTTTGGCTTTAGCTTGAATCATTTTATTGATTTTTTCACCTATGCCTTTAGCAGCTGCTCCCATATGGGTCTCAAGAATTTGTCCAACATTCATTCGAGATGGAACACCGAGAGGATTTAAGACAATGTCAACAGGGTTTCCTTCATTGTCATATGGCATATCCTCTATAGGCATAATCTCTGAGATAACACCTTTGTTACCATGTCTACCAGCCATTTTGTCACCCGGCTGAATTCTTCTTTTAACAGCTAGATATACTTTTACTATTTTGATTACTCCAGGAGCAAGATCGTGACCTCTAGTAATCTTTTGTTTTTTCTCATCAAAGCTTTCTTGAATATCTTTGAGATATTTTTTTAAAGCTTTCTCAGCATCTTCAATTTTACTATTTGCAGATTCATTTTCGGTTCTTACAGATAATAAATCATCAAGGCTTAGCTCTGATAAATCATCATCTGAGGCTGTAGAACCCTTTTTGAGACCTGGACCCTTAGAAATTTTTAAACCTTTAATGACATCAACAAGGCGAATTCTTGTAGCATCATTAATAATTTTAATCTGGTCATCAGCATCCTTCTTTGCAACAGACAAATGATCAGCTTCAATTGACTTAGTTCTTTCATCTTTTTCCATACCATCTCTTGTGAAAACTTCGACACCAATGACTGTTCCATTGATGCTTGATGGAACTCTGAGTGAAGTATCTTTCACATCTGAGGCTTTTTCTCCAAAAATTGCACGCAATAGCTTTTCTTCAGGTGATAATTGAGTTTCACCCTTTGGAGTAATTTTACCAACTAAAATATCACCAGCTTTGACCTCAGCTCCAACATAGACCATTCCGCATTCATCAAGTTTTCCTAGCGATCCTTCGCCAACGTTTGGGATATCAGCTGTTATCTCCTCTGATCCAAGTTTTGTATCCCTTGAGATACAAGTTAATTCTTGAATATGAATAGAAGTAAATCTATCTTCTCTTGAAACTTTTTCAGACATCAAAATAGAATCTTCAAAGTTATACCCATTCCATGGCATGAAGGCTATTCGAATGTTTTGTCCTAATGCTAGCTCACCATTATCAACTGATGGACCGTCAGCAAGAATGTCACCAAATTTGACTTTATCTCCAACTGAGACAAGTGGTCTCTGATTGATGCAAGTGTTTTGATTCGATCTTGTATATTTTGTAAGGTTATAAATATCAACTGCATTGTTGGAATTCTTAGAATCGGTTACTCGAACAACAATTCTTGCAGCGTCAACATTTTCAACGACACCATTGTTCTTAGCTACAACGCAAACACCGGAATCACTGGCAACAATAGTTTCAAATCCAGTTCCAACAAGAGGTTTTTCAGGTTTTAAAACTGGAACAGCTTGCCGCATCATATTTGAACCCATTAATGCTCTATTAGCATCATCATGCTCAAGAAATGGTATTAATGAAGCTGCAACAGAGACGACTTGCTGGGGAGCCACATCCATCAAATCAATCCTTTCAGGACTCATCAAAGCAGAATCACCCTTGTGCCTAACAGGTACAAGATCATCGGTAAACTTCCCTGACTTGTCTAGGACTGCGTTGGCCTGAGCAATAATATGCTCTCCTTCATCAATTGCGGATAGATAAATAATATCATTGGTGACTTTACCGTTTAGAACTTTTCTGTAGGGGGTTTCAATAAACCCATAGGAATTTGTTCTTGCATAACAGGCAAAAGAATTAATCAGCCCAATGTTTGGCCCTTCAGGCGTTTCAATTGGACAAAGTCTTCCATAATGAGTTGGATGCACGTCCCTAACTTCAAAGCCTGCTCGCTCTCGAGTTAATCCTCCTGGTCCAAGAGCGGAAACTCTTCGCTTGTGAGTAATCTCAGATAATGGATTATTTTGATCCATAAACTGTGACAACTGGCTTGAGCCAAAAAATTCTTTAATAGCAGCAGTCACAGGTTTTGCATTGATGAGGTCTTGTGGACCAAGTTCATCGGCTTCAGCCATGCTCAACCTTTCTCTAACAGCCCTTTCTACCCTTATCAATCCAACTCTAAATTGGTTAGCAGTCATCTCGCCTACTGATCTGACGCGTCTATTGCCTAAATGATCAATATCATCAACATTGTCATGCCCATCTCTAATTGCCACTATTCCCTTCATAACACTTAAGATGTCATCAAGATCAAGGATGCCAGGTGTTTCTTTTGCTGCATCTACTTTCAATCTTCGGTTAAATTTCATTCTGCCAACTTCAGAAAGATCATAGCGCTCAGGATTGAAAAATAGGTTTTGGAACAGTTGCTCTGCAGAGTCTTTGGTTGGCGGTTCGCCAGGTCTCATCATTCTGTATATTTCAACCAAAGCCTCTAGACGATTTGATGTAGGATCAGCTCGCAAGGTTGTGGATATATATGGGCCTTTATCAAGGTCATTAATATATAAAGTTTGGATTTCAGCGATGTTTGCTTCTCTGAGCACTTCGATAATTGAGTTATCAATTTCTGTATTTGCAGAAACCAAGACTTCTCCTGTCTCTTGATTAAATATGTCTTTTGCTAGAACTTTACCAATTAGGAAGTCATCCTCAACTTTAAGGGAGGATATTTTAGCTTCCTCGAGCTCACGAACATGTCTTGCAGTAATTCTTTTGTTAGCTTCAACAACAACCTTTGATTTGATCTTTAAATCAACGGGTAATGTCTGACCTCTTAATCTGGATGGAATTAACTCTACACTGATTCCAGCTTTATCCATTTTCACATTATCAATTTCGTAAAAATGCTGAAGAATTTCTTCCGTACCCATATCCAGAGCTTTCAAGATTATGGTAGCTGGTATTTTTCTTCTTCTATCAATCCTACAAAAAAGATTATCTTTTGGATCAAATTCAAAATCTAGCCATGAGCCTCTATAAGGAATAATACGAGCAGAATAGAGCACCTTGCCTGATGAATGAGTTTTGCCTTTATCATGATCAAAGAAAACGCCAGGTGATCTATGAAGTTGATTAACTACAACTCTCTCAGTACCATTGATGACAAATGAACCGTTTTCAGTCATTAAGGGAACTTCGCCCATGAAGACTTCACCTTCTTTAACATCCTTTACTTCTTGGAAATTAGTATCTCGATCATAAATTACAAGGCGCACCACTATTCGAAGCGGGGCAGAATAACTTAGCCCTTGAATTAAACATTCTTGGACTGTATAGCCAGGTTTTCCTAATTCATAAGAAACATATTCAAGGGCGGCATTACCAGAGACGCTGGTAATAGGAAAAAGAGTTTGAAAAACTTCTTCGAGACCCTGATTCTCTCTTGCACCTGCCTCAACGTGTTGTTGAAGAAATTGTGAATAAGATTCAAGTTGAGTCTCGATTAGCTTAGGAAGCTCCATTACTTTTGGAAGTCTTCCGAAGTTTTTTCTAATTCTTCTTTTTTCTGTATAGCTGTATGACATATGTCGCCCTTTAAAAATGTTTTATTGAAAGATTATTTGAGCTCTGCTGATGCCCCTGCCTCAGTTAGCTGCTTAAGCATTTCTTCAGCGTCAGCTTTATTAACACCCTCTTTCAAAGTGTTAGGTGCGCCATCAACTAAATCCTTAGCCTCTTTCAATCCAAGCCCTGTAATAGCACGAACAGCTTTAATTACTTGAACTTTTTGATCACCAGCAGCAGTTAAAACTACATCAAAGCTATCTTTTTCTTCCGCAGCCTCACCGGCATCACCGCCAGCAGCAGCAGGAGCGGCAGCCACAGCAGCTGCTGCAGTAACACCAAATTTCTCCTCAATTGCTGAGATTAGTTCAACTAAGTCCATTACAGACATTTCTTCTATCGCGCTTAGAATATCATCTTTAGATATTGCCATTTTTTTCTCCTAGATTTAGGCGTTAGCCTGTTTGTTGTCTCGAACTGCAGAAAGAACCCTGGCTAACTTGCTTGGGACTTCATTAAGAAGTGTTGCAAATTTACCAATAGGCGCTTGAAGCACTGCAGCAATAAGAGTTAGTGCTTCTTCTCTTGATGGTAGAGATGCAAGAACATCAATTTGTGATCCATCTAGAAGTTGCCCTTCCACAACTAAAGCTTTGATCTCAAGAGCTTCAAAGTTTTTTGCGTAAGTTTTTAACATCTTAGCTGCTGCACCTGGCTCAGCATATGAGAATGCAAAAAGTGAAGGGCCGGTTAACACTTCATCAGTGCAACCAAAGTCAGTGCCTTCAAATGCCAATTTTGCAAGAGAGTTTTTTATAACCTGAATATGGACTCCAGATTCTGTTCCTTTTTTTCTTATTTCAGTTAACTCAGAAACCTTGAGGCCTCTGGCATCTGAAATAACAAGCGAAGAAGCGGAAGCCGAAACTTCTTTAACCTCTTGAACTATTCTCTCTTTATCTTCTCTAGCTAACGCCACAGCAATTCTCCTATTAATGCCTTTCGGCTAATCGGTGACAAACCGCCTTCGCAATTTGAACACCACCTACGTAGGAAATTAAGCTTTCGCACCTACGGTCTTTGACGGCTGCGATTAACGCAACAATCTAGGGTCAAAAAAAGACCCTAAAACTTATACAACTAATGATGCAGGAGTAACTTTCACTCCTGGTCCCATAGTGCTACTCAAAGCAACGCTTCGAATATATGCACCTTTAGCAGTAGCTGGCTTTAATTTCTTTACTTCTTCAATCATAGCCGCTGCATTTTCTTGAATTTGACTGGATGAAAATGAAACTTTTCCAATGCATCCATGCAATATTCCATTTTTATCCGTTCTGAACCTTACTTGACCTGACTTGGCATTGTTGACTGCTTCTCCAACTTTTTCTGTAACTGTTCCTGTTTTAGGATTGGGCATCAAGCCTTTTGGCCCCAAAACCTGACCTAATTGACCAACTACCTTCATAGCAGCTTGAGAGGAAATAACTACATCGACCTCAATTTCTTCTTTTTTAAATTTCTCTGCTAAATCTTCCATCCCAACAAATTCTGCCCCAGCTTCATTGGCTTCCTTTGCTTGATCCCCATCAGCAAAAACTGCAACGGTAACTGTTTTACCAAGGGAATGTGGAAGAGTGATTGCACCTCTTACATTTTGATCAGATTTGCTTGGATCAATGCCTAGTCTTAGGGCTATATCGACAGACTCATCAAACTTATTAGATTTTACAGTCTGAAAAATATTCATTGCCTCTTCGAGAGAATATATATTCTCCGGATTCACAAGTTCCATTAATTGTTTTTTCTTCTTTGTAAGTTTAGTCATTATTTAACTTCCACTCCCATGCTTCTTGCCGTACCTGCAATAATTTTGACTGCTTGGTCCATATCATTTGCATTTAAATCTTTCTGTTTTGCAGTAACTATTTCTTCTAATTGAGCCCTGGTTATTGAACCAACTTTTTCTCTGTTAGGTTCTGCACTTCCTTTAGTTATTCCAGCAGCTTTCTTTATTAACACTGCTGCAGGAGCTGATTTAACCTCAAAAGTGAAAGATTTATCCTCGTAGACAGTTATTACCACGGGGAGCGGTAAACCCTTCTCCATGCTTTGTGTTTCTGCGTTAAAAGCATTACAGAAATCCATAATATTTACTGCTGCCTGACCAAGGGCTGGTCCAACTGGAGGGCTTGGATTTGCCGCTCCTGCAGGTATCTGAAGTTTTAAAATTTTTGCTACCTTCTTTGCCATTATGTTTTCTCTATTTGTATGAAATCTAATTGAACTGGTGTGGATCTTCCAAGAATTTGAACTGACACTTTTACGCTGCTTCTTTCGTAGTCAACTTCTTCAACAACCCCATTAAAATCATTAAAAGGTCCATCACAAACTCTGATAACTTCGCCTGGTTCAAATAAAGTTTTAGGTCTTGGGGCCTCCTCTCCAACTTCAATCCTGTTTAGGATGTTATCAACATCACTCTTAGAAATAGGTGAAGGCTTATCTTTTTTGCCACCAACAAATGAGCTGACTCTAGGAGTATGCTTGACTAGTTGCCAAGTATCATCGTTCATTTCCATCTCGATTAAGATGTAACCTGGAAAAAATTTTCGCTCTGTCTTTTTCTTGGCACCACTTTTTAGCTCAACGACTGATTCTGTTGGTACCAGAATTTCACCAAATTGATCCTTTAAACCTGCAAGGGCTATTCTTTCCTCAAGGGCAGCTTTGACCTTAAGTTCGTATCCAGAATATGCCATGATTACGTACCAATTCACTTTATCATTATCCTAAAATTAATCTTGTTAACCAGCTAAGAAGAGATTCGAGCGCCCAAAAAAATAAGCATAGGACGATAATAGAACCAAAAACCACCATAAAGGTTTGAGTAGTCTCCATTCTTGTAGGCCAGACAACTCTTCTCATCTCGGTTCTTGATTCCTTCATTAATGAGACCGCACTCTTTCCAAAAACTGTAGTTGCTAAAATAATAGTTGCAACAATAAAAAGACCCACGACGGCAAGAACTCTGTAAAAAAAAGCAACTTCTGTGTAATAGCCATTACCAACAATAGCTAATGAAAAAATGCTTATGGACAGAAGCCATTTTACCTTATCGGCAATGTTTGATGCTTTACCCTTTGCCATATTTATCTTTAAACCAGCTCCTTGGCAGGCCAGGAGGGACTTGAACCCCCAACCTACGGTTTTGGAGACCGTCGCTCTACCAGTTGAGCTACTGGCCTAAATTTTCTCCTATAAATAGAGACAAAAATGCCGAGCTTTAAACTCGGCAAAATTGTTAAATTGTTAAATTACTTAATAATCTTTGAAACTACGCCAGCTCCAACTGTTCTTCCGCCTTCTCTAATTGCAAATTTTAAACCTTCTTCCATTGCAATCGGAGCGATTAGACTAACTGTCATCTTGATATTATCACCAGGCATAACCATCTCTGTACCTTCTGGTAAGGCACAAGCACCAGTTACGTCAGTGGTTCTGAAATAAAATTGTGGTCTATAATTACTAAAGAAAGGTGTGTGTCTTCCGCCTTCTTCTTTGCTAAGTACATAGATTTCAGCTTCGAATTCTGTGTGAGGATTAATAGATCCAGGAGCACTTAATACTTGTCCTCGCTCAACTGCATCTCTTTCGATACCTCTTAACAATACTCCACAGTTTTCACCAGCTCTACCTTCATCAAGAGATTTTCTAAACATCTCTACACCTGTACATGTTGTTGTTTTTGTATCTGTGATACCAACAATTTCTAGAGGATCACCGGTTTTAACAATGCCTTGCTCGATTCTACCAGTAACAACGGTTCCTCTACCTGAGATTGTGAATACATCTTCGACGGGCATTAAGAAAGGCTTTTCAATTTCCCTTGCAGGCTCTTCTACAAAAGAGTCTAATGCTTCAATTAATTTTTGTACAGCTGGAACGCCAATATCAGAAGTATCACCTTCTAGAGCTTTGAGCGCACTTCCGACTATGATTGGAGTGTCATCACCAGGAAATTCATATGCGTCTAACAACTCTCTAATCTCCATTTCAACTAATTCTTGTAATTCAGGATCATCTACTTGATCAGCTTTGTTTAAAAAGACAACTATCCTTGGAACACCAACTTGCTTTGCAAGAAGAATGTGCTCTCTTGTTTGAGGCATAGGACCATCAGCTGCACTTACTACTAAGATTGCTCCATCCATTTGAGCGGCACCAGTGATCATATTTTTTACATAGTCAGCATGTCCTGGACAATCTACATGGGCGTAATGTCTTATATCTGAAACATACTCAACATGTGAAGTAGCGATAGTAATACCTCGCTCTCTTTCTTCAGGGGCATTATCAATGTTTGCAAAGTCTACGACTTCGCCACCATATACTTCTGAAGCCACTTTCGTTAAAGCAGCAGTTAGTGTAGTTTTACCATGATCAACGTGGCCAATTGTTCCAACATTGACATGGGGTAATGTTCTTTCGTATTTTTGTCTAGCCATTTCTTGCCTCTCTATTTATTGAAATTCACTATAAATCTACCAACCTATAAAATGGAGCTCATAACCGGACTTGAACCGGTGACCTCTTACTTACCAAGCAAGTGCTCTACCGCTGAGCTATATGAGCCCGAATTACAGCATCCAAATTTAAGGTGGCGTATTATCCCCTTAAAAATTGATAAACTCAACCTTTTTCGTAGTAAATATTTTATTAAAAATGGTGGAGGAGGCTGGATTCGAACCAACGTACTCGTAGAGAACAGATTTACAGTCTGCCGCCTTTAACCACTCGGCCACTCCTCCATTTCAAGGGTGCTATTTTTGTTCTAGAATGGACTTAAGTCAACTAGATTATTAACAACTTGCATAAATTATCACAAAAAGAAGTTTTGAAAGGCTTAAATCTAGAAAATATAGACTTTTATCTATTTGATACAGTGGATTCAACAAGCACCTTTGCAAAAGAAACATTTTTAAATAAAGATTTTTTGGTTGTCATTTCTGAGCAACAGACTGCTGGCAGAGGTAGGCAAGGAAAACAGTGGTATAGCCCAGACTCAGGCAATATTTACATGAGTGTAAAATTTAAAAATCACAATCCTGCACCTCTGAGTCTAATTATTGGTCTTTTAATATCTGAAGCCATGGACTCAGTCTCTGGTCAAAAAATTAATGCTGGTTTGAAATGGCCAAATGATTTATTAATTCATAATAAAAAAATATGTGGAATTCTGGTCGAATCTGAAGTAAACAAAGGTATCGTTGAGTTCATAGTTGGCATTGGAATTAATTACTCCCTACCTAACAAAGAATCATGGTGGGGAGAAATAGGTGAGCTAGCTGACATCCTTCCAAGAGAAGAATTAATTAATAGCGTTCTTCATGCCATTATTAATTACTCACAGAATGGTTATGAGAACTGGAAGGAGGCCTGGGAAAAAAGATGTATGCATATGGGCATGGAATTAGAGGCTGTTTCAAACAATCAAAAAAATACTGAGATTGGAGTCTTTCATGGAATTAATGAGGAAGGTAAAATGCTTCTTCAAACTCAAAGAGAGCTAAAAATAATTAGTTCGGGAGAATGTTCTATTAAGGGAATATATTAAATCAATGATACATACAATCTTTAATACAGAAATTATGCATATTCAATCAGATGAAATAGCTTCAATAGTTTTCGGTGCAGGTTGCTTTTGGGGTGTTGAAAGAAAATTCTGGTCTTTGCCTGGAGTGATTATGACATCAGTAGGTTATGCTGGAGGAGATCATCAAAATCCAACATATGCACTAGTATGTGCTGGCGTCACTGGTCACGCAGAGGTTGTGAAAGTAGATTATGATCCTATAAAAATTTCTTTAATGGATTTATTAAAAATTTTTTGGGAATGTCATGATCCCACCCAAGGAATGAGACAAGGCAATGATATGGGCACGCAATATAGATCTGCATGTTACTGCTTGAATGAATCAGACCTGGAAGTTGTTAAGGCAAGTTTAAAACTGTATCAAGAAGTTCTGATTGATTCTGGTTTTGGAATCATCACAACAGAGATCAAAGTTGAGGACAAATACTTTTTAGCAGAGGAATACCATCAGCAATACTTAGACAAAAACCCAAATGGCTATTGTGGAATCGGTGGAACAAATTGCTCTTTCCCAAAATGATAAAAAGTATATAATTATTTTTTTTTGCCGGTATAGCTCAGTTGGTAGAGCAGTTGATTTGTAATCATCAGGTCACGAGTTCGACTCTTGTTGCCGGCACCATACACAGCAAGGCTTTCAGAGGATTACAACTAATTCTTTGTGAGCCTTACTACTAATCTGTGGTCACATAGCAGTCAGAAACCACCTTTTTTAGATAATCTTTCTTATATTTCATCAAAAAAATTTTTAAGCGGGATTCAAATAAGTACTTTGGCACAAGAATTGCATTTGTTTTTCTGTACGCTAAGTATTCATTCTTTTCCCCCTAATAGAAGTTGAATACTGATTCACATTAATGCTTAGCGTACTTTCCCCCTAAGAGAATGGTGAAGGGTCTTTAGATAGACCCTTCATATTTGCTAAAAGTTAAATTCTGCAGAAAGATTAATCAATCGACCTCTAGGATCATGCACTCTAGTATCAAAACTAAAATCCGGTGCGTCATAGAGCAACGGAGCTTTTTTATCAAAAGCATTAATAATTCCAATGCCTATCTCCATTTGACCTGAGGAAAAATTGAAATATTTTTTTATTGAAAAGTCATGTACCAAAAATGATTTAACATAATTAGTGTAGCCAAGGATGATTGCAGTTGATGGAATCTGCCGTTCATTCGAATAGCCCTCTATATACCTTGTATTCAATCCCATCACTAAATCATCTATTGTCCAACTTAAAAATGTATTCAATCGTAATTTTGGTAGCGAATGAGTATTAGCATCATAATTGAACTTTCCTACTCTATTAACCATTATTGATTCCGCCTCCATACCCTCTGCAATAGAATCCTCAGGTGTTAAAAATTCAGAAAAATGTGTTGCCTTAATAGAATAATTAAAATCACCATATTCTGTAATTTTAAAAAAATTCATCTCAGCGTCTATACCATTAATTTCAGTTTTTTCTTCATTGAAATATGAGGTACTGACTGCTATCAACTCTCCAAATTGATTTCTCGTTACACTAGTTGCAAAAGGATTTGCATTTAATATTACCTGCGGGTTCTCTGCTTCAATTCGATCCTTATAATTTATAGCCCAATAATCAACGCTTAAATTAATTGCTTGATTAATATTCCATGTAAATCCCAAATTAATATTTTCTGAAGTTGAAGGCTTTAAATTAGGATTTCCTAAAACGGCTAAACGAACAAATGGAGAATCATCAATATCTCTAACACTTCCAAGACGTATCTCAGAGGAAAACATTTGAGCCATTGAAGGTGCGGTAAATGATGTGCCGATAGAACCTCTAAATAAAAACTTCTCTAAGGCTGAATATTTAAATGAAAATTTGGGGTCAAATGAAGACTCATTATCCAATCTTTCATAGCGGCCAGATAAGATTAAGTTCAATGCATTTCCAAAATTTTTATTTGCTTCAAAAAAAATAGCTTGTTTGTTTCTGCTCCTACTAACGTTTGTTCCGCCTCCAAGAAATAATAAATCTGCACCTTTGGTTAATTTTCCATTGGAATCAAATGCCGCTCTACTCATCTCGGAATAATTGATTTGCAAATCCTCTGAATTAAATTGAAATCCTAAAGCAAAGTTCGCCCCGCTCTTTTGACCTCTTAGAATTCCGTCTAAGGATATAAGGCTTCCTATCTTCGTAGAAGTCTCAGAACCTTGAATATAATCAATTAAGGTTGCAGAATTTTCTAAAGGTAAAAATATATTCCACTGGTCATTATTATTTGGACCGCCTTGCCCCAAAATCGCAGCGTTAAATCTTGATTCAATAGTATCCGGTCGATTATGCTTGTTCTCATGCTCACTTGCAGTGAGGGAAACTTCAAAGTCTAAATTTTGAGCAATATTAAAAATTAATCTATTGCTGAAATGATACTGGAAAATGGCCTTCGGTGAATTTGGTGAAGGGAATGCGGAGCCTAGAGGCCTTCCATACCAAATTACTGGAACATTGAATGGGCTACCTCCCTGACCTGGTAAAATTTCCTTAGATAAATATGATAAAGCTGGATAAGATGGAGACTGCGGATTGTCATTCACATCAATCTTAGCCATTAGCAAGGTTGCTGAATAATCGAACTTTGTGCTGGATCTTGTAAAATACAGATATCCCTTTAGGTGGTCCTCATCATTGACTAAGTTGAACCTTTCGCCATATAAAAGTTTGCATCTAGGCTCTTCCAAAACCCCTCCATTTGCAACACAATTTGGATCAGGAACTGTTTGATTTGCATTATAAGTTCCAGCATAGACACCAGAGGTAACAGAATCTGCCTGAGTTACTTTAAAGCTATTTCCCAAACCACTTATACCCAATTCGGCAAACTTGGGTATTTTTGAAGCATTTAAAGGGGATCTATTTAAAGAGCTTAATGCAAAAACATAGTTTCCTCCTAAAGACTCGCCACCAAAAAGTGCGCCCAAAGAATTATCCCGTTGATCATAGTTACTAGTTTTATGACTTCCAAGAGCTAACCGCATCCCATTAAATTGTTGATAAGTTTGAAAATTAATCACTCCTGCCACAGCATCAGAGCCATAGAGTGAGGTCGCCCCATCTTTTAAAATCTCAACTCTGTTAAGTGCTATTTCAGGAATAATATTTATATCAACATATCCTTCGCCTTCATCTGAAGGTGTTCCTGATTGGGTTTGGCGTTTTTTATTAATCAAAACTAAGGTTGATGCGTGATCCATACCACGCAGTGTAATATTTGCCATTCCCTGATCTACACCGTCTAAGGCATTTGTTTGAAAGTTTGAACCCGAGGCAATGCTAAGATACTTACTAAGCTCAGCCACGGTGGACACTCTCAAATTTTTAAATTCCTCAGCTGAAATAACTTCTACCGGGGAGGCATTCAATTCATTGGATTCTAAATATGAGGCAACAGAAATAATTTCCTCAGTTTCTTGTGCAAATGAAAAATTTATTATTAGAAAAAAGACAAGATAAGGTTTGAAATTATTGGGGGTCATAAACACAAAATAAATATTAGTTCTTTAAATTCTATAGAGTTTAAAAAAGTTTAAAAGGACTCAAAGCTCTTTTATCCTTGCAAGAGAATAAAAGCGGTTAATTAAATTTAAAATTAAATTTCAATCCGTAATTTCTTCCAGGTAATGGAACCTGACTTTTTACAAACGATGAATGATTTCTGGCCGACTCATCCAATAAATTACTTCCAAAAAACGTAAGCGTTAACTCTCCTTCATTTCCTAAATTTATGGATTTTGTTAGATTTGCATTAAACATCTGATATCCAGAGGTAGTAATCTCATTTACCCCAATATCATTTTGTTTTTCAACGTCCTTGAAATTCAATCCAATAGAAATATCATTTTTAAAATATTTTAATTTAAAAATATTGCGAGCTGGATTTAATCTTGGAATATTTCCACCGCTAGAAAATTTACCAGAAAGATCATCTCTTCCAAATGAGAGGGTTAGCTCACCAGAAGGAAGTATTATGGTGTTCCCAAATTCAATCTCATATCCATCTAATTCAGCATCCTGCTGAAGATAATTGGCTAAAATTAAGCCGGCATGTTCATCATGGCCCTCTTTGAGATCTTCATTATGCTCTTCATGCTCTTCTTCAGTTTCATCTTTAAGATAAATATAATTATCCACATTATTCTTAAAAACAGTTGCTAAAACAAAGAAATTGTCATAATTAAAGTTAAGCGTGAAATCAATGTTGTTTGATTTTTCGGAGTTAAGATTTGCATTGCCAACCTCAAACCTACCGGTGGCTAAATGAGCTCCGTTCATAAAAA
>Ga0129345_1000130_pt1 | contig 25163 bp, 21 predicted proteins | sample CPBDNA_FD_94425 | JGI IMG/M metagenome (GOLD analysis project Ga0129345, IMG submission 94425) | Freshwater to marine salinity gradient microbial communities from Chesapeake Bay, USA - CPBay_Sum_20_0.8_DNA | ecosystem: Environmental > Aquatic > Marine > Coastal | place: USA: Chesapeake Bay...
ACTGCATGGCAATCAAACTGCATGGCAATCAAACTGCATGGCAATCAACCGGTGCAAAGATACAAATAATTCCACGACAGGGTATGTTAATAACGGAAGCACATGCGGAATCACATCATGGTGTTAACGCGATGATGTTAACTGTCCCACAATCCGAGTTGCTCATCCTCCCGGTCGGCCGGCCACACCGGCATCGATCCTGTATCGGTAAATTTGGAGAGCAGCGAGTGAAAAAAGCGGGCGAGTTTGGGGGCATGCAGTGTGTCCGGTGAATGGATAAAAAGGTAGGGGTGATGCCCTTGCTGAATCCATTTCGAGACCATCATCGCCCATTCGGTGAGGTAGGTTTCGTTGTTGAGAATGTCGTTTGCCCCCACGTAGCGCAGAAAGGGCCGGGATGCGGTTGCATCAAACCGAACAGGAAGAACCGGTTTCCGCTTTTGTGCATCACGAATGCTGGTTTCGTTGGAGCGAAGTTCGTGGAGCCGGCGTGTGTCGAAAATGACCCGATCGATGCCGCGGTTCCGAAGGAGTTCGAGGAGCATGCGTTCTTTCCGGCCCTGATCGTAGTAATCGGGGTGGCGAACTTCGATGGCATAGTGAAGGTGTGCAGGCAGGATTTCACAGAGGTGCTCGAGTTTGGCAAATTCCGAAAAGGAGAACCCGGCATGCAATTGAATATGAAAGGGTCCCAGCTTGGGTGCGATCCCATCAAACCGCTCTATAAAGGAGAGTACATCGGAGTCTGTGTCTTTCAGACGTTTGTAATGCGTAATCGATTGTGGAAATTTGAAGCAAAATTTGAATTCGTCCGGTACTTGTGCCCCCCAGTTTTGTACCGTATCGGCGGAGGGTACGCGGTAGAATGTGGTGTTACCTTCCACAGTATTGAAGACAGTGGCGTACTCGGCCAGAAAACGTTTGGCAGGGGTTCCTTCCCGGTAAAATTTTCCGATCCACTCCTTGAAGCCCCACTGGGTGCAACCAATATGAATGTTTTTGACGCCCATCGTTTTTAAAGCAAATAAACAAAAAAATTTGCAACTTCGCTTCGCGGGAACGTAGATTGATGAAAGCACCTGTTCTTAACAATTCCTTAACATAACTGCTTCGAGGGCTCTCTATCTTTCTATTGAATCAAAGGTGCATTGGAGCCGTTGTTGCATTGTGATGTGAATTCTGTTGCATTTATCTTTTGCGATATCTTTTGCGGCAACCCTTAAGGCGACCAAACTTCTGCTATGTAGCCCGGTATCACACCAGACATTTCATCGGCCACTTATGACGTACAATTTTTTTGATCTGCTTCAGCTTGTTGGTTCGCTCGGGATCTTTATCTACGGGATGAAAATTTTTAGTGACGGGCTTCAAAAAGTTGCTGGTGCGCGGTTGCGGTCCATTCTGAAGGGCATGACGACAACACGCTTGCGGGGAATTCTCACGGGTTTCGGGATCACCACCATTACGCAATCGTCTTCGGCCACGACCGTAATGCTGGTAAGTTTTGTGAATGCTGGGTTGATTACGTTTCTGGAATCCACTGGCGTGGTGATGGGAGCAAATATCGGAACCACGGTAACGGCGTGGATGGTTTCGATTTTCGGGTTCAAGATGAAAATCACCCCGGTAGCGATCGCGCTCATTGGGATCTTTTTCCCGTTTCTGTTTGTAAAGAGGGAAAAGTTGCGCAGTCTGGCAGAGGCGATGCTTGGTTTCGGGATTCTATTTATCGGGCTTCAGTTCATCAAGGACTCGGTGCCGGACATCCGGGAAAATCCGGAGATGTTTCAGTTTCTGGATCAGTTTACGGAGTTTGGCTTTTTGTCGATTTTGCTATTTGTACTGGCCGGGACGCTACTCACCCTTGTAACACAGTCCTCCTCTGCATCCACGGCAATCACATTGGTGATGTTATTTGAAGGATGGATCTCGTTTCCAATTGCGGCAGCGATGATTCTTGGGGAAAACATCGGAACGACTGTGACGGCAAACATCGCTGCATTGATCGGGAATGTCCATGCGAAGCGAGCTGCCCGGTTTCATTTTATGTTTAACGTGATTGGGGTCGCGTGGATGTTGCTTGTGATGACCCCTTTTCTGCACGGGATCGATGCGATAATTCAGAATTTTATTCCGGGTTCGGGCTCTGTTTTAACCGATCTGGACAACAACCGGGATAATGCGACCCTGGCGTTGTCGCTGTTTCACACCACATTTAATGTGATCAATGTGATCGTGTTGTTTGCGTTTGTACCTGCGATCGTGCGTATGATTGAGCGACTTCAGAAAGAGAAAGCCGATTCCGAAAGTCAGTTTCGCCTTCAGTACATCGCCTCCGGGGTGATCTCTTCTGAGGAGTTGTCCCTTTCTCAGGCCGCGAAGGAGATTGAGCTGTTTGGCATGCTCATCGAGAAGATGCATTTTAGTTTTGAGGGTCTTTTCCGGAAAAAACGCAAAAAGGAGCAGAAGTTCCTCGACAAAATTGAGAAACGGGAGAAGATTACGGATCGGATTGAGCTTGAGATCGCAGAGTACCTTACGCATGTATCGGGGAGTCTGAAACTCACGGAGTTTGGGTCGCGCCGGGTGCGTTCGATGCACAGTATGATTAATGACCTCGAGCGTATTGCAGATATTTACTTTCAGATGTCACGTACGTTTTACATGATGCGCCAGGAGGAAATAGTGCTCCCCGATCAGTCCCGCCAGGATGTGTATGATATGATGGATTTTGTGCTTCGGGCAATTAAGAATATGAGGGTGATGCTGTCGCGTGACGGAATTGCAGCAGAGGCGGATCTGGTACACGCGATAGAGCTGGAGGATTCAATCAATGGGTATCGCGATGTTTCGATCGATAAGCATTACGAGCGGCTCGAGAGTGGATTTTATTCGAGCAAGGAAGGATTTGTGTACCTGGATTTGATAAACCGGCTGGAAAAGATTGGGGATCACGTATTTAATGTGTGCGAGGCATCGGTAGGCCGAAAAGTAAAGGCTGCTTACAAGAGAGTAGTAGAGCCGAATTAGCACTGCGATTCGTTTTTCATACTTTGGTTTGATTATCTTCCGCGCGATGTTGCAAAGAAAGTAGCGCGCGGGCAGCTGGTTGTGCGAGGGCGCCTGGTTGTTTGAGTGCGCCTGGTTGTTTGAGTGCGCCTCGCTGTGCAGGGGCACCTGGTTGTGCGAGGGCACCTGGTTGCGCAGGGGCACTTTGGGAATGGAATCGACTCTCATTTCGTTTTTGCTTCATTATTTTGGCATTTCATCCTGGTTTTTTTTCACCCAAAATTTGATGGTTCATGAAAATTTCTCTTTTGTCTTTAAGCTTGTTTCAACGATTGATCCCACGTCTGATCTCGTGCCAGTTACCAAGCCAGTTCTCGTACCAGTTTCCGAGTCATAGCCAGTTTTCGAGTCGTAACCGTTCTCTTGGAATTCCGTCGGCACTCTTTTTTGCGCTCGGGTTGATGGTTACCCTTGCCAGCTCATACGAAGCTGTAGCTCAAACCGAACCGGTAAACGGGATGAAGGTAAACACCCCCTCGGTGGTGGCTTTCACGAACGCAACGATCTATCTAAGCCCGGATGAAGTGGTTGAAAACGGAACTCTTGTGATACGAAATGGAAAGGTAGAGGCAGCTGGCGCCAATGTAGCTGTGCCTGCGGATGCCAGGGTGATGGATATGAGTGGGAAAACCATCTATCCGGGGCTGATTGATCCATTCACGAATGTTGGGATGGCCAAGCAGGAGGAGGAAACGGAGTCCGGCGCACGTTCCTGGAATCCTCATCTTCGGGCTCAGATGTCTGCATCGGAGATCTATCATACGGAGGACGAAGGGATTGAAGGTTTGAGGAAACAGGGTTTTACAACAGTATTAACGGCTCCGGACATGGGTATTTTTCGGGGACAGGCAGCGGTTACGGCTCTCAAAGACGGGCCAGTATCTTCTAAGGTGATCCGGTCGGATGTTGCGCAGTCGGCCACACTGACAACAAGCTGGGACTTTGGATTTGCGTACCCAACATCGGCGATTGGTGTGATCGCATTTTTGCGGCAGACACTCTACGATGCAGACTGGTACGAGCGGGCATGGGAAGCCTACTTGGAGGATCCTGCTTCGGTGGAGAGACCGGAAACGAATGAGGCGCTGGAGGCGCTTGGGAGTGTGGTGCGGGGTGAAACGCCATTGATTTTTGAGACCCGCTCGGATGAGGAGATTCAGCGCGTCTTCCGGCTGGCGGAGGAGTTTGAGATCCGGCCGTGGGTTTTGGGGAACGGGCATGAGTATAAGATTGCGGATGTGTTGGCCGGGGCCGGGGTTGGGGACGGCCGGTCGGCGGTGGAGTTGATTTTGCCGGTGGCGTTGCCGGAGGATCCGGATGTGGACACGCCGGAGGACGCGCTGAATGCGTCGTTGGCGGATCTTCGGCATGCGTATTTGGCGCCGGGGAATGCGGGGGTATTGGAGGATGCGGGGGTTGCGTTTTCGTTTTCGTCGTTTGGGCTGGAGAAACCGGAGCAGTTCTGGCCTTCGGCGAGGCGAGCGGTAGAGAAGGGGGTTTCGCGGGAGGGGGCGCTTGCGGCGATGACGGTGCGGCCGGCGGAACTGCTCGGGATTTCGGAGACACATGGAACCCTGGACGAGGGAAAAACAGCGAACTTCATTATTGCCACCGGTGATCTGTTTGAGAAGGAGACGAAACTTCTGGATGTATGGGTAGAAGGTGAACGATATCACCTTGAATCGATTCCCGAACTCGATCTCTCGGGAAGCTGGTCGGTCACCGGATCACCCACGGGAGAGATGGCCGCTGGAGAGATGGCCGTTGGAGAGATGACAATGAGTTTGTCTTCTGCCAGCCCCGGTAAGTACAAAGGAACCGTGTCTGCAGGTGGTAAAGAGGCAGATTTGAAGACGGTTGCATTTGACGAAGTTTCCAGACGATTTCATGCAACATTCCAGGGTGATAGCTTGGGCTTTGACGGAATGGTCCGCTGGACTGCGTCGCTGACCGGTGAGACGTTACGTGGATGGGGCGAATATCCGGCGCAGGATCGGGTAGAGTGGTCTGCAGAGCGTGTTGAAGCTGGAGAAGCTGATGATGCCGAGGATGCAAATGATTCTGAAGAGGCCGAAGATGCAGACACAGCCGAAGATGCGGACCCATCAACCCGAAACAAAACGAAAGAGCCTGTAACGCTGGCGAATATTCGACCGGCCATGGAGTACGGACGCGAAGAGCAGCCGGAACAACCGAAACATCTGCTGATTCGCAATGCGACAATCTGGACTATGGGGCCGCAGGGAGTGTTGGAAAATGCAGATCTGTATATCAAGGATGGAAAAGTGGAAGCGGTGGGACAGGATTTACGGGAGCCGCGTGGTGCCGTTGTAATCGATGCCGAAGGAAAGCATGTTACGCCTGGCTTGATTGATGCTCACCTGCACTCCGGTGTGGATGCTGTGAATGAGTTTGGTAATGCAATTGTGCCCGAAGTTCGAATGGCGGATGTGCTGAACATCAACAATATATGGATGTACCGGCAGCTTGCAGGCGGACTGACTACCGCGCATGTGATGCATGGTTCTGCGAATCCGATTGGCGGGCAAAATGTGCATATTAAGATGAAATGGGGTGCGTTGTCGGACGAATTGGTGATTGAGGATGCGCCTGGCACGGTGAAATTTGCATTGGGGGAGAATCCGAAGCGAGTGGGTACAGACCGGTATCCCGATACTCGAATGGGGGTCGAGCAGATCATGGCAGACCGGTTTCAGATGGCGCGGGATTACCGGGCACGCTGGAATGAGTGGGAGCGTACCGGAGAGGGGTTGCCACCGCGGAAAGATCTTCGGCTCGAGGCACTGGAGGATATCCTGAATGGGGATTTGCTGGTGCAGTCTCACAGTTACCGGCAGGATGAAATTTTGATGTTGATGCGTCTTGCCGAGGCAAACGGATTCCGTGTAAAAGCGTTTCACCATGGTGTTGAGGCGTTTAAGGTTGCACCGGAACTGGCAGAGCATGGTGCAGGAGCTGTGGTTTGGACCGATTGGTCTTCGTTCAAAATTGAGGCGTTTGATGCAACGGTGTATAATGCACGTTTGCTGCATGAAGCAGGGGTATTGACTTCGCTTCATTCCGATAACAGCCAAATTGCATCCAGGATGAATTGGGAGGCGGCCAAGATGGTTCGCGCGGGAATGACTCCGGTTGAGGCGCTTTCTCTGATTACGAGCACAACCGCAAAACTGCTGGGTGTGGATCACCGTGTGGGTTCGTTGGAGAAGGGGAAAGATGGGGATTTTGTGATCTGGAGCGGGGATCCGTTGTCGACCGCCACCAAAGCGGAACAGACATGGATCGAGGGGCGGCGCTATTTTGATTTGGAGGAGGATGCTCTCCGCAGAGATGCCGTTGATAAGGAGCGTGATCTGCTCATTCAACACTTTTTGGGGGATAAATGATGAGTCATTCTACAAATATGCTAAGCCACAATAATGGAAGTCTTAACAATCGAACTGCTATGAATATTGAAAAACAAGGATATGCATCGACCAGATTTTTGATGATAATGATCTTGATGGCATCCACGACACTTATGACCCTCCTGTCGGGTGGATTTTTACAGGTGTCTGCAATGGATACCGAAATTAAGGCCCATCTGTCTGAGCAAGATGCGGGACAGCCGGAGCGGATTGCCTTAACCGGAGCCACCATCTATACAATGGATCCGGAACGAGGAGGTGAACCAATTCAGAATGGGACGATTCTCATCGAGAATGGTATCATCACCGCAATGGGTGAGGATGTAGAGATTCCGGAAGATACTTTGGTAGAGGATTTGAACGGACAGCAGATCTATCCGGGGTTGATCGATGCCTTTAGCCGGATGGGAATTTTTGAGATCGGAGCGGTTCCTATGTCGCATGATATTGATGAGCAGGGGGATGTCAACCCGAATGTAAAACCGGAGCGTGTGGTGAATCCGGATAGCCGGCACATTCCAGTGGCGCGTTCGGCTGGGGTTTTGACATCCGTAGTTACCCCGGATGGTGGAATCATCGCAGGTCAGCCAGGAGCAGTTCGTATGGACGGATGGACCTGGGAGCAGATGACGTTGCAATCGGGCCTGGGACTTCTGGTGAACTGGCCCTCGCCGCGCCGGAACTATTCGGAGGATGTGCGAGAACTACAAAACGTGTTTGAGGATGCGAGAGCTTATCATACAGCCAAAAAAGCATTTGAAGCTGGTCAGGCAGATCGGATCGACCTCGACAGCCGGTGGGAGGCGATGCTACCTCTGTTTGAGGGTGATGGTGAGTTGCCATTGATTGTGGATGCTCAGGAGGTTCGTCAGATTCAGGATGCCGTGACATGGGCATCTAATGAAGGGTTTCCGATTGTGATTATGGGGGGTCGGGATGCACACATGATCACCGGCTTTTTGAAGGAGATGGAGGTGCCGGTGATTATCACGCAGGTTTTAACGTCTCCCTCCCGAAACTGGGAAGCGTATGATGCACGATATAGTTTGCCTGCGAAACTCTATAATGGAGGGGTGATGTTTGCCATCGCGGGTGATGCCAGTCCGGAAAACTCCAATCGGCTACCGTATGAGGCGGGTGCATCCATCGCTTTTGGTCTTCCGGCAGATGAGGCACTGAAATCACTTACGATCTACCCGGCTCAGATCCTGGGTCTGGACGATCGTGTAGGGATGCTGAAAGAGGGAATGGAGGCCACACTCATGATTACGGACGGATCTCCTGTGGAGTATGCCACAAGGGTGCATCAAACCTATATCCGCGGAGCGAAAAGCGATATGATGGACAATCACCGGAAATTGTATGAGCGATATCGGAAAAAAGTGGACGAGTGGCAAAGCAGAAAAGATTAGGGAATGATTGCGAATGTCTTTATCTTTGAATGTTAATGTTAAACCCACCTACAGTATTTCAGTATTTTTTTGAACGACACGGTAACTGCCAATCTTTCAAGAGAAGGACAATATTTTAAGGTGCTAATCAATAGGTAAGCTATATGCGACAAAAAGGAAAAGTAAAATGGTTTGACGCTGTCAAAGGGTTTGGATTTATCCAGCCGGACGATGGTGGCAAGGACATTTTCGTACACAGAAACAATGTTGAAAACCTTGGTTTTCAGGAAGGCCTCGAGGACAATGAAGAGGTAGAATTCAGTGTAGAAGAAACTCCTAAGGGACTTTCTGCAGTTGAAGTTGTAAGCCTGGATTTCGAATAATCCCGGATACACGTTGTTTTAAAACATATGGAAGCCTGCTTCAGCGATGGAGTGGGCTTTTTTTGTATGCATGATGATGTATCCATGGTGATGTATGCAGCAAGGTGTGTGCAGCAAGATGTATGTAGCATGATCTATGTAGTCTCGCCTGTAATTTCATGCCTGTAGTTTCATTTCATGCCTGTAGTTTCATTTTATCCCAGTAGATACGCCCGGACGATCGCCTGGAATTGTTGTGGCTGATCCAAAAAGGCGTAGTGTCCGGCGTTTTTTATCGTTACCAGAGCCGCGCCGCGGATCTTCTCCTCCATGGCTTCGCCCATCCAAAGAGGCGTTGCATCATCCCGCTCCCCCCAAAGTAATAGAATATCATGGCGGATGTCTGGTAGCAGTTTGTCCAGGTGATGCGTTACGGTTTGTACAAAGGTCTCTCGCATGGGGCCGGAGAGTTGCCGGTAGTCGGATGATCCCAAACGTTTCCAGAGATTGCTGCTTCTCAGCCGTGCGAGTCCGCGTTCCCGTGCCGGCGCAGGAAGAAGTGCATAGGGCGCCTTCAGGAGTTTTACAAACCAGGACTTTGCGTAGTACTGTACGGATCGCTTTGGCTTCAGGCCTGCCCCGCCGGTGATAATTACTTTTCCGATGTAATTCTGATCCTTTTTATCAGCGAGCATGGGAAGAAGAACCCGGCATCCGAAGGAGTGAACCAGAAAATCGGCTCTGGGGATCTGCAGAACTTCGGTGAGAAAATGGAGAACCAACGACCGGTAGTCATCGAGCATCCAGGATTCTTTCAGCGGCTCGGAGGCTCCGAACCCTGGGAAATCGAGAAAAATTAGGGTACGTACTTCAGAAAGGGTGTCCGCAAGCGAAAACATCCATTCTGAACGGCTTCCCCATCCGTGCAAAAGGATGAGTGGCTCCCCTGTTCCAGCCGTGTAGTATGCAATTTTTTGTTCTCTGAATAGGAAAGAATCTGGTTGCGGGGACATAGAAATAAAAGTAGATGAAAATGTGATAGAAGATATAGAAGATGGTGTAAGGAATTGCAAGTTCCCGTGTCATAAATGTACGGAAGCAACATCAAGAGACAAACATGAAGCGGAAAATCTATTTCCTGTTCGACCGACTTCAAATCCGGAGGTCGGAGCGTCACCTGATTGGCGGGTTGATGATTGTGATCTGTATCCTGGCGGGTGCCCGCGTTTTGATCACGCCTTCTGTATACTCGAACCCGGAGAATCAGGCGGAATTGGAACGGGTATTTTTGGAGCGATCTGAGGAGTTGCGTCGAAAGCGGGAGGCGGTGCTGCTACGGTATGTGCCGGAGGATAGGATCGGTGAGATGGGGTTGGGAGAGGGGACAGTGTCGGGAGAGGGTGCAGTGTTGGGAGGGGGTACAGTGTCGGGAGAGGGGACAGTGTCGGGAGAGAAGTCCGTGTTTCTTCGAGTGAACATCAATACCGCAGGTATCGATTCGTTGCTACTATTGCCGGGGATCGGACCGGCATACGCGGAGAGAATTCTGAAAAGAAGGCAAGAGGTAGGCCGCTTCACGGAGTTGAATCAGCTCCTGGAGGTGAAAGGGATCGGGCCTGCACGCTTTGAAAAGATTCGGCCAATGCTGGAGTTGTAGCAGCATTGTAATAGAGCTTTGATTTTTTCGTTGAAAACAGCAAATTCCATAGATAGAATATAGACGGAACAGAAATCGTAATCTGAAACACAGGGAGAATTGATTGGCAACCCGAATATTATGGGCTGACGATGAGATTGATCAGCTTAGGGCACACATTATTTTTTTGGAACAGAAAGGGATGGCTGTCACTCCTGTCACGAATGGAGAGGATGCGCTAAAAAAAGTACGGGAAGAGCCATTTGAGATCGTTTTTTTGGATGAGCAGATGCCCGGAATGGACGGACTTCAAACACTGGAGCAAATTCAGGGAGTTCGGCCCACGCTACCGGTGGTGATGATCACTAAGAGTGAAGAGGAGTCGATTATGGAGGAGGCGATCGGCAGCAAGATTGCCGATTATTTGATCAAGCCGGTGAATCCGAACCAGATCCTATTAACAATCAAACGTGTATTGGATCAACGGCGGATCCAAAGTGAGAAGTCGGCACAGTCATATCTGAGAAGTTTTAACGAGTTGTCTTCGAAATTTAACGAGCAGACCGACTGGTCCGAATGGATCGACATCTACAAAAAGCTCACACACTGGCAGATGAGTCTGGATCCATCCGAGGAGGGGTTGCAGCAGGTACTTCAGGATCAGCTGCACCAGGCCAACCTGGCATTTTCCAAGTTTATCGAGCTGGAATATCGTTCCTGGCTGAAAGAATCGGGAGACCGTGCTCCGGTCTTAAGTCCGGATATCATGGGCAAGTATGTATTTCCACAGCTTCGAAAGGAGGAGAAGGTGGTGTTCATATTGATCGATTGTATGCGGTACGATCAGTGGCTCACGTTTGAGAAGATTTTGTCGCAGGATTATTTTATTGACACCGATTTTTACTACTCGATTCTGCCAACCGCGACTCCCTACTCCCGGAATGCCATCTTTGCGGGATTGTATCCGCTTGAGATCAAACGGAAATACCCACAATTTTGGCAAGGTGGTGAGGATGAAAATTCTCTGAATCTGCATGAAGAGGAATTGCTGAAGGAGCACTTGCGGAGGGAGCATCTTCGGGATCAGGTCCGATATGAAAAGGTGATCCGGCCGGAGGATGGCAACAAAATTGCGGATAAGATTCGGAATGTGACGCAAAGTCCCTTTTCTTCGATCGTCTATAATTTTGTGGACACTCTGGTTCACAGCCGGTCCGATTCTGATGTTTTAAAGCAACTGGCTCCGGATGAGGCTGCCTTCCGCTCACTCACGGAAAGCTGGTTTCAGCACTCATCGTTGCTCCGGATTTTTCAAGAGCTTGCCGGTGAGGATGTCACCGTAGTGGTGACAACCGATCACGGATCCGTGCGCTCTTTACGAGACACCAAGGTGTTCGGCGATCGTGACAGTTCCACAAATCTTCGCTACAAATTTGGGCGAAACCTGAAGGCAGAGTCCAACGCCGCCATCTTCATTGCGAAACCGGAAGAGTATCAGCTCCCTGTGGACCCTCCGGCCAACAGCTACATCATTGCCAAAGAGGACTACTACTTCGTATACCCGACCCAGTACAACCGGTACCAAAACCGGTACATGGATACATTTCAGCATGGCGGAGCATCGATGGAGGAGATGATTTTGCCGGTGGCTGTCATGAAGCCACGCAGAGGGTAGTTTCCCGAGTTGCTGTACCCGTTGGAGTTTCTGCACAATATGGAGTATTAGCATCAGCCTGCTTTAATTACATCAAGCCGAAGGAATCAAATCAACACGAGAAAAAAAGTATCTATGAAAGAGATCATTACCCATTCGGAGGAGGAAACCATGAAGGCTGGGGAGCAGTTTGCAAAAACCTGCAAACCGGGGGACATCATTGGATTGAAAGGGCAGCTGGGTGCCGGGAAAACCCATTTTGTAAAGGGGTTTGTGCGTGCGTTTGGATTGTCTTCGAGCACGGTGACTAGTCCTACTTTTACCTTGATTCAGGAGTATGAGGGCACACTGACAATCTGGCATTTCGACTGTTACCGCGTAAAAGATCCCAAGGAGATCCTCGAAATCGGTGCTGAAGAGTATTTTTTTGATCAGGGAATCTGTATCATTGAGTGGCCTGAAAAGATTCAGGAGATTTTGCCGCAAGAGACCCGGTTTGTAAGCCTGATCACGCAGGAGAATCGCTCCAGAAAAATTCTTTTGGACGTTGCTAATTTTGAACGTTCCTAGAAGTGATGTACTTAAATCATGACCGTTAAAAGGAGACTTTCATACCGATTAGACCGACTACCAGTGATTATGCCATATCACAGGCGATCCGATAACCATATTCAGAAAGGGGATTTGGTGTATTACGGCCCCTCTCCGGAGTACTATGGCATTGGAGAAGTTGTTGATACGGAGGAGTCCTTCTGCCTCGTTGATTTTCGGGGGACCGGATTGCTGGGGATCCATAAAGATGTTTTTTCCAGCCGTTACATTATCCCAATCCACGAACTCAACCTGGAGCATCTGCTAAAATCGGTTTGAACACTACAAAATCCAACGGCTCCACGTATCAACCCCTATCTTCATGTTCGAGTCCTTTCTGCAAGCCCTGACTGCCCATCAGAAAATCGCTGTATTTTCTCATATCCGACCCGATGGGGACTGCATCGGCGCCCAGATTGGCCTTTCCCTGTGGCTTCAAAGCAAAGGGTTTGATGTGACCGCATTCAACGATGATCCGGTTCCGGATAATTTGCAGTGGCTGACCCAGTTGTTTCCCATCATCCCGCCTACCGAAGAGCGAATGAGTGGGTTTGATCTGTACATTTTGCTGGATGGGAATAGTCCGTCACGGTTTGGCAGCTTTCCAGCGTGGTTGAAACAGTTTCCGAACCCGGTGTTTTGCGTGGATCATCATCCGGATGCGGAGGATCTTTTCGATGAGGCCGTAATTCAGGTCTCGGCAAGTTCCACGTGCGAACTAATTGCGCATATGATTCGGGAGGATGGGAGTCCGTTTACGCCGGAGATGGCCAGAGCTTTGTATGCAGGGATTAACACCGATACCGGATCACTTCAGTTTAGTAGTGTGAGTCCTGCAACCGTACGTGTTGTGGCGGATCTGCTGGAAGCTGGCTCCTTTACACCAGATCAGGTTGCGGAAAAACTGTACTCGTCCCGGACGATCGGAGAGATTCAGCTTTTGAGCCGGTCGTTGGCAAACATTGAGCTGCGGCTGAACAATCAACTGGCGTTTACCGTCGTTACGCAGGAGATGCTGGCAGACACGGAGGGGGTTGATACGGGGGGATTGGTACAGTATCCGCTTAGCATTGCAGGGGTAAAGGTTGCGCTTCTGTTTAAGGATTTGGGAGAGAAGGGGGTGAAGATTAGTCTCCGGTCCCGGAGTGATATTGATGTAAACCGTTGGGCACGAGAACTTAACGGGGGTGGTCATCAGAGGGCAGCGGGAGCGTGGCACCCCGGCCCGATGGACAGAGCGATTGAGGATACTATTCAGCTTGGAGCCCCCCTTTTCGATGAATCGGAGCGGGAAAAAATGTCAGAAGAATGAGGGTTTTTAAACCATTTGTTATAGGGCCTCTGCTTTTTGTAGCGGTGCTTTTTTTGTCGCAATGTGATTTCGCAGGGGAGGCGAGTGACTCTGTGGGCAGTATGGCGGAAGGGTCGGGGGGGGCCTCTAAAGGGAATGTACAAGGGAATGTTGAAGGGGACATCCAGAGGGATATTCAGGGGGGCAATCAAAGAGGCTCCCAAGACAATTCTCAGGATGGAGACCTGCCTGGTAAATTTGGAGAGAGTCGTGGCGGTGGCAACCGTATGACATCGAACTGGGGAACGGCGTCAGAACAAACGGATGAGATGCCGTTTTCCGCCATTATGTTGGACGAGAGTGGGAGCGGACCCGATCAAACCGTGAATGAACAGATCTCTGTGAGTAGGCGAACGGCTATTACCCGGGCCGTTGAAAAGGCCAGCCCGTCGATCGTGAGTATGTTAGTAACTCATCGGGCACAAACGTCGGACACGATTCAGGAGGAGTTTTTTCGGCGGTTTTTCGGCTATGGGCCGCCGGTGGAAAATCAGACGATGGGGTCGGGTTTCATTATCAGTGAGGACGGACTGGTGGTGACCAATCAACATGTGATTGGGTTTCAGCCGGCCGAGATTATGATTACCACGATAGACGGGAAGAGTTATCCTGCCAACCTGATTGGAAGTGATGAGTTGACCGATCTGGCGTTATTGCAGATCCAGTCGGACGAGCCGTTTTCTTATGTGGAGTTTAGTGATTCGGATGAGGTTCTTGTAGGAGAGTGGGCGATCGCACTGGGGAATCCGTTTGCTTTGTTTGAGGATGGCATGCCAACGGTTACGGTGGGGGTGATTAGTGCTAAAAACCGGGATTTTAATCCGGATCCGGAGAGTTCGAGAATTTATATCGACATGATTCAGACGGATGCGGCGATCAATCGGGGGAATTCCGGGGGCCCACTTCTCAACGCCAACGGGGAGGTGATTGGTATCAACACGTTTATTTTTACCGGCGGGACAAGTGCTGGATTTGTGGGTCTTGGGTTTGCGATTCCCAGCAATCGTATCGAAAGTGTGATTTCGCAGTTGCTGGTTTCCGGGAGTGTGGTATTGGACTATGATATGGGCATGGAGTTCTCCTCGATGACCCGCCAGTTGATCTACCGGTACCAGCTACCCCGCTTGCATGGGTTGTTGGTGACCAGTGTGAACCAGCATGGGCCGGCATATGAGAGTGGAATCTTGCCGGGTGACGTGATTCTGAAGGTTGGAGATCAGCGGGTGGTGAGTAAAACGCATGCACTTGCCCTGATGCGTGAGTACCGGGAGGGGGATCGATTGCCGGTAACGTTTATTCGGGAACAGTCGGAATATGACACGAACATATTGCTTAGGAAGAAGATGACGGCGCCGTCTGTGACGCAGGAATCCTCCCCCGAATAGGCCGCTTTGCAGCCGCATGTGAAGAGCCAGAATGCGGATAGGGAGTCGGGGTGTCAAAAAGAACCGGAATGTGAAAAAGAACCGGAATGTGAAAAAGAACCGGAATGTGAAAAAGAACCGGATGGGTTCAGCCAACCGGATCTTCTCTCTTGATGGTAACAGCAGATGGTAAAGGAAATGGATCCATTGATGAACAGACCCATTTGTTTATATGAGTGTTTTTGCGGCAAATCCTTACAAAAGTTTTTCAAAAAAAATTCTGGCGTCAAACTGCTATCTTGATGCGATCGAAACACGATCAATACGACCGAAAGACTATCAATGAGACGTAAATTGTATGACGGATGAACCGGTTCACGATCAGGTGACGGAACTTTTTCTGGAAGTACCGGAGGGCCAGCATACCGATATCCGGCTCGACAAGTACATCACATCGTTTATTCAAAATGCCACCCGGACAAAGGTTCAGCAGGCGATTAAGGATGGCTACGTGCTGGTAAATGGAAAGCAAGAGAAAGCCTCCTACATCATGCAGCCTGGCGACAAAATTGAGATCACCCTTCCCAGACCCCCGGCTCCGGAACTCGTAGCGGAGGAGATGGAGCTGGATATCGTATATGAGGATCCGCATCTGCTAGTGGTGAACAAGCCAAAAGGGATGGTGGTTCACCCGGCGTACGGCAATTGGCACGGCACTCTGGTTAACGGGCTTTTATATCACACCAGCCGGCTTACCGACATTGGCAAAGCCTCGATGCGCCCCGGCATTGTGCATCGGCTTGATAAGGATACCAGTGGGCTCCTTGTCGTTGCAAAGACCGATGAAGCACATCACGATCTGGCCATTCAGTTTGCCAATAAGAGTGTGGAGCGAACCTATGTGGCACTGGTGTGGGGATATCCGCCAGAGAGCGGAACCGTAGATTCGATGATTGGGCGCTCGGTCAGCGACCGGAAACGCATGACGGTTCTGCACGACGGCCGTGGCAAGCGAGCGGTCACTCATTTTCGCCGGATCGAGCGTTTCGACCATCTTGCTCTGCTGGAGATCCGCCTGGAAACAGGCAGGACACATCAAATTCGCGTTCACATGGAGCACGAAGGCTATTACGTATTTGGCGATACCACCTACGGGGGGGATACGGTTCGGTACGGCCCCAATACCGGCACCCGAAAGGCGATGTTTCGCAATCTTTTTACCCTTATGCCGTCGCAAATGCTCCACGCAAAAACGCTGGGATTCAGCCATCCAGCCACGGGGGAGTCGGTCCTCTTCGATTCTGACCTCCCGGACGCATTCGAGCAGGTGTTGCTAAAAATCCGACATCAGTGCGCGGTCGGCGAGTGAGCGGTAGCATCAACCCGAATAAAAAAATCCAAAAGAACCAAACGCATGAAGAAAAAGGACATTCAGATTACGGTAGACCTGGACGAAAAAAACATCCCCACGAACATTCGCTGGAGTGCAACGGATATGGGGAATATGGATCCGGTTTCGTGCCGCGCCATGATTTTGTCGCTGTGGGATCATCGCAACAAAGATACGCTGCGGCTGGATTTGTGGACCAAGGACATGACCGTGGATGAGATGAAGATTTTTTTCCATCAGGTGATGACGACGATGGCGGACACGCTGGAAAAGTCGATTAACGATTCGCGGATTAGTGGTGATATGCGCGATTTTTGCGATTATTTTGCCGAGCGGATGGACATTGTGAGCAAGTAAACAGTTTCCGTATCTTTGACCCATGCAATATTTAGACTTTGAGAAACCAATCGCCGATCTTGAGGAGAAGATCGAGGAACTGCGCCAAATCTCGGTGGATGATGAAGTCCTGAGACCAGAGATCGAACGGCTGCGTAAAAAAGCGGATCAGCTTCGTGCGTCGATCTTTTCGAACCTCACGCGCTGGCAACGGATTCAACTTGCACGGCATCCGGGGCGGCCGTACACGCTGGACTACATCGAGCGGATCACGGATGATTTTATTGAGTTGCATGGAGACCGCTATTATGGCGACGACAAGGCGATTGTGGGGGGGCTTTGCCGGATCAATGGGCGTGCAGTTATGTTGATGGGGCAGCAGAAAGGACGCGACACCAAGGCTCGGCAGTATCGGAATTTTGGGATGGCGAATCCGGAAGGGTACCGGAAAGCGTACCGTCTGATGAAGTTGGCCGAGAAGTTTGGGATTCCGGTTGTGACGTTGCTCGACACACCGGGTGCGTATCCGGGGCTGGAGGCGGAGCAGCGGGGTCAGGCGGAAGCGATCGCCAAAAATTTGAAAATGATGGCTACGCTGAAAGTGCCGATTGTAACGATTGTGATTGGAGAAGGTGCAAGCGGGGGGGCGATTGGGATCGGGATGGGCAACGAGATCTACATGATGGAAAACACCTGGTACTCGGTGATCTCACCGGAGTCCTGCTCGTCGATTTTGTGGAAAACCTGGGATTACAAGGAGCAGGCGGCCGAGGCACTGAAACCGACCGCGAAGGATCTGTTGGAGCTGGATATTATTGATGGGATTATTGAGGAGCCGCTGGGAGGTGCGCATCGGGATATGGATGCAGCCGCTGCAGCGCTTAAGACGACGATTGTGAAGAGCCTGGACCGGCTTCTGAAACTGGATGCGCCTGAACTTGTATCGCAGCGGATCGAAAAATATGCATCCATGGGGGTTTGGGCGCAGGGATGAGCCGGGTGACCGGGGAATCTGGTGGGGACGGTTGTGGCAGTAGAGGGAGAACTCACCTGATTCTGTATGCTTCGCTGGCTGTGTCGCTGCTTCTTCTGGTACTGTTTTCCATGGGTGAGGTGATTTGGCCTGCCGCACCGGTTGGAGAGAAGCACTGGACGGAAACGTTGTTCTTTGGTGTTTGCCATCAGATCCCAAGCCGGACATTTCAGGTGGATGGGCGGTTTATGGCGGTAAATACGCGATGTTTTGGGATCTTTGCAGCGCTCTTCGTGAGCTGGTTGATCATGCCTTTCGTCCGGCGTTTCTCCGGAGAAGGAGCATGGCCGGGGGTGCTTTTACTGGTTGCAGTAATGATTCAAATCATCGATTATTCAGGCAACCTTATGCAGCTCTGGGTCAACACAAATTTCTCGAGATTTTGGTCAGGAGCACTGCTTGGCGGTGCGGTTCCGATCTACCTGGCGGATATGTTTTTCCCTCCGGGTCGCGAGTGATGATTTGTTATGGGGACGGTCTTGCTATCGAAAATGGTAGCCAGTTCAGAGTTATAAGTGCGGATCAAAACACCTACAGGCCTGTAATTGCCTGCCACAAAACGATACCTATGTACGAGTAATTATCTATTTTCATTCAACAAACAAGCCCAATCAAGTATGAACAATATGGACGAATTCAAACCAACAAAGCTAACCATCAATGATTATCTGCCGTCTGCAGGACTGGTTGGCCTGATCTTCGCGGTTGTTATTTTTGCAATCAGCATCTTCTTTGGGTATATGCAGATTAATGCCGAACCCACCGGAAGTCCGTTTGGTGTTACCTCCATCAGCGGGATTGTGGTGTGCCTCGCCGGCGCTTTTTCCGGTCTGGTTGCTGTATGGCACTTCTCCAAGGAGGTTACACAAGACTTTAAAATGGGTCAGGGAGCAGCCATCGGATTTCTAACGGGCGCTGTGGTTGCCGTGGTAAGTGTAATGCTAACCCAAGTCTGGACTTTTATCGACCCGGATTACACCCAAAAACTGATGGATTCCGTCATTGCCAACTTCGAGATGATGGATTTACCGGATGAAGCTCTTGACGGCATTATCGAGAGCACCGAGCAGAGCGTGGATCCCGGGTTTCTTCGTCAGTTGTTTCTCAGCATTCCACTTCAAGGTATTCTAAGCACCATCACAGCGCTGATCGGCACCAAACTCTTTGCCCAAAAAGCAGACGAGCAAACGTTCTAAAGTTGCAAACTACCGTGGTATGCCGGGACATCAACCCGAAAAAAACCAAATTCCATGAGCCAAAGCAGTTTGCCCTGGGTTGAGAGACAGGGCGCTTCCCACTGGACGGTCGCCCTATTCTGGATGATCGTCCTGTTTTTTCTGTTCCAGATTACGGCCAGCATCGTAGTGGTGATTCTTCTTTTTGCCAGCGGCGAAGTTGCATCCGCCGCAGATCTCACCGACGCCTTGCTCCGCCGGACGGACCTCCTCTTTATCGGGAACTCCACCGGACAGATCCTCTTTCTTGGACTGTTTTCGGTGCTTCTTGTGCGTTGGCTCCACATCAGCCGGGACGACCGCGCGACAGACTTTCTGCGCATGCGCTTGTACCCGTCCACCCCCGTGTACCTGCTCATAGCAGCCGTTCTGTTTGTAGTTGTGCAACCACTGGTGATGTTTCTGGGCTACCTCAACTCGCTGATCCCCGTGCCGGAATCTCTCGTGCAGATGCAGTTCGATCAAACCAATATGATCCGGCAATTTTTGCAAACCGAGGGGGTGTTGGCGCTGGGCCTTTTCCATATTGCGCTCGTCCCCTCTGTAGCCGAAGAACTTTTTTTCCGCGGCTATCTGATGCGCGCATTTGAAAAAAGTAAAGGGGTGATGGTTGGGCTGGCGGCTTCGTCGATTCTCTTTGGGTTGTTCCACCTGCAGCTCCAGAACGTGATGCCGCTTACCCTGCTGGGTTTTCTGCTGGCGGTACTGACCTGGCGAAGCGGCTCTCTTTTGCCGGCTATCTTGGCTCATTTTATCAACAATGGCAGTGCGGTCGTCGCTGGAATCTATCGCCCCGAAATCACCTTCGCCGAAGCGGATGCAACCTCGCTACCCTCCCCGGCCCTCATTTTGCTCAGTACCCTACTGACGCTTTTTTTGCTATATTCGATGATGAAATGGATTCGAAAAGGGGATACGTAAATGTTTTTCAGAGGAGCGAGGCCGGATAAAATCGACCACTGGGTCTGCGTACTCGAGCGAAATCTCGAATATGAGGTCACGCTGGCCCGCAACTACCTCGCCAACCTCAAAATTCCATCCAACATCCTGTCCAAGAGAGATTCTGCACATTCGCTCAACATTGGAGAGATGTCGCTTATCTACCTGTATGTGCCTGAAGAGTTCGAAAAAAGAGCACGCGAGGCGCTCGCCATGTTCATTGACGAGCTGGAGGAGAGCACGGTGATCCTGGATGACGAATTTGAGCAAGACGCCGCCGCAGGTTCACACCCGGACGCAGACACAGGCGCAGACCCGGACGCAGGCGCAGACCCGGATGCAGGCCCAGGCCCAGACTCAACCCTCGACTCCTACCCAGACCCCGGAAACAAGTAACTAACCAGTCCCCGGAAAACCGATGGAAGCCAACCTCAAAAAACGAATTGCCACCGCGGTACCCGGTGCACTCCTCTTCCTCGGCATACTCTGGATCGGTGGCGGCTGGTTCCGCTTCATGACCGGCTTGCTGGCCTTTGGCGCTCTCCTCGAAACCCGGCGCCTCTTCAAAGCCATCGGCTACCCCGACTACTTTCTCCTGAGCCTCCTTATCGCTGCCAATGTGTGGTTCAGCCCCGAAATCTCCACCCGCTTCAACCTCACGATCGCCGGCATACTCATTATCACGGCCATCTACTCCTACCTCCGCCGTCGTCATGTGCGCCCTCGACGCTGGCTTGCAACCCTGTTCACCGGCCTCTACGCCCCCTTTGGCTTCTACATGCTCACCGAAATTCGCGCTCTCGGCACCGACACGCAAGGATTCTGGCTCGCCGTCATCCTCATGATGATGATCTGGGGCAACGACATTTTCGCCTATTTCGGCGGCAAACGATTCGGCAAGCGCCCACTGGCACCTACCATCAGTCCGAAAAAAACATGGGAAGGATTCTACTGGGGCTTTCCAGGGGCTTTTTTAGGCGGGTTGATGGGATTGCTCCTCGCCTCTGCCAACTCCATAGTGGCGCACCCTATGACGGTTCTAACTCTGATCCCGGCCGTTGGAATTGTGAGCGTCGCCGGGCCGCTGGGAGATCTGCTGGAAAGCCGCCTGAAACGGCTGGCTGGAGTCAAAGATTCTTCCAATATCATCCCCGGGCACGGGGGCATTTTCGACCGGTTCGACTCTCTCATTTTGATCGCTCCCCTCCTCTACTTCTATTTTGCTGCGGTTGTGATGGGTGAGATCGGAATGTTTTGAGGGGGAAAGTGGGTTTAGGTGCGTAGGAAAATAGAGTGCTAGAGAAGATCCGCGATAACCAAGGTCCCGCGATAACTCGCAATAACCCGCAACGCCAACCCGAACCGAATTCAGCCGATGATATGGACGCATCAACCCGAACCTTTTTAATTACAGGCGGTACCGGTTACATTGGTACGCAACTGACGGAGCGTCTCCTGAAGCAGGGGCACACGGTGATGATTTTGACACGGAATCCGGCCAAATATGAGGATCGGAAGAGCAAGAATCTGCAGTTTTTGGCGTGGGGTGATGCGCTGGCGGATGGGATGGAGCGTGTTGATGTGGTGATTCATTTGGCGGGGGAGAATCTGTTCGGGCGGCGGTGGAATGAGGAGGTGAAGCGGAGTTTGCGGGATAGCAGAGTGCAGACGACGCGCGCTATAGTGGATGCGATACGCCAGGCGGAAAACCGGCCGGAGTGGCTGATTTCGGCGTCGGCAGTGGGGATTTACGGGGATCGTGGCGAGGAGAGGATTACGGAGGAGACCGGAGCTGGGGAGGATTTCCTGGCTCGTTTGTGTGTGGATTGGGAAGCGGAGGCGTTGAAAGCGAAGGAACTGGGCGTGAAGGTGGCGATTCCTAGGATCGGGATTGTGCTTGGGCCGGAGAGCGAGGTGATTAAAAATATGAGGTTGCCGTTTTCACTGTTTGTAGGAGGGGCGATCGGGAGCGGGAAGCAGTATGTGCCGTGGATTCATGAGAAGGATCTGGTGCGGGCGTTGTTGTTTCCGTTGGAGGGTGTGATGGGTGGGGATGGTGTGAATGGTGTGAATGGTGTGAATGGTGGGGATAGTGTGAATGGTGTGAATGGTGTGATGGGCGTGGAGGGTTATGGTAGCTCGGAGGGGATTCAAGGCCCGTACAATGCGTGTGCACCCAATCCGGAAACAATGTCGGAGCTGGCGGCGGTTATGGGGCGTGTGATGAACCGGCCGTCTCTTTTCAAGGTGCCGGGATTTGCACTCCGGATCGTGCTTGGAGAGGTGGCATCGTCGATCCTGGCGAGTCTTCGCGTGTATCCCAAGCGCCTGACGGACGCAGGTTTTACCTTTGCATTTGATGACTTGGAAGAAGCTTTGGCAGAGATTTTGTAGCGCGGGTGCCTCCGCTCTCTTTTAGTCTATGGCGCCTCTCTGATTCCCAAACAACCCGGTGTACGGGAAAATCGTCCATGCCCGCAGTCCGCCACGGGTTTCGGCAATCCATTCCAGCCGCCCGTCGCCGTTCAAGTCGGAATAGATCGGGTGATTCATGCCGCTGGTTGGAAGTTCGTACAATCTTTCTCCGGTGAGCAGATCCCAGCCATATAGACGCCCAAAGTCGGCGAGTGCGAGCACCTCGGTGCGATTGTCCTGGTTGATGTCGGTTAGGATCGGGCTAAATGTGTCGGATGCCGGTTGTCCCATCGAGCGGGTGAAGCGAAGACGACCGGTGAGGTCGTACAAGAAGACGGCACCATTGGTTCCCTGAATCAGAATGAGGGGGGTGCGAACGTATAGTCCCTGTTCGTACAGGGTAGCATCGACCCGTTGTGGTGAGCGATGTAGTCCGGAGGGGGTTACGTTGAGTTGTTGCACGACCAGCGAGTCGGAGCGGATCACCGTTGCCGTGGTGTCGGCAAACAGGGGAGATCTTCCCACAGAGAGCAGGTGCCCATCACGACCGGCAATGATCAGGCGTTCGGCTGTTGCAGGGCTTTCCGATTGCCCGCGGGTTGTTTCAGTTGCAAACCCTAACTCTACGTTGCTTCCACCTGCAGTGAGTGGGAGCGGGTTTCCGGCAATGGGAGCGTCCAGGAACAGGGGAAATCCGTCGGCCGGCTCTCCGTCGATCGTCCAGGCATGCAGAATGTTTTCCGAAACAGCCATTAGTGTGGGTTCGCCTCGATAGGAAACAAGGAGCGGGGCTTCCTGCACGGCAGCGTTGGTTTTTTGAGGCCAGTTGGCAATCGCATCACCCCGAGACTCAATAATGTGGACAGAGCGATCCGCCGTCGCGACAATCATTTCGGCTATTCCGTTTCGCGTTACATCCATGACGGTGAGTGGTGTGGTGATCTGCTCGCCCAGGATGACGGGGAAATTGGGGAGGGGTGTGCCGCTGGTGTTCCATGCAAAAATTCGATCGCCGGCGGCCTGCAAGACGACGGGTTGATTGTTTCCGTACCAGTCGTAGATGACGGGAGAGCCAATCGGCACGTGATCTCCGGTGGAGAATTGCAGGATGAGGGTTCCGTCGGAGGCCAGCATGTAGAGGGAACGGTTTAGGGTGGCAAATAGCAGTTCGTCCCGTTCACTGCCGGTGAGATCTGCTGTGATGGGGGGGCCGGCCAGGGCAGAACCGGCGAGCGGATAGACCCAAAGCTCTTCGTATGGGACCTCTTTTTCCTGTCGGCGGATCGCGGTAATCTCCAGGCTGGCGGTTGTGGGTGAGGCTGATTCGTTCTGCGCCCCCGGGCCGTTCTGCGCCCCTGTGTCGTTTCGTTTCACGGATACCGTAAGGAGATCGATCGAATCGATGAACCGGCCGGCATATCCGGACGGATAGAGCCACGGACCGATGAACGACCGAAAGTCGCCGGATTTGAGGTAGGTGAACGAGCTGAATGCGTCACCGGTTTCCCGCTTTACCTGCATATAATCGTCGTCATAAGCCACCACGCGTCGCCGGCTTGCATCGGTGCGTACGCTTTCGGCCAGCCCTCTTCGAACCGCCATAGCAACGACATCTCCAGCCAACGACAGAGTAAAAGATTCGAAGGTTTGCAACTCAGAGCCGATCAGATCCCCCAGCAGTGGGCTGTCGGCTATATACGAGCGCCCGGAATCGAGGATCACTCCTTCGCGCACCAATCGGTCCATCTGTTGACGAAACAGAGAGGGGCTTTTCAGGCTTCGGATCCACAATACTTCGCTGTTCCCGGAGGGTCCGGAATCTGCAAAAAGTGCCAGTGCCAACTCATCCCCCAGCGACTCAGCAATCTGTTTCCATGTGTCCGGCCGTTCGGTAATCAGTGAATCGAGCGGTGTTTCCGGGATTGCGTCCAGCGGGGCGATCCGTCTGGGAGGTACACGAAATGTGGTAAACGCCGCTACTTTATCGGAGATATAGCGGTCGATTTGCAATTCATCCACCGGTCCGGTCGCAGATCGAACCAAATCGGCTGCCTCTTCATCCACTGAAAGGCGTAGTGTTGCCGAAGCCTTCCATTGCACCGGGAGGGAAGCACCTGTAGTACCTGTAGCACCAACATTCCCCGTAGCACCCACAGCACCCGAAGCATCCGCATCACCCCGTGTAACCTGAAGCCGAATATCCTCCAGCCCGTCCAGTGCCCCGTCCAGCCCCGGCCGCACAAGCGTCTGAACCCATTGCTTCGCCCAGTCATCCAGTTGCCGGCTCTGAATCATCCATTCCCCCGGCGTCGCCGCATAATCTGCCACCCATCGCATCGACTCATCCTCTTTCGCGCGAATCATCGCCTCCACTGCAAGCCCCGATTCCGACAACAGCAGCCACCGCCCAAAATCTGCCGCAAAAAGTGTTCGCCCCGACATCGGCAGCTTCTCGATCGTCGACCCCCGAAATTCATACGCATTCTGCTCAAACGGCTGCTGGAACTCCGTTTTCAACCGTTGGAGCATCGCATCATCCCCCGGAAAAACCCATGCAAGCTGCCACTCATTGGCACGATCCGGATACAAAATCATCGCCTCCGGATAGAGCGAGTCCGCCGAAAACGAACGAATCTGCGCCAGCAACGAAACCGAAGACGGCGTTAAATCATCGAGCAAGGGCGTGTACTCCGCGTCCAAAAACGACGTCAGTGAGCGATTCTCCGGCATCGTATACACGGCAACTGCCTCACCGGGTAGCATCACCTGCCAGGCAGGCACATCCGCCGGCGCACATCGGGTTAAAAATAGCGGCGCCATCAACAGGGATCCCAACAACAATCCCCCCGGATTCATGGAATTTTTTCTGAATCCAGAACTCTTTCTCAACACAGGCTGCTTCCTTTTCTTTTCGGGTTGATACGACCCGGCACCTGCGCCCGACAAATCGGCGTGCACATGCGGGAATG
>Ga0129345_1000131_pt1 | contig 25064 bp, 33 predicted proteins | sample CPBDNA_FD_94425 | JGI IMG/M metagenome (GOLD analysis project Ga0129345, IMG submission 94425) | Freshwater to marine salinity gradient microbial communities from Chesapeake Bay, USA - CPBay_Sum_20_0.8_DNA | ecosystem: Environmental > Aquatic > Marine > Coastal | place: USA: Chesapeake Bay...
CTGTAACAGGATGTGTATAATAATCAACCACTGGTCCCATACCTTCCAAGCCGAGTTGATTTTGAATTAAAATTGTGATTTCATTTTTTGTTGTGAAATCTGTAGATATTGCAAATAGCCTGAGTAAATACCCATTTTTGCTGGCAGGTAGATCATTGACATTGTAACCAATACTTACAGAACCTTCGCCAGCAGGTATCACTATACCTTTTTTATATCGGTAACTGTCAGAAACATTGGCTATTCCCATCGAACCGGTAATAGTATGACTTCCTACACCATACCAATTATCAAACCCACTTTGAACGTTTCCATTCGTCAAAAGAGAAACTTGATCAGGATACGAATCATAATAATACACTTTTCTTTTATAGCACGCATTTGATCTTGGGTCTTTAATAACGGTATATACTTTACTGTCATCAAGAGCACCTGATGGTGAAAATCCTAAATATGCATCTAACACTTGAATACTACCGGTATCATTTACTTTAGGTTGAATATCAACATCACATATGTTTGTTAAACTACCAGTGTAATAAACATATCTATAATCAACATCTTCCACTAATTGAACAGATCCTGTGTTATACTTGTATGTAATACCAGCATCTGGTTCATGATCAATATCTGCATCATATACCGGATATTTACCACTCTGTGATACTGGATACGGAATAGTATCTGAATATTGCGGGTTTGTTACTGTTGGCCTTTTACTTAATTTAACTTTTGATCGATGTAATAAATCGGGCTCAATTAAAATACCCGCAATTAAATCTGCTCGGCCTGGTACTAATTGTTTTATTTGTTCAAAGAAAGTATAATCATACAGACTTAAGATTCGTATAAATGCATTAATATCATTTCGTGACTGATATTTTTGATAATACTCATTACTTCGATTTTTTAATGTATTGTATTCAGAGTTAAATTCTTCTTCCGGATCGCCTACCCAATTATGCAAATTCGCATAACCCATATGATTAATAATCTCACGATTTATTTGATCAGTTTGTGAAAAAACAATAGCGAGTCTTGAACTATCTGTCGGTTTGTCATCATACTGCGATGTTTCACCTCGTGCACTTGGCGATAAATCAAATTTCAATGAATTATCTTCCAATCGTATTTTTTCTGATCTGAACGTATTACCAACAGTTTTCGGTGCTACGGCATAATACGTTTCATTCACAACTGTATATTGCGATTCTTGATCTCCTACAAAACCAGAAAATGAAACTGCTGTTGGTAGAATACCTGTTTGGTTAGGATGACTTGACGATTGCGTAACTGAATTGTTTGTGCTGTGGTTCCATCGTTGATTATCTAACCCAAACGGATGATATCGATACAAAGAATAGAACGACCCAGATAGCGAGTTTACATGATACGCAGCTGGATTTTTTACGTGTTGATTAAACGTGGTGTTATTATATGTTGTATAATATTCTTTATATGCTTGAACTTGCCCAGAAAATCTGTAAACGTCAGTTCCGGAGCCGCTTAGTGTATAACCTGCACTTGAGCTTGCGTTTAACTCAGACAGCACTGATGCTGGTGAACCTCCTAAATATGCAACGTTATAAGTCGTATTATGATTATTTGTCGCTGCTAAGCTTGAAGAAAAATTAATTACACCGTAAGAACAATCCAAAGATTGTGCGATATCAACATACCACTGACCCGTTGTTGGGTCAGAATCCCAACTCTTATACAAACGAACAGTCCACAAATCATCATTAAATAGTGGCAAGTATTCAGAATATTCAATTTGACTTGAGCCGGTAGTATTTGTAAAGTTTTCGATCATCAGTTTTCCATATTCAGTAGATCCAGAAATGCTTGCTGATGATTCTAGGGCTACTGATGATACTAATGATAGTGCAATTACAGGTGAATTATCTGTCCTTGCTATTGTGAATAAATTCCTTGGATTAGTTGATCCGGTGGTATTTGTAGAAAAACGAAACTCATATGTATCCGGGTATCGATTGTATGTTGTTGAACCTGTTGTTGCATTGCACCATTTTCCATCGCCAAATCCATAAGTAGCTACATCGTTTAAAGTCTGTGGGATTTCTACATATGAGCTTGTTTCTGTATTTAATTTATACCCAAATCGATCTTCGATAAATACTGGCATATCTACATCTTCTATACCAGGACCACCATATTCCTTTATTGATAATAAAGTATTTGGTATTCCATATATTGATAATAGTGCCTTTACTGATCTTGAGGTTCCTTTAGTTTTTAGCAAGTATGGTAAGTTATTTACAATTCGTTTCCAAACCTGTTGTGTTTGCTCCTCATGAGATATTACTCGCATATTAGAGCTTGTTTGGAAACTACCCGACTGATCTGTTCCTAATTTATATTTCCAAAGATTGGATAATGATCTCGTGTTTTGTAAATCCCAACCAAAACTCTTTGCAATTTCAAATAACAACTCTTTTGGTGCACCTCGTTCCGGATGTTCATCTTTATCATGGATTGATGTTAGAGCATCGATATATGAATACATATTATCAAAATGCTCCCCGATCATGTTTACAAAAGTAACATAATCACTGTTATTTGAATCCATTAATATATGCTCTGGAATTGTCCACCACAAACTATTGTAATTACGAGCATCATAAAAAGAAGCTGTTGCAAGGTTGTTTGAATACCATGTTTCAGCAATAGAAGATGTGTATGAATGTAGGATATATTTATCACCTGACTCGTATTTAGGCCATGGTGTTAATGAACCTGATATGTCGTGTGTGAATAATGAACCAGACTGTTGATAATATAACCATCTTTCAAATGGATCAAAGTTGGATACTAATTTATCAATTCTATTTTGAATTGTAGTAATTGCTGCTTCTGTTGTATTTGCTAATGATTGTGTCGTGGTTGAATTAAGAGTCTTCTTATCTGCGTTGTAGCTTTCAATTAATTGTATTTTGTATTTGAAATTTTCCAATCGATTTTCAGCACGGCTATAGAAAACAAAATTATTGTAATCCGTATAATCTATGTTAAGAGTAACATTGGAAGATCCTGTAATGACACTATCAAGAATTCTTTGAGTGGTTGGCAAATCCGCATCTAATAAATCATTCCAACTTTTATAAACAGTTTCTTGCGATTTCCAATCATCAACATCAATATCAAATCTTGGACCTCTAATTGTATATTGATCCGGTATTAGTTTCTTACCAGCATCTAATAAAACAGTATCAGTATAAGAATCAATAACTTGAATACCAAACCACGCATCAGAAAAATCTGGTATTTCTTCAGATATTGGATTATATGTCTTTATATAAAATACGTTCTGATCTAATTCATCAAACCTGACGTTTAGGACTTTATATATTTCATTTTCACCGAAATTTACAATGAAATTATTCAACATATCGATTGGTGATAGCGAGAATAAAAATTCTCTAAATTGTTGCAATGCTACACCAAATGTCTCCGGATTTGAAATTGTAAATTTTATCTCGTTTCGTTCTGGAGAAACCTCTTGTATAAATGCCGGTTTTAATTCACCCTTTCGCGCAGATCCAAAGACAGGAGATATAATATTAGTAACAATTTTATAACTCCCTTTCTCTATACCTAATACTGCAAAAACTTCTCGGGCATCTATTAAAATGCTATTTGAATCGATATCACGCAACAATGTTGCATCATATGTTGATCCTATATAATCGCCGTTAAATGTATAAACATGAACTTCGGTAAATAAAGATCCGTCTTCCACCGTGGGTATTTGTGCAGCATACTGCTCATACCCCATATTCTCTAAATCATCATTCTTGTAAACCACACCGTATTGTGGTGTATTGGTAGACTTGATAGTTTCGACGTTTATATATCTTTCTAAACTCATATCTTAACTTAGATCCCGCACCAGATCAAATAATTCATCTATTTGATCTTGTACATTGTCATAAAAATCATTTATCTGCTCTGTTTGTTGTTCCTGTTGCGATCTTGCGGCATCTGCCAATACTGTTGCTTGTGCAATCGAACCTTCTGCTGCTGTTTGGAATGCTTCTGCTTGTGCTAACGCAGCTGCTGCGGCTGCTCGTTCTTGTTCCACTTCATTATTTAATGCATTGAATGTTTGATCTACTGACGCTTGGAATGAATCCATGGCTCCACACGCTGCACCTACTGTATCAGATAATTGTGAAAATGATTCACCGAATGGTGTTATAGCCATTTCTTCAGTAAATTCCGAAGATCTATCAGCGCTAACAGTTCCGCCACCAGCACCACCACCTCCTCCGGCACCGCCACCTGATCCTCCAGAACCACCGCCTGAACCACCTCCGCTGCCACCTGAACCACCTCCGCTTCCACCAGTGCCACCTGAACCACCACCGCTACCACCACTACCACCACTACCACCGCCGCTTCCACCAGTGCCACCTGAACCACCAGAACCGCCTGAACCACCGCCTGAACCACCGCCTGAACCACCTCCTCCGGCACCGCCTGGTGGTGGTGTCATTATATTATTCTGAACACTTGGGGGAATTGGAATAGACGGTTCATTTCCTAATTGTATTTCAGCTGCCACTTTTTCTGCATCCGTCGGTGTGAACCCACCATTAATGAGTATATTAGTGTTTGATTGTCTAATTAAATCTGCATATTGTGATGGCTCAATTACTCTAATTGATTCGTAAATTTGCCCTTTTTCTGCTAATAATACCTGTACTGTTTTAAAGTTAGGAATTTGTGTGGTAATACCATTTATAATAGTGTGGTATGTGTAATTTTCTGGTTTCTGTACACCTTGACCAACAACTCGAAAGATTGTCCCGTCATCAAAAACAAACGGATCACCTAAAACAGATATTGACTCTCGTGGGCTGAAATATTCGAAATTCCTATTGACTTTATATATAAAATTTGCATCATTTAAAAACACTTTCAACGGTAATAGATTTATAAAAGACTTTGATTCTTTTATTGGTATTATTGCGGTTTGACTAAAATTCCGCTGAGAAATTTTGCTTGCAATTGGATGTTTTGCAATCATTTCAGCCTTAGTTTCTTTTGTAATAGATTCACTATCGCCCGGAAATCCATTCAAAATAAACCGCATTTGCCCTGCTTCAGGTGAACCAGGTACTGCATATTTAATTGGTGCAAAAATTGTGTTTATACTTTTCATCGCTCAACTTTAAAATTAATACCGCTGTCAATAATTTCTGTTCCATTATCATCCACTACTTTTATCAGCACTTTATAATAACGAACTGGTAAAAAGTTCGCTAAATCTAACGTTATAAAATGCCCATCATCATCCAAATCTATCTTAGTTCCGACCGTATTATATGGAACTATTGAAGTACCTGTTACATAATCCACAACTGAATAGTATGTCGTTTCTGGAAATCGTAATGGTGTAATATTTCTAACTGACCGACTATAAGATTTAGTTGGATATTTTTCACGAACACCCAACCGCAATTTTATATTTTCTCCAACTCGATAAAACGATTTCAAGTTTTTACAATACACCGTATAATTGTTATCTACAAAACTCGCTGTTGAAAAAGAGCCAGTATAACCTGAGTGGTTATCCCAAAATATTTCCAACCTTGGTATGTAAATTGTGTGTGTATCTTTACCGAAAAATTTCAAACTACCATACACATTTGAATCACCCTCACTACCAGAAGAATGCTTTAATATAAAACCATTATTAGTAATTGATCCGCTTACCCATTCTTGAACAATTGGTGTTACATTCATCCTAATATCTGGGCTTTGGAACGAGAATGATTGCGATGCTACATAATTTGAGTTCCAACTTCCACCACCCGATACAGATGTATATTCAACAACATAAGAAGCGGAATTCCATTGATCTGCAGCATCTTTTGATGACTTATATGCCCAAGAAACGCCATTTGTTACTTCAGGCCTATCATTATAATAACCGTTACCATTTACCCAGCTTTCTGCTATTGGATGTGCATATAACGTATATTCATTTGCAACAGCAACTGAATCAATTGAATACAAATTTAAATAATATTGAGCAGAACCGGTATCGATTGTTTGTGAAGTAACACCACTTAAATCAAAATCAAGTAATATTCTTGAATTATATGTAGAGCCCCATTCGGCATATAAATCAGACTCATCATCCCGGGTTTGACCTTCTGCAAACTTAGTTATTTCAATAATCTGATCCGCTCCTGTGTTTCTATACTGAGCTTTTTCATATATTGTTGCATCACGCTTTGGATAAAGTATTTTATACATTCATAGCCTCCAAGCAATTAAAAGCTTCACGAAAATGAACTAATGCTTCGTTAAACTTTTTTTCATTATCTATATTTTGATCATTTTTTACAATAACTGAGATATTTTGTATAATTTCGTCGATTTCTTCGATATAGTTATTCAGATCGTCTTGTGATGACTCTGGTTCGTAGAAATTTTCTAAAATATCTCTTAATCTTTTATTTTGTTTCATCATTTTACTTCAAATTTAAATTCATTACAGGTCAATCACCCTCCCTTTAATATCTTCGCGAGGATATTTAACTTCAAATACTGATGGATCGAGTGATGGATATATTATATTATTCCGTGTGGCATCTTCAATTGAATATACATTTCCGGAATAACCGAGCGTAGTATCTGATAAATTCGTTACTTTAAAATTATCAATTGTTTGCACGCCATCAATCTTATCTAATTCAATAACAATATCTGTTATTTGGATTGGTGCGTTTATTTGCATATTATCATTATTAAATAATTCAATCAATCGATTATTACACTTCAATAAAACCTCATACGAATTGAAATTCGGGCGTGTAATTATATCATATTCTATGCCAATATTAATGATGAATGGATCCTTTATATTGATAGCATCAGTCATTAATCGATATTGACTTAGATAATTTCTTAAGTTTTCTTTAATTGCATCATTAGCAAATGTAAATTGACCAGCCGCGTTTTTTGTTAATATATACAAATTTAATGCATATGGGTTTGGTATAGTCTCTTGCGAATTCCATCTCGATGTTTGAAAATCCTGCTCGATATATGCTGCTGCTATAGAACCATATTTATCTGGCATAGTGAAGCAACGCAATATATAATCTTCACGAGTTACAGATCTGTTTTGAGCAGCAAAATTTGCCATTGCTTCTTCACGAATTACATCGATATCTTTTCTATTCATACCACCATATGCCGGATGTGGATTATTTGCAGTTACAGAATTCTGTATTTCCGTCAATACGACTTGGTCTACGCCTGCTAATTGAGATCTAAAATTGATTGTATCAATTGTATTTAATGTATTTGCTTTTACGTTTCCATCAAGGCCATTCGATACTGCATATTTTACGGTCAATGTAGTGTCGTTTGGTGCTAATCCATATGTCTTTGTATAAAGAAAATTTGTAGGATCAATACCAACATCTTCTGCTCTTGCAAAGTAATCCAAACCTAAACCAACATTCATAGGATTTGGTATAATTTCCTCATCAGCTTCACTATTTAATCCTGCTCCAAATTGTATTTCCAAAAAATCATCATTTCTCCGCCTTGTTATAAATCGTTTCTCTGTTTGTTTATAACATAGCATATACGGTACTGTTGAAGCATATTGTGTATAATTTCGATTATTGAATTCTGTATTTCTGATCGATATTGGCACCAAATCTTGAGCTAAATATGGAACCTCATACCATATATTATTATCAGAGTCTGTAATTGATACAACTTCGGAAATATTTGAATTGCGTAAAACAATCTTGTCATATTTTTTTGCATCCGTAAAATCGTATGTTTCAGTAAATAGCTCACCCTCAACACCCTTTACACATTTTTTCAACAAATAATATTCTATAGAACCGTCCTCAAGAACACTATATACAGAAACGTCAGTTTTATCGTAACTGCTACTAAATCGAAAATTTACTGCATCAATTGTTCTAAACGATACACCATCTTCATTAGATACAATCATTTCCGGTTCGATTTCTAAAGCGTAATCCCAATTTGGTTTTGTATTTGTGCCGGTACCTGTTGATGGAATTAGCTGCATTATATCAAACTCAACTTGTGCTGGCACTAATGTTTTTGGTTTATACCCTAATCCTTGTGATAAATTATACAAATTTTTTCTTTCTTGTACTGTATACAAAAATGATTCTTGTAATTGCACATCTGCATAGAAATTTAGTACATCACCTACATACGCTGCCATTTCGATCATATGCATACCAGGAGATGTTTCATTAAAATCACTGTACGTATTGGGAAAATAATTTTTCGTATGGTTAATTAGCGAATTACGAAGATCGCCAAAATCCTTTGAAGTATATTTTATATCACGTTTTATTTTATCGGTTAACGATCGTCTAGCCATTTAATACCTCGATATTTAAATTAAGTTCAGCATCTGTAAAGAAAGAGAGTTGAACATTTGCACCTGATTCAGATACTTTAAATGAAATTAATATGTTTAATGCGTTTGCATCATCTTCATTTTCAGTAACTTGGACATTTAGGAGTTGGATATATGGTAACCAACGATTAATTTGATCTTCTATCCGATTTTTTAAATTTGTTATGCCAGATTTCGTAATCTGTTCGAATACATAATAATATAAACCAACTCCTAGATCTGGTTGCATTACTCGCTCTCCAGAACGAGTTAATATTAAATTAATTAAATTTGAAATTGCTTGTTCTTCAGTCGTTCTTGACTGGCTGAATGTAGATTGCGTTGACGTACTATTTAAAGGTAACTTTAGAGCCAAGTATCCGTCATCTTTTCCGGAATCACTTGGGTAGATTTTACCATCAATAAATACTTGTCGAGCCATTACATTATTCCATTCTTACTATTTGAAAAAATCCTGTCCGGTTTTGTTCATTTTATCAATAAAAGCTTTATTTCGATTTGGATCTAATATCTTTGACCATAAATCATCTTGACCTGTTTTTTCTACGTTATCTAGGATAGATTCTGCGTTAACTTTGGGTGAATTACCGGCATATGCCGTTTCATTAAGCTCATCTGGATGATATGGTTCAACATTTAGATCTGATAATGTTGAAAATAAACCTGCAGGTTTAAATGATTTTTGTTTACTTTGGTATTTTTCTGTTAAATTATCATCAGCGTTATTATGAGAACGATATTGATTTGATTGTTGGTTATTATTTGATTTTAATTCTCTGATCTCATTACGTAATGTTTGTATATCAGTTCGTAATGCCAATAAAGCCTCGAATAATACTTTCTTTTCTTGTGGTTTCATAACGTATCACTTTTTATATAAATATATGGTAATATAGATTTCTATTTTTATGCAGGTGTTTTAAACGTTTTTGGAAAATCTGCGGTTAGTATTTTTGTGACTTGACTTGAATTTGTTGCTGGGCCTGTTGGTCCCATTGCTGTTGTGTAGTTTGCTGATGCTGTGACTGTTTTATGAAACTCAGCGTATGATTTGTTTAACCAATCCATTAAATCATCAAGATCTACGGAATATTTATCACTTTGTAATAACACCTTTTTACCTGTAACTACTACTTGCTCTTTCCCAATAATAAAAGCTCGCTCTTCTTGTGCGTTTACAATCACTCTACCTGAATTGATTACGATTTGTGATGAATCAGACCAATTTGCCATTGCTCGGGTAGCGCTATGCTTATTGAAACCTGGTTTAAATTTTAATAATTTATGTGTAGATGTTAAATAGATGCTAGATTCATCTTTACCAATATCTTCAATATCATAACTATTTCCAGAAGAGGGTGTTTTTACTTTCAATATCATTAACGGATCATCAATACCTTTACCTTTCCAATATTGTACACCTTTTTGTTCATATACACCTTTACCAGGAGAATTAACTGTATCGTAATGCCGAGTAAATCTGATTGATTGTCCAAATCGCCCTTCCCATATATCATCACCCTCAAATGGTTGAAGTGGTTTTGTTTGCGATGGCTCCTTTTTTATAGTATACCCTAACTCCTCATAATCTGCCAATATTTTTGGCTTATTACCCTCTACTAAATTGGGTGAATATTCTTGATCGAATAATCTTGGAAAATTGTGCTGCGTAACATCATCAATTGAATTGACTGTTGAAAAATAATAATAGCGGGATTGTTTATTGCCTCTACTACTTTCTTCGGTATGTGGTGCTTGAAATACAATTACTTGCTCACCTATTAGCGGAATGCGTTTATTAAATACGCACGGAGCTGCATATCTTGCTTTTCTTCGCGTAAATATACCACCGGTTGCATTTAATTTTACGAGAATAGATCCATTAAATAATGCATCTCCATTCTCATCTTTTTCCCCACTTTTAAATGCCTTTTTTGTGTCTATAACTTCAGCAATTGTAAAATTCATATTAGCTGGTTTTCATTTTAATTACTTTATTTCCAGCATCCTTACTGTTTTCAATAATCTCTGCTATTTCACTCTCAGTTAAACCTACACTATCTGAATTAGATGTGGATGTTTGGTTTTGATTTGCTTTTATGACTCTTTGAATAATTGCAGCTAATTTAATTAATTGATCATCGTTTTTTACACCAACCTCCAAGTATGTTGCAACTAATGGTACAAGCATTGCTGCATCATCTGGATTTTTTATAAAAGCAGTCAATTTTGTTACAAGGGATGTAATTTGCTCAGATTTTTCTTCTGAGTTTATGTGTATTTGTTTCAGTAATTGATCAAACGTTTTGCCTTCATATATCTCAATTTCACTAAAATCAATCTTTTCCATAATAAAATTCCTATCATTTATTATAAATATTCACGCCCATCAATTATACCTTCTTTTTGATAAATTTCAAACATCGAGAAAAACATCTCTTTAAAAATTTTAACAACTTTTGTTATATGTTGAGTTTCTACGCCTGCACGTTCTCGTATAAGAACATATATTATTTTCTTATTGTAAATATCCAAATCATTACTTGACCGCATAATTTCAATTAATGAATCTGCAATTTTTTTATCTCGTGTTGAGTTAAACAAATATTCTAAATTTGTGTCTGCCCATGAACACCACAGTTTTAGAAAATCCTTTAATGATTCAGTGTAATTATCCCGGGAAATTTCGTTTGCAATATTTCGATCCGGGTCAACTAACGTTAAATCTGTAGTCTGCTGTTCTCTTTTATAGTTTTCTTTTACGAGTGCGAGTAGATAATTCTTGCAGACAATAGTAAAATAAGAATATGCTTTACCTTTGTCTTCCTGATATTTTGGCATCTTTTCAAGCAAAAAAGCAACTGCATCTATTTGTAAATCATGGAACGATGTGTCGTACCTATAATATTTTTTTGTATTAATTATGTTTTCCGCCAACTTCATAAAAGCAGGATATATTAGATCTGAAAACAATGCGTTCTTCTCAGCCAATTTATAATTTTCTTGCTTGTCCAATTCATTATAACGAATTATCGCAGCTTGCACTTCTTTACCAAAATACGGCTTTCTTTTTGTTTTACTCATTATTATCCAATTCGTCTGTGGTGTTTATTTTAGAATTTATATATTTTAAGTCATCAACTAAATCAGCAATGGTGTTTTTAATAGCTTTAAAAACAAAACCAACTTCATCATCCGATTCGAACCCACCTAACCTGTCGATTCGCTTTAATGACGTGTGTATTTTTACATATCTTTCAAGTAGTGATTTAATTACTCGTTCTATAGTATTAGTGGAGTCACTTATCATATCCTCCATTATAGAATTCTTCTTATTTAAATTAAAAATGATAAAAAGAAATACTAAATTAACAAAAATGCTCACTACTAATGAGATTAAAACAATCATATACTTTAATTATTTAGAGTTTCCAAATATATCATCGAATGCAGACACGAGTTTTTCACCCTCTTCTTTTTTCTTCTGCTTTTGTGTTTTTATTGGATCAGTTACAGTAGCAGATGGTTCAAATCTTGATGTCTCTAAGCGTTCACAATTTAATGAATTTGTCGATTTTACCCATCGCTCGAATTCAAAGCGGGTTGCTGCCATATCTGCTTGGTGTAATAATTGCGGCATATAATTTCGTTGTTTTGATTCTAAACTGCGACTAAAATAATATGCTTTATTGGCATCGTCATATACGCCATCGTGAATTCTAATTGCTAAATACTCATTCCAAGTACAAGAAATATTAAATGATTGTAATAGAAATAAAGATGCATCTTGAACTAATCTAAATGGTATATTGTTGTTTGGTTTATATATTTTCCCTAGCTTCTCTCTGTGCCAGCTCGAGTCATTAAAAACATATCCATCTTTTCCTTCCCCAACAAAACCAAGTTTCCCTAGATCGTGATTAAGGGCTGCAAACATAAGCTCTTCAATAGTGAAGCCAGAAACATCGATGCCAATTTCTTGAGCTTTTTTATATTCGATTAATGAAAAATCCATTACTCTTAATACATGATCAACATATCCACCAGGAATTGCATTATGATAATAATTTGTTCCAGAGGCGGGTGCAAACATTAATCGTTCTTCACCAAAAGCATCAAGCATTCGTAGAATGGCATCAGACCTTGTTGGAAATAATTTACTAATTCTGGCACGTAATTTTAAGTAATTCTCTTGAATTTGTTTTGCAGTTAAAGAAAATTCTGACATTTTTTTGTTTTTTATTTTAAAATAATTAATTTTTTCGAAATGTATGCATCTTTGTTTGTTGGAAGATCATCTGTTGGAGTATTGATGCTATTAAGAAAAGATACGAGTAATTCTTCCTGTCTCCTTCCGGCTGCATCCACTCCTGTATGAAATAGTGTATTTTTACTTACTAAAACCGGCACATTTAAATACAGTAAAGGTTGAAAATAAATTGGGAAATTTCCACGAACCATTATCGTTATCGAAATCGACTCATCTATACTTTTGATATTATGTAAATACTCAGCTAATGTAATATAATTCTGATATAATTGAATGCTATTCAGATCCCTTTCAATCATATACGAAATACAAAAATTTAATACAACTTCTGGATTTACTGATGATGATTTGCATGATAAAATATATTGACGCACTTGTGTCATTACTTTACCAACGCTAGGCGTTAGTAAATCATCAAAAGTCAATATCAACTGTTTCGGGTATTCAATTTTTTCAGAAGGCGCTTTTTTATTGATGCGATCTGGTATTTCTTCTCCATAAATATTTTTATCACTACTCATTTAGATATTCTTTGTATTAAATACAATATAGGGAATATTGTTAAGAATTCCAAACATTTTCTAAAATATTTTACTGGTCCTGTAGATATTCTTTAATTGCTTGACTTGACATATTTCGCATTTGACTTGGGGATAGAATCTTTTTTTTCTTTGGTGCTGGTTGTTCTTTCTTTATCACTTCTTCCGTAATAACATCACCGTCTGGTAACACTTGAACGACTTTTCGCAATCCCGTAATTTCATCTGTGTTATTATTTTTGTCATTATTATCCGTCTTCTGTTCGTTGGGTTCTTTTGCTTTGTTTTTTATTAATTGTTTCTCTGTTAGTTTTTTTGCTTTTTGAAACAATTGGTCTACGCTTAGTGATGTAGTATCAGATTTTACTTTTTTTTTACCAAATTCCGAATTGTGTAGTGCTTTTGAAAATGCAAAATTTGCAGCTAACACAAGCGCAATTGCTAACGGATCAAATACAAAAATTATAGTAAGTAATAAATAATTAACTACCATATCCATTGGAATATTAGTTACACTACTTACATATTTTAAAGGTCCTAATTCAGCAGCAGTGTCTGCAGAATTCAGCAATTCAATTTTTTTAATTTCATATTTTCCAATGGAATCTGTCGCGTTTTGTATTTTTTCACTAATCGCGTTTCTATTTTCTACAGCTTCTTTTAGTTGATTTTCTAAAGAGCGCCGCGCTGCTGCTGATGTTGTGGTAATCTTCTCCCCTGTTTCGCGATCTATATACTGTATTTGACCTGGTTTAGATAATCCCTCTCTTAATTCTGATATCGATGCAACTAATTGATTTTTTTCAATTTGATATTCTGATTTTTGATCTTCAAACACCTGTTTCCTTGTATCAACTAATTCAATTTGTCTGGTTGTTATTTTATCAGCGTTAGCAGTTTCTTGATATGCTGCACTTAGAAATCCGTAAATCCCAATGCTGGTTATGATTATTAAAATAGCTGTTGCTAATACAAGATAGAATTTTAAAAATCCATGCAATGTTTTCCAATAATGATGAAGAAGGGTTGCAGTGACAATTTTTGAAATTTCCAAGCTCGAAGCCATAATTATGACTTGTAATGAAGCCCCGGAAAATAATTTAGATAATCCAAATACTGAATAAAATGCTGCTGATCCACTAACTGAAATTGCTGTTAAGAGGATTATAGAGGGTAAGAAATACTTTTTCATAATTATACATATTTTCAACTCGTGATTTATCCGATCTCACTATGTAAGTTTTGAAAATTATAAAATAAGTAAATAATTAAATAATTAAGTGATAATAATTTAAATTTTTAAATAATAGTAATTTTATTTTTCAATTTCAATTAACTGTATAAATGAATTTAAATAATAAACTTTGTATCTGGATGTGAATTTATTCACTTCCGAAATAATTTTTATAAAGTTACCGAAAATTTTTGAGAAAGTCAAGGATTTTTTTCATTTTTTCATTTTTTTTGTAAATTATCTAATTATAATAATATTTATCAGGATATTATTTAATTATAATACTATTTATCAGAATATTATTTAATAATATACACAAAAAGAAAGAGTATAATAAAACATTATACTCTATATTCTTGAAAAAATACAATATGATTATAATATTAATATCGCATTTGTCCCATGCGATACTTTTTCCGAAGCGACGCCTCTGCAGATTGTGCTGTCTCTAGAATCCTTTGTAATTCTTTAAACGTAACATTGAATTTTTTATTACCGATGCAGAAAGCGCCGATCGGTTTAATCTCAGACTTTTTTTGGTAATCGTCAACTGTCAATTCTTCAGATAATTCAAAATCTATGCTACTAAACAATGCACCATATCGTCTAGTCCTCTTCTGGTCGTATCCATATCTATGATTTATTCCCATTTTTTTTGTTTTTATTTTAATAAAATTAATTTGAAAAATGATGTAGAATCTGTGCAATCAATTGCGTAAGGTACTCCTATCGCATTGATAATTTCTACGATTCTCGATCTTTTATAAAATATGTAATCTGATTCATTATTATTACTTGTTTCAGGTAATAACATAAAAACTGAGCCAACATTACAAATATTTAGAGATTTTCTAATCATCATTTCTAGATATTCGTATTGATCAGTTTGTATATTTCCATAATTCATAGTAATATTCGTATTATGGAATACCCAATCATATTTTGTAGTTTCATCATAGTTTTCATCAAACACTTCAGATTTTAACGCAAATTCAAAAAACTCTGAGTTACTTTCTTCTATAAGAAAATCGTATTTGTATTTCCCTACTTCTATCATTAATGGATTACTATCAATACCTGTATATTTAATCTTCTGGCAATTCATATCCATCAATAAATAACGGCCAAAATCCCCTCGCCCACATCCAACATCTAAAACAGTTGATGTAACATCAGGGTGCACAGTACCAACAATTGCAGAACTATATATCAAATTTTGCAAGTCTTCTGTTTCGTAACCAACTGTCAAACTATCAGTAATCATATAATCAGGAAATGCCTCTTCAGTACGAGTCTCTGAAACTGGAGTATCTTCTATACTATCAATAGTATTCGTTTCATTAAAAACTTCTTGAATTCTTTTCATTAAAAACTATTTACAATATATATGAAAAAATTAAAGGCTTTTTAGCATTTCAAGCATTTCTTTTTGTGGAAATATATCACTCTTATCCTTTCTTACGTTTGTGTGTGATAATAATCCCTTAACTTTACCAGAAACTGCATCTGTTTTGTAACCAAATGCATCTTTGTCATTTAAAATCCACTCTTTCAAGCCAATTTCTAAATCGATGTCAAATCGCTTAGATAAATGCTTCAATAAAAAATATGTGGAATTAATTTGTGCGTTACTATATTTATGCCAATAACGATATCCTCGAAAATCATAACCTAAATCAACAATTTGATCGTCATCAGCTCGAGTACCAACATATGTATAAAATGCGCCGTTTTTTTCCTGTAACCAACCGAAGTTACATATTTCTATACCAATTGAATGTTGGTGCATATATGAATCAATACCGTGTTTTGTTTTGCCACCTAAATGAAATGCAAAATACTCATCAGGAATACATTTTAAAACTATACCATCATATTCAGAATCGCCATTATTAATTTTTTGTCCTCCAATTACAAAATGGGTGCCAATTCGCCCCCTATTATCAGCATTCCAATAATCAATCGTTGAATATGGATTATTTCCACCAGCAGTATGATGCAAAAATATATAATCCTTTTCACGCTTTTCACCATACGTAACAACATATTCATCTGAGTCAAGCATATGTTCTTGAATTTCAAAATCACCCTCACACAAATCAGTAGTACAATCAAAATCATCAATTTCATTATATAAAGACGATTCTACTGAGCTACCATACCGATTCATTATTTTTGTATATGTGTCAAGATTTAAATCAGAATTACTTCCATTACCTAACGTCAAATTAAAATTACGTACGGCTGATTTTGTAATGCTGTCATATACACCTGTTTCAGGTACACCTAAACAACTTTGTAGATTTTTTATTAAACTTGCATCAAATGTAAATTCTTGTAATGGCATCATAACCTTTTATAATATTTATAAACCAAATTCCATTTCCGGAAACTCAAGGAAATTCAATCAACTCAATATCACGAAATGCATCGCCAGGTGATGGCACGGGCGGAAAGTTAGGAGTTACAGGTGACGGTGGTAGTGGTGGTGCCGGAAAGTTAGGCGGCGGTGGTACGGAACTTATAGGAACGGCAGGCATCCCTGCAGGCAAACTTGGTGGTGTAATAGGTGGTGCAGTAGGATATTGAACTTCCGGTGGAAATGGTGCGTATTGTGAAGGTAATGGCGGTAATGGTGGAACAGCACCAGATAATAAGTCCCCAGTTGATATAGGTGGAACTGGTGGCAATCCAGTCGGTAACGGTGGTAGTGGTGGTAGCGGTGCAGGAGGCATTCCAGGTACTATTCCAGCAACAGGGCAAGGTGAAAGAAATACGCCAAGCCACGGAAAAGAAATACCAGGAAAGAAATTTGTAAATATGCCAGTTAGTGACTGAAAATGTGCAGCTAAAACACTGGATAACATATTTAACCAAAGATTATAGTCTAGATTTTCTGGAATTGGTGGACCTTGTAATATCCCAGGAAACGTTACAGCAACAATACCAATCGGTCCTACAAATATCTGACCTGTCCAATATTGTATAATTAATGGATTTAATTGTTGCCAAAAATTCAGTTTATTAAATCCTGTTTGGCGATTTGTATTAAATATCTGCTGTAACCCAGCTAATAATGCAGGAGTCCGAGCAGGAGCTTGAACTGCTGTACCTCCTCCTGACATTTTCTCAAAATGCCGCAATACACAATTTGTATACGCTTGTGCAATTACTCGAGCTTGTTTAGAAGGATCTGTATGTGGTGGCACTAATTGTGACAATATCTCTTGCCGCATTAGTGGAAAACTCATAGTTAATTAGCAACTATTTTAGTTTCTAAAGAACTCTCAACAGATAAATGAACACTATCATTCTGGCCTTCGCCGATTACTGATCTGTTTTCCAATATTGAGTTTTTAACTACCGCATCATTATGCACTTGTGATGTATTTAGTAAAATAGTATTACTGATATTTGAATTATCACGCGCTATTGTGCCATCTTTCATAATACAATTCTCAACTGAAGCTTGACCAAAACACATAGCTGAATTATCCAAAACAGATTTGTCGATACACGCCTTACCTTTAACTTCAGATAATCCACCGACTATAGAATTGGAAATTGTACAATCTTCATGTATTTTAGAGTAACCACTAATTTTAGACGATGATATTACAGAATTCCCAAATACAATAACATTATCAGAAACGATACTATTATTTAATATCTTAGCATTGTCAAAAATGCGCGATCTATTATCAACCCAAACAACATTATCTGGATCTAAATTTTCTAAAGATTCAACATATCCACCAATTGTATGAATTGGAATTGATATTGGCGCCGCTTCACAATTTCCTGATGCTATTTCTTCATATTTAGATATTTCACTGCGAATTTTTCGAGTCTTGTATTGAATTGAAACTATATCCGCATCATACTTGCGAATTTCTGTTTCTAATGCCAAAATCTCATTTTTATCATTTTTATCTTTTGCACGATCTAATGCAGCTTTTTTATTATTTAGTAATTCAGCCAATTCCATTTTTTCTGATTCGTAATCACTTAATAATTTAGTATTGAGTTCAATATACGATTCCGCAACAGACGATTCATCTAATCCAGGATTTTTCTCTGGATGTATTTGGAAGCTTTTTAATGCAATCACTCGATATAATTGCCTTTCTTTGTTTGTTTTCGGGTGCCTAATTAAAATTCTGTCGTTTTTTAAGAGACCAATATAACCGTTATTTTCCATCATGTATTTTTATATAAATATAATTTTAGAATCAATTTTTGTAAACTACTAACCCACCTATTAAACGAGGTTCTTAATATTCCTTTAAAAACTTTTTAAATGTATAACTATGCGATAGTTTATCCTATTCCAAACGTATTTTTAACTGTTCTGAATATAGATGCAGATTCTACACCTTTAACAGATGTTTTTAAACCCTTCAACATACCTTTACCCCAGTCCGAACCCTTAACTGCAGATATAGTTTCTGATCCTCCTTGCATTGCCATTGCTAATATAATAAACCCGTATATTGCTTCAGTTATTGCATCAATGTATTTTGCCGATTCTCCCTTTAAAAATAGTGCTAATACCTTTTTAATCGGGGCTTGAAACGCTTTTTCATTTTTATGAGACCAGTCATATATCTGCTTAGCAACATTACCTGTTTTATCCCATTCGTATTTATCCGCCACCTTTTTTGCAATTTTGGAAACCATATTAGCAACCGCATTTGATAAAAGCACATATCCTAAAACCCCAACAACACTTAATGCTTCATCTAAATTACTCTCCTGGTCTTCTAATTCATCGGCAATCTCATCAGCAATATCATTAGCCAAGCCAGATTCCACATCAAAATCAGGCAACTCTTCTTCATTCATATATTCAACAAAAATTTTTTTAATTTTCATAATATACCTCTTTCATGGTAACAGTATTGCATATTAATATATATTATTCTTAAATACCATTCAATAATTTCAAGACCTCTTGCACTGCTTCATGTCTATGATTTTGTGTTAATTCTGTAACAAACACATATTTTGAATTTTTGATGCGTGCGATGTCTTCTGTTGCTGAATATATCCGGTCTTTAAGGTCGATCTGTTCAGTATCCCCGCAAAATATCATGATACTATTTTTTCCTATTCTACCAACTGCCATTTGTAACTGTGATCTGGTGAGATTTTGGTATTCATCAACAATTACAACTGCGTCATCAAATGTTCGTCCGCGAAAATGTGAAAGTGAAATCATTTCGATTTGTTCATTATCGTACATCGATATTATTTTTTTAGAATCGTATAGCTTCAGCATATTACTCTTCAACGGAACCATCCAAGGTTCCAATTTTTCTTTTAATGAACCTGGCAAGAAACCGTTATCTTCAGTACCAACTGTAGGTCTGGTTATGATTATTTGATTTTTTTCCCGCTTAAATACTAAATCTAATGCTATTTGTACAGATAATAATGTTTTACCTGTTCCAGCAGCACCATGAATGAAACTAAACGCATGATTTAAAATTTCTGCCTTTGCTATTTTTTGCTCTTCATTAAGTGACAGTTTATAATTAATCTGCCCCTTTCGCTGTTTTTTCACACCGGTGTGATTGTTCTCACTCATTAATTTCCCTTGTTATTCTATGGAACGTCTTCCCTTGTTAATAAATATCTAGGAGATCTGAAATTACGGGTTGAAAATTATATAGATTAGCCACACAAAGGCAATAAAATTAATACATAGAATAAGATAGTATATTGTAAATGCAGTGATTAATATAGATTTGAGAACCTTAAAATACAGTTTAGGATTGAAACCACCACTTTTTTTGCTAGAATGGATTAATGTAAATTTGTATAGATTGCGGAACATTTGCGCGTTTCTTCAATTTTACATTCAACAAGAATACAACCAGTCCCAGATAATAGATCAACACTAACCTCTTCTACTAAATATTCAGCCATATTTTCAGCTGTTGGGTTAAATGGAACTACAACAATATCGTCAGGTACTAACTTTTTTAAATCAGCACATAATGGGTCGTTTTCCCAAATAAGCATTTTATGATCCCAATTATCTTCAAGCCACATACATAACTTCGATTTAATGACTGAAAAATCAAGAACTCGGCCAACACCATCTAATTTTGGTGCACCAACTTTAAAATGTGTTCGGTAGTTGTGTCCATGCAAATGAGCACATTTGTTTTCATGACCAGCTACTCTATGGCCTGCACTGAAATCGTGATATCGTTCGGCAAACGTCATACCTTTCATAATAAATTTATTTTTTTATAAGTATAGGGAAAATTTTTGGGAATTCCAAATTTTTTAATAATTATTTTTTATTAATTCATTTCCGGTGGAATGTCATATTCCTCTTTTTTAAATGATGTATATGAATCAACAAGGGCGTATCTTGCATAAGTTCGTTGGCCGTTTGGAAGTTCTCTTACAATTTCTAAATCCTCAGGAATACCTGGAGTTACATCTTCACCCAAATCAGAAACCCACAACGCTGAAAAAATATCAGCTTCAAAAATATCAACATCTGGACAATCAGATATAAATAACGGAAAATGTACACATCCTTCAAGAATGTTTGATACCTGCTCGTCACTAAAAACTTTTTTATTTTTATTACTCATATCTGCCCTCTTTATTAACTTCGTTGTTAATAAATATCCAGAAATGGTATTATTTTCAATCTATCATTTGCGTAATTTTTGTAATGATTCACATATACATTTTCCAATATCTCTTTACAATATGCAGATTTCCTAAATTGGCTTGAAAGTAAATTTCGAAGTCGCTTATTGTATCTTTCAGTTTTTTCTTTCAACTCCTGTTTACCAATCTGAAAGTATTGAGCACTCTCTGGGTATTGTGTTAGAACCAATAATCCATTTTTAACAAAACCCACAGTATCTCCGGCGTAATTAACACATTTAAATCCTATCTTCATTTTGATAATTCTTCGATCTTTTTCTCGTACCATAACGCCTTTTCAATATCATCATGAATTGAATTTCCTGGTTTCTTACCGGCGCGCATTCTATATTTAAATGCGTTTATTTTACAATATATAATAAATTGTTCAGGCCCCCAAATACGAATCATCTGTTCCCAAACTTCAACATCTGATTGATAATGTGCCGGACGAATTATATCGGTTTGGTTTTTGGTATCTGCGTTGTTTTTTTTCATACATTATTTTCTATCAAGACTTCTCAAATCGTCTCTGGTCTCTTTTTCTTTATTGTTATTGATAGTTGTTCCGGACAGTATTAAAAACACCGCTAAAATAAAAGATGATATTGCAAAAAACAATTCTGACAATGGATCATGGAATTCGATAATTTGACATATATTACCTGTGGCGGTGGTGTAAAATATAACAAGTAGTAAAACTGCGAATATAACATTTAGGATATTTATCATAATTCTTTTTTAATTTTCTAAAATCATTTTCAAAATCTGCAATTCAGATTCTTGACTCTTCATCTCATTGATAATATTCTCGGAAAGAGCATCAATGAATTCAGCTGTCGGCAAATAATGTGGTTGTATATTTTGGAAATCTTCCAATATTTGCTTGAATCTCGCACAGTTTTCAGAATACTGCTTTTCCAAAACCGCTTTATGGAAAATTGGAAATGTAATAGTATCCGATGTCGTGTTCATGTTATTTATCATTAGAAAAGTATATTAAAATGTTTGTTTAATTAAGCTGCTTCTTCGAGTTGGTACAACTTCTGAATCTCTCCCTCCAAACCTTCAACTAAGGTAGGTTCACTAATAACCAACTCATGTTCACAATACTCAAATCGTCCAGCGATTGAGTTTTGAGATTCCACCAAATTTTTGATGGCTTGAATGAGTTTATCCTCATCTGCATAAAATACCATATCCGCATCAACCGGCATCTTAAAGGTGTGTCCACCTTTGGGTTTCCAATGAGGAAGCCCATCCCCACAGGTGTTGAACCCATCAGGTCCAACATTATAATTTTCGTAATACTGACAATGTACTAATAAATTAGATTTCATAGTTTTAGGAATTTTAGTTATCCTTCCCTCTCTTTCTCTTACTTTACTAATATAGGGCATTTAGGTGGAAGATCCAAATCTAAAATGTTAAAATTTTGTTAAAATTCGGAAATATCTTTTAGAATTTCTTTGAGCGCCTTCTCTTCTTTAGCTTTTTTCCTCTTATGAGAATTAGATATTCTCTTTTTTAATCTCAAAATTCGAGCACATTGCTCATAATGCTCATGTTCTTCAAAGTTCTGTAAATTAACATTCAAAATATGATCGATTTCTGATTTTGATATTTGTATTCGAACAATTTGAGTAATATCAGATATTTCAATTCCGATTGTAAGGTCACTTTCTGTACATCTTGATAAACCTTTGCGTTGGGCTGATTCGATGGTAGTTATAATAATATCAGAAAAAATACAATCACGTGAACTTAGTAAATTACGAAATTCATCGACTGTGTCCAAGCAGATAATTGTTTTTGGTTCATTTGAACCTGGTTGCATTTCAATATATTCGTGTTTGTAATTCATTATCTAGTTGTAATATACGAAAAAAAATCTAGATAACCAAATATGATGTAAAATTATTTTACAATAGAGATTGCATTGTGATCTTGGTCATCTGTACAATCTTTATGATTTTTCAAAGAAGTGCACAATTTTTACATCGTATCCTCTATGTCGAAATTTCTTTTAAGTTCACGAAGTATCAAATTTAAATCACTATCGCTAAGTTGCCTGAGGGCTTCATCCAACGTTTTTTCAAATCCAACCATTTCACCAATTTCCATTATTTGATCAAATGCATCATTTGATGAGATTCTTTCTGTTAAATGACTTTTGTAAATATTTCGTAGATTCATAATTTTTTCCTGTATTAAATATCATCCAATCCATATACCTGCTTCATAGTTGCAGTAAAATCTTTCCATTTCTTAATTGGCACCTTTTTATAAGTATCCCTTATATAATCATACAATATATCATTAAAATCGACAGTATATTCAAAATCTATTAATTGGTTAGAATCTATTTTGTCATCTAAATAATCATCCAACCAATCTAATATAGAATCCCCACTTATCGAAACAACATCAGAATCACCCAATTCTTCTTTATAGAAGTTTTTATCGTGTATAATTAACACATCGATATCAGAATCATATAAATCATCGCTATTTTTTGGGGGATTATAAACATCCTCGATATAAAAATGCGTCCAATCACCGTTAATTGTATCTTCGTTTAAGTCAAATAATGACCGATTTTCAACTTCACTAAATATTTTTTTAATTTTCATAATATACCTCTATCATGTTAAACGTAGTGTATATTGATATATATCTTCAGGTGGTGTATATTTTTTAGATAATTGTTCTACAATCGATTTCCAAGCAATAATTTTTTGATCTTTTTTCGTAGGAGCACGTTTCTTTTGAATAAAATATATAAAATCAATTAAATCCTCGGGATTGTTTTTCCACCACTCAGATTCCCCATATTTTATTTTTATTCTATGCACTATTGGTGTATTTGCTTCTCTCTTACCCAAATAACAAGTATATATTTTTCACCTGATATTACTGGTTGTCCAGCATGTAGACTGTTTTCTAGTGGCTTTCCAGTTGCATCTAAATTTCTCCAAAACACTGATTTACCTGTCTGCGGAGTTACTGTTTTGCCAATATTTGGAAATGCTGTTTCTCCGCCTACACAATCTTCGTTTAAATAAATTAAAAACGTAGAAGTTCTATTACCCCATTCATTGAAATTGGCTTCCGAATACGAGTTACCCTGTTCCTCTGTGAACCAATCCCAATGCGGTTCATACTTACCACCCGGTCCATATTTTACAATGTGTATATATTCAAAATGTCGATAATCTAAACCTGACAATGATTTTAGGGCCTGGTTTATTTTCAACCGAATAGGATGTGTAAGTGGTAACTGATAATCCGATAACCAGGTGCCAGTAGCATCTCTTACATCTTCTTGTACCTTTTGATCAGCGACGACACCAGACGTTTTTAAAGTAGGCGATGCCAGTTCAATTAAATACTTGCATTCCTTAGCAGTGAGTGTCTGAGGAATAGTTATGAGATCGATATCATTGATTCTATTGATATTATTCATTTTAATTCCTTTTAAGTTAGTGAGGGTCTTCTACTTTCATTTCTTTTATGTTTTTATAGTCTCCAACTTATATTAAGAGTTTTATCTTCATCAATGCTTTGCTCATTACTACACCAATCACACCACAAATGGTCGTGCCTTTCTTCCATGTCAGGGCATCCACAGTTATTGCAGATTTCCGATAGCTTGTTTATCTCTTTCATTGTTTATTTCCCTACCTTTTTAAATAGTGATTCTGTCAATACCTCCCTGCATATATCAGCACACTCTTTAAGGGTTTCTTTTCGAGCAGCATCAGCAGCATTAGCAGCATTAGCAGCAAAAGCAGCAGCAAAAGCAGCAGCATCATAAGCATTAGCAGCATCATAAGCAGCATCATAAGCAGCATAAGCAGCAGCAGCATTAGCAGCATCATAAGCAGCATCATA
>Ga0129345_1000132_pt1 | contig 24961 bp, 16 predicted proteins | sample CPBDNA_FD_94425 | JGI IMG/M metagenome (GOLD analysis project Ga0129345, IMG submission 94425) | Freshwater to marine salinity gradient microbial communities from Chesapeake Bay, USA - CPBay_Sum_20_0.8_DNA | ecosystem: Environmental > Aquatic > Marine > Coastal | place: USA: Chesapeake Bay...
AAAGAAGATATTAGACCCAATCCGCCAATGTGCGCAAACAGTTCTTCCTCTGCCAAAGTCAGTTGCTTTAAATCGCCGCTTGAGTTTAGGATCTTTACTGGAATGCTATTCCAAGCAGACATACTGTATTATCCTTCCGTTAAGCGTTTAATAAAGTGCCATTACGATCGTATACGTTGGGTATTCTCGCGTTGACTTCAGCAAGTGCGCCGTGTACAGTTTTAGCATTGGTGTGCGGAGTTGCAGCGCCAGAGGTAGGCAGTCCTATCGCGCGAGTGAAGTTAATGTCAGCACTGTCTGTTCTATAGACTTCTTGCCCAGCAGAATAAAGTCCAGTGTAGAATACTACGTTGCCATTATCATTTTTAAACGTAGCATATTCTGTTGAGTGTGCGACAGAATCTGCTTGAAAGTGAATGTGTCCAGTATGCGTACAAAGGCGAATATCTGAATCAGCATCAATTGTAATACCACCAGTTTGAGTGCTTATCCTTAGAGTTCGCGCAATATCCATGTGAGTGATTGCTGAGTCAAGATCCCAAGTAATAACCTGATCGCTGTCTCTATAGAAGTAAAGATTACCGTTATAGGTGTCGATTATCATATCGCCCGAAACATCAATATGATATCCACCAGTTACTTCTAGTTTATTGTCTGGACCAAAGAAGTACTCGTATCTTGTATTATTGCCGCGTTTGAAACTAATACCAGAAGCAGAATCCGCTACTTGAAACACTAATGCTCCGTCAGTAGAAATTGTATAATCGCCAACAACTGAGTCAACTGTCAAAGAAGATAGAGTACGAGTTACTTGCGTTGCCCCGTCCCATTTGTAATAGAATACGCCACTACCAGCATCAAGGGCAATATCTCCCGAAACATCAAGTATGGCATCTCCAGTATGAGTGATGGTATCAGTATCAATGTCCCAACTCTTGGTTCCAGCATTTGTATTGAGGACAAAAGATTGATAAGCATTTATTGTGAAATCGCCTGCTGTATTAGTAATACTAGCAGCGGTTCCTGTAATCGTCATATTAGGAGCAGCATCAGCGTTTAATCTAAATCGCTCAGTCGTTCCATCTTTAAATATAAAGTCGTCACCGTTAGCATCAAGAGTGATGTCGCCGGAAACATCATATGTTAAGTTTCCTGTTACAGTCGCAGTGTTAGTTCCTGCTGGGTCTAAGGAGTAGACTATAGCATTTGCGCCATCATCTTTAAGAGAAAGAGAACCAGTACTAGTATCAATGACAACATTTCCGGCAACGTCAACGGTGTAGTTTCCGTTTACTGTTACAGTGTTAGTTGCGCCGAGAGAATGTTTAACTCTAGATACTGTAGCAACTTGCATGTCAATGTCAGCACCACCTGCATCAAGAGTAATATCTCCGGCGACGTCAACAGTTAAATTACCCGTCGGAACATCTATCTCTTGATTCGCTCCCATTTGAAAATCGAAACGAATGGCACTATCATCTTTGAAAGTAATATTAGCACCGCCAGCATCAATGATAACATCGTTTACTGCATCTAAGAAAATATTATGCCCTGCTCTGAGTTCAATTCTTTGACCACCAGATTGCGCAGTGCTGATCAATAAACGATTTTCAGTTTCAGTAGCATCGCCAGTAGGATACAAAATCTCACCAGAGGAAGCATCGAACACTCGTTCAATCTCGTTGATAGCGTCAGTTACAGTCTTATATGCTGTATTCGTATCTGCTTTAAAATTACCGCCACCTACTCCGTGTAAGTCGCTATCAAGTTCGTTCAAAGCGTCTGTGACGGTGTTAGCAGTAAAATCGTCCAGTCCCCTCAACTTGCCCAAATAACCTGAAGTTTCTGGTCCTAAAGCAGAATCCAGATACTTCATATCCGAGTCAACAATATTACCGAAATGGTTAAGATCGTTAATTAATTGTTGAAACGTATCCGTCGTTTGAAATAGAGGATGATCGCTATCATGAAATTGATTGTTAGCCATTCTGCTGCTTCTCTATCATTGTTCTTATTAGGTCTTTGAGTTCTGAAAACTCTTGCTTTAGTTGGGCAACGTCGTTTTGCATTGCCTGTTCTGCTTCTCTCTTTTCGAGCATACGCTTTTTAGATTCACGTGCTCGGCGAATCTCTTCACTGTTTGTATTTAGTATTGCTCCTGTTGACATGTCCTTTACTAGACCAGTGTACCCCTCAACAGTAACATATCCTTTTCTATTTATCATATCAATGCAATCGCTTTGATGTCTCTAATAATAGGAATTTGACAACTGTTTCTAGATCTCAGAACTACTTTAACTTGGAATTGTCTGAAATCAGGCAAGTCGCCATCTACACCGCCAACCAAGTATCGGTATTCGCTATAAGACAGTTCGCCAGAACCTTGTACATAGAGATCTTTAGATGGATCATTTTCTGCACTAAGTTGAATCCAGTTTCTGCTATAAATGTCGTCATCCGAACCTGTAGTTGTTCTATAGTATGTGTCGAAATCTGCTTGAGGTGGTACGTGCATCTTAATAATAATCCTTAAACCATTACCTGCCTCTGGCAGAACAACTGGTTTAGTGATGTGTTTAGATGGCGTCGTACCTGAAAGCGGATTAGTTTCAGCAACATAATCCGTTGGCGCATTCCTAATGGTAGTTGCTACTCCATTATCAGCTTGGTTATCAATCAGGTAATTCATCATCATAGCACCAACACCCTGTATGTCGATGATAGGCGTCACGTCAGAAACATAACCCGATGATTTGAAAGTCTGTGCTCTCGGACCACCAAAGTTGGATACCTGTGAAGTTTGCATTGAAGTGGTTACCACAATAGATGGTTGACCGTTCAATTGAGACGGATTAACTGTTTGATCACTGTTGGCCAAATATCTTGGATTATCAAAGTAGATTGTTTCAAACGGAGTTAAAGTAAACCTACCGTTTCCATTAGTTCCTGTTGAAGCAGCATCATCAATGTTAAATCGCGTGTCTTGAGTTGCTGTTGATAATCCAACTTGTCCATGAGAAAATCCGCTTACGAAACTGGCTTCATATCTGATACTTGTTCCTGTAAAATTGACATCGGATATGTTCCAATTGAATCTATCTATGTTACATGCTGAAAGCGAAGTCACAGAATCAGCACCAAATTTTCCTGTGCTACCCGAATCAAACGTAGATCCATTATCAATTGCAACATAATATCCAGTAATATCTGGATCAACAACTACGTTAGCAGTATCCATGATCGATGCGCCAGTAACGCCATTATAGTTAGTTGCTGCGCCCAATCCCTCAATAAGGACTTTATCACCGTCCAAAAGATTGTGATAGAAATGATCAACGCGGAATCTATTCAAGTCATCAGAGTCAACTCTCATGCTAGTAGCATAGTTGTGATGCGTTCTAAAATTAGGTTGATTGTAGAAGTTAACATTACCAGAATTTTTGAATTTCGCAGTATAGATTCTAAACGCCAAATCTTGATTCTGTTTTGGAGTCCATGAAGAACCGTTTTGTGACAGGAACAAAGATCCTGTCGCTGGTTGCTTACTAACTCTCTTATCTGTTCTACCAATAATCAAGTCGTATGTGGTAGCAATAAATGCTTGGTAATCATCGCAATCTGATAACAAACAAATAGCATACTCTTTACCCGCACGAATGTAAATTGGTTCTGGGAACTCAAACGTAACTGGATTAGACAAGATGTCATTTAAAGTTCCTTCATCAGGATCAGTTACATTGGGAATGTTGTTAACTATAGCATAAACATCAGCAGCAGATCTGTATACGCAATGTTGTTCACTTATAGGTGCATTTACAGGCGTACCGTTTACCACATCTCTAATTTGTAGTTGTATTGGAATTTGTGGTTTGCCTGGAGGTGGTGCTGATCGCAAAAATATATCTACTTTTGTCACAAAAGCACCGTCCGTCATAGAAGATCCTACAAGCGAGAAAGTTTGCGCGAGTGGGTCATATGGTTGCCAAACTACTGTAGTTTGTGAGTCAATAGTTTCTGATTCAAGAATTCCACTTACTGTATCAATGTAATCTTCAGACCTTACTACTCGCGTGCTGATAATATCCTTTCTTCTAGTAATTGCTCTACCAGCAGCAGCATATTTTGTTTTCGCTCTAGAAAGAGCGTCCGCGTTTATGCCTGAAGAAATATCAAGGAGTTTTATTTCCCGAGTGCCGATCCTGAATTTCCAACCTGCGTAGTCATAAACTTGTGGCGAACCTGCTCCATAAAGGGCAACACCTTCTTTTACCTTTTTAACCCAAGTATCCAGTTCTTCCTCATAAGGGAATACGTCAGATTTAGGAATAGGTATGGTTGCTGTATTAGGAATAAATAAATCGAAATACAAATTACCATTAGCATCTGAAAACAATGCGTTCTCGTTACTAACTCCTAGGGAGTTTGGATGTCTTTTTATAGTCGTCCAACTCGTAGGATATTGGGTTTGATGCGCCCGTTGAGCCAAGAGAGTAGTATAAGATCCCTCTGTTCTGCTAAGAACCCATTGATCCATTCTAATACCATCAAAATATAACCAGAAGCGAGTGTCTGGGCGTAGACCTTCTGCTTTACCCAAAACTCGACGGTTCCTTATAAAAGGCACAGTACTAACATCGATGATTTTATCATCTTCAAATGTTTCGATTTGATCGCTTACTACTCTGGTTCGAACACGTTCCGTAGTTCTCTGCGTAAGTCGACGAGTAGTGGTTGTTCGTTCAACTTCTCGTTCGACTCGCCCTTGCTCATTGATCCTACGACCGCCTAAATCACGAACAGTAGTTCTAGTTGATACGAAAGTAGATGTCCAAGTTCTTGGTACATATGCTGACAAATCATTAAGTTTAATATAAATTGTTTCGTTAGTAACACTTCGATCTGGTAGTCTGTAATGGTCAACCCAAAAATCTCTTGAAGGGGTGACTTTAAGATTACCTTCACCAGCAAACACATTAAATGGGTTTACGTTATAATATCCACGCTCTTCATAAGAATATGGCGTTCTCCAAGAAATTACTTCTTGCGTTAAGGCAGAATCCAAAACTTCTACATAGTCAAGCATTAGCATATCGCCACGCCTAACAACGTTGTTCAACTGAGGTATGCTTGCTCTTGGTCCTCCAAGGGTAGATCCGTTGTAAGCATTAGCAGAATCCCAATAGAAATCGTTCCAGAACTTAGTATGCTTTGGTTGAATTTCGCCTTTTAAAGTGTCGAGTGTTTGTGTAATCCAAGACTCATCGTCTATGAAGTTTGGTCCAACTTCAGAGGAAGCAAGTGCTAATCCGTAACTGAAATCATCTACGAAGAATCCAGTCTTAGAACGAATTGTATTGTTACTATTTTGTTCAATTAAATTTTGCGCTTCTTGTTCGATGAACGAAAGAGCAACAGTTTCTTCCAATCTACCGACTCGAGTTCTCAAACGATCAACATCGCGCATAGTGTATCGAGGATAACGGTTCTGAGAAACCATAAGATCGTTAATTGATTTGGTGTTACCATTCAACAAGACGTTAAACAGTCTCATATTTTTGTCCATGGCACCTCTAACACCAGGAGAGAGTGATTCATCACCTTTAACAACGTTGATCCTTGGTTTAAAGGTAACTGCGTCATACGTTAAGTTAATCGCATCAATTCTCTTATTATAGAAAGTAGTACCATGACTTATCGAACCGCCATCCCTTGGCATTTCATTGTAATCAGCTGCTGATATAGAACTTGCAAGAGGATCCATTTTGGAACGGAAGTCAAAGTATTGGTGCAATGGGTAAGGTTCACCGTCTAATTTAGAAAGGAACGTTGGAATATCACCATAATCGAATTCAGGATACTGTGTGGTTGCAGATGCCGCGTCCGTTAACAAATATGAATTAGGCGAGAAGTATCCGTCATTTCTAGTCCAAGTGAAGTATCCAATTTTAGCGAGAACAGAATCGACTAGATTACTGACGCCTCTGTTTGGCGTCAAATAAATTGGACCATAATAGTTATCCCTTTGACCGCCATCAAATACAATGTTGTTGGTGATAACTGATCCATCTGAATCAGAATCATATGCCTCAAGCAATCTTACTCCATCATACAATCCAGACAAAGCAGTACCATCTGCTTGACCAGTAACCAAGAAACGGTCGCCAACGGAATCTGTGTATCTTCGTAGTTTAAACCAACCTTCGGTGTACTTCTTGGTATCAGCAACTAATCCGCCAGATTTTTGACCTTTTTCAACATAAGCATAGATTACATAAGTTTTGCCAGTTGTAAGACCAGTAACAGTTGCAACATTACCAGTTCCAGTAATATTAGCAGCAGGCACATATTCTTCTTGATTATCAGTAATGTTAATAATTGTCCATTGACCTTTATCAACAAACTCTTCAGAAGCAGCAGCAGTAATTCCTATTGATGTTCCTGCTCCAGTAGCATCAGTAAAATATCTCTGTACGGTTACATTAACGTCACTAACACTTTTAACTCTGTGTGAAGAAATTTCAAACAATGAAGTATTTTCTTCTGGTCCTTGTATATAATTTTGTTGATCTTCTAGAAGTGGACGAATCACTTCAGAATTTAAAGTGCCATACTCGCCGATTTTAGAGACAGCACGGAAATTATACCCATCTTTCATTTGAATATCCATCAAATGAACGCGATAGTTGGTTTCTCTTTGTCTAGGTAATCCTCTTGCAGTTGCAACACCACTACCATCACTATCTTTTAAGTATCCAGTGTTTACTACTGATTTAATTCTAGCATTACCTATTACACTGTCACTGCTGTTGTACAAATAATGTTTTGTAAGAAGATTGATGTTACTTGGAGTCCAATTACCTAAGAAGGAATTAGCAGAATCGTTTCTAACACCTAGATAATTTTTAAAACTGACACCAGTATTCATGCCCGAATCAGTTGTTGTGCTGATTGGTTTTTCTACATATAAGATTTGATCGAGTTCTTGCTCTAGACGGAATCCCTCAAAATAAGCAAGTGGGTTTTCGCCTAGATCATTAGGTGCTGGCATGAAATATCGAAGTCTCTTAGAATCTCCGTTAGAATCATCCCATTCAGAAATTTCTAAATTATGCTTGTGTACAATAAAATCGCCCAAGCTCTCGGAATGTCTAGTCGCCGCTCTTTTTTCTATTTGATTAAAATTATCTGTACCTGATTTAATTTGTACAATTTTAGATTCTCTAACTTTGGCGAATTCTAAAAAGTCAAGTTTATCAGCGATTTCATCTCTGGTTGTTAGTAGAAGACGAATTCTATAGCGATCTGCTCCTGGCGAAGAAAGATTAGGTCTTGCGCCTTGATTATCATAAAGTGCCTCGTCATCAAGAGCAGTAACAACATCTTGTACAATTTCAAATCCAACATCAGCATTTGCTTGTGGAGTGTGTTTAGAAATAGCACGTTGTTGTTTGGGCGCGATGACGAAGTGCCCTTGAGTGAAGAAATCAACGCTGCCCATGGTAAAGATTACACCTCTACCAGTGGAGGTTGGTTCTCCTGGTCCTTGCTTATGCACTTTTAGATTAACCAATCCAGGACTGGTCAAAGTTTCTTCATCTAAGAAAGACAAAGTATTGGCGACGTTATCAGTAGATGAAGCGCCAGAAGATGCTTGTGAGATATATCTTCCGTACAACACTGGAAGATCGTCTCCGCTCGCGACTTCAACGTGACTACAAACAAATACCAATCCTGTAGTTTTATTAGAATGAGTACTGCTTCCTGTAAAGACTGCGCCGAGATAATCCTCAACATCGTCAAGCAATTCGTCTACAATAACATATGACCGAAGATCTGTACCCGCGCCAGCACCTTTAGGACTTACAGCAGCACCATCTAGGAAAACATTTTGTGCGAATTTGGTAATTTGATTTTGTAGAATCGTTTGTAACTGAGTAAGTTCTCTTGCCTGCAATGGACGTCCGCTGTTAAACAGAATACGATAGTATCCTGCGCTATCAAGGAAGTCGTCCTTATAGTCGTTTTTTAAAGTATTATTAGTAAACGGATTAGGCATTTTTTATTCCTTACAGGTCGATAACGATTTTAACGTCTTCAGTTTGTTCATCGTCTCGAGTAATTTTCACTCTATTGTCTATGTAGATAACTTCACCAGAAAATCTATCGACTTCCGCTGGGCGCAGATTAGGACCACTAGGATTGGCAACGATAGTTCCAGTACCCAAAGCACTTGTTCCTTCAAAAAATTGAATATTATTAGAACTATCGAATCTCTTAAATCCTGTCTCTCTAGTTTGATGAACATACGCAATTGCGGTAACTGAATCATATGTAGCATCAAAATAATCTAGAATACAAGAGGCATTACTGGTAGTCTGAGTAAGTATTTGGTCTCCAGTTAAGTTAGCAGCAAATCCACTTGTTCCCTGTACAAATAATTTCTTGTATACTTGTCCAGTCAAATCGCTGAATTCAGAATCTCCAACAAAACTACCAAACTCTGCTGAATCTTTTTGTGGGTTCTTTATCAATCCAACTTGGCGGAAATCGTTTCGAACAGTAAAGTCGTTATTTTCTACGCCAGTCAAAGTAGCGTTGAACATAATAGCAGATGAATTCAAATTAACTACTGGATTGCTTCCCATGCCAGAATCGCCATCAATAATAGCACGAAGAACGGCACCAGTGCCACCGCCTCCTGAAACTGAAATACTAGCATGCCTATAATTTTTACCGAAGGTAAAATATGGAGCAGTAGAAGAATCTTTCATAACGATTTCATAAATTCTACCATTCGCTATTTTAGCAATTGCTTGTGCTGAATCTCCAGACCTAAATTTATGCCCAAGAGCTCTGCCTCTTATCGGTTCGCCGACAATAGTTACAGTAGGAACGCTGGTATAACCTGATCCCCCAGAATCTACTGCGATACCAATAAGTTGTCCATCAATTGATGCCTTTTGAATCGCTAACTGGTTTGCTCTGGTCGTTGTAAGTTCATCTGCAGCAGGTCCACCCTGACTAGAATCCAAGATTTTTTCAACTGGCAAATATGCCGAAGTCAAGAATTTTCTGGTTTCTGTAGCACCGATAGTGAACAAGAATTTCCAAACATAACCATCTTGTGCGCCAACGAAGAGTTGGGTTGGGGGGTCACCAGCAATTGGTTTATTTTGCGAGTTATTGACATTTCCGTTAACATCTTTACCTTGCTGAATACAAACAAAGACGCTGTTATCATCTGTAATCACATAATATGGATGTTGAATATCACCAGAAGGACCTACTGTGGTATTAGAACTAAAGTTATTATCCCAAGCACTGTATTGATTTCCCGCAATCCAATTATACCTAGGAACAACGTATGAAACGTCTGGTACCAATTTTACAGATTGTAGACTTTCCTGAAATTTCAATGTTTCGTTTGTTGAGGGATTTGGTACTGGTGGATTTAATTCACCAGTGGTTGCAGTTGAATCCCAAATTTCAGCACGACCGATACCCAGATAATATCTGTCAGAGTCGGTTCCTGCTGTCTTACCTATGTTTTGATAAGATTCATAAATTTTTTCAAGAATATCTCTTTTAAAGAAATCTGATACTGTTGCTACCATTTCCCTACTCTCTTATGGTATAAGTTTTAAGTTGTCGTCAGAGTCTAGACCCATGGCCATCCATTCTGAACCGCCCCAAATTAGTTCTACTCCACGTTTTCCTCTAAGAACCATGGAAGTCGCTGGTCCAAAATTAGAAGGAGTGATAGTAGAATATCCAGTACTAATGTTTATAAACTTTTTCATCTGCCCTAGTACTGTTCCGTCTGAACAAGAAATTGCCGATGGGTTTACCTGATTAATAAATGTTATAGGAACCATAGGATCCGCAGCACCAGTTACAGTTGATATAGTTTCTGATGCTTGTACGATTGGTCCATTTATACTTACCACGCCTTCGTTTAATGGAGTAATGTCTATACCCACATTGGTTAATCCACTAGCAGCGTCACTATCAACGCAAAGTTTTACTGCGCTCGCGGAGTCGCCGTTATCTATCCTCAGAAAATGAGTTGAAGAAGTAACACCATTTAACTCTAGAATCTGATTACCATTGCTGTCGTGGACCATACCAATCCTAGGATTGGTTAATGTTTTATTTGTTAGGGTATCTGTAGTATTTTTTAGAACTACAGTACCAGTCGTATTTGGTAAAGTGATTGTTTTATTACTACCAGTCGCGACATCACCAACTAACTTAGTTGTGTATGATCCTACATCAGAATCGCCGAATATGATATTACCATCAGAGTCTAAATGAAAGTAACCACTTGCTGCGTCTGATTCGCCTAATAATGCAAAAAGAGTTTGGAAATTTCCATTAATCTTATCAGCAGCATCGCGCAGTGTGTCTCCCGTACCATCATTTGCGATGGTTCCGTTTAATAAAATTAGTCTGGTTGTACTGTGTGACATTTTTAGGTTCCGTAAATTATAATGTTATTTATACTCGTTCTCAAGAAGTTCCGCTAGGATTATGAATAGTTCCGTCGCTATCTATCGGCAACAGAGGAAACTCCACGTATTGAATTAGATTAGGAGCGTTTAGTCCCAACGCGGAGGTATTACCCCGTCCATCACTGTCGCCGTTGACGTAAGCATTTCTCAGTGTCCGTGGTTTTGGCAAACCAGCATCATTATCTCGTATGGTATCTAATTCATCAATAAACCATTGTATTGGGTTATTTCCAGAATCTAATGTAATTGGGAACTTAATATTAGCTCTGTTACCTGATCCATCCGAGTCATATGAGTACCACTTACCTTCGTCAAGCAAGTTGATGGAGTTCGATAAGTCAGCATAAGTATCGTCCAAAGTTCTTGCTTCAATCAGATCTGCCTGATAGATCGATCCATATTGAGTGTGCCATCCCGCAACATTACGTGGATGGAACATATCGTTAACTCGCGTCCTAATACGTTCGCCATATGGTCCTGGACCAATCTCTGAAAGCGAAGTGGTGAAAAGACCGCGACCATTGCGCTTGAGAACCTGCGCAGTAGAAAATACTTCTACTGGTGGCGGTGGTTCGATAAACGATGGTTGCGGACCCAAATTAAAATCATAAATTGAATTAATTTGTACTTGACCAGCAAGATACATTCCAGCTGGGTGGACAAAAGTTTTATATGCTTCTCTCCAAACTGGAACGCCGATTGGAGTAGAAATCAAAATCCCATACAACTGATAGAACTTGTTGTCAGTAATTCTTTTTAAAGTTACTTCCGTTCCAATAGTTGAATAGGATCTTCTTACAGATTCTATTTTTAACGAACTTCCGTCAGGAACATATCCAGTTTTTCCAAAGTACGTTAGTCTACTGTCGCTGTCATAAATAGGATTATCCGCAGAATCAAAAGAAGCAGGAGTTAATGGGTTAAGATACAACCCTGCGCTGTCAACTGGTTGTAGTCTGATATTAGATCTGCTAAATTCTCTGATGTAGTCAACGTCTTGCCTTAAAGTGACATATTCACCTTGACTATCTTGCAAGTATACAAAGATTTCAGATCCTCTGAATGTATATGGGAAATTGTATCCAGTTGACTGACCGCCTCCCTCAAATATCATTACTTCTCTATTAGGATCGCCAACGTAAAAGACTTCATCTTTTCCATAACGAACTTCAATATCAAGACCGTAGAATACACGGAAGAACTGTTTGATAGAAAACTCAGTTCCCTTTGATCGGTATAATAAGTTTGAATATTGTAATGATGTTCTTTTATCAGAGAATGACTCATAATATGGTTTGCCCATCAAAAGTTCATTTGCGATAAAATCTAGGAGTTCAACCTTTGCGCCAGTAACATCTCGATTTAATAAGAGGTCGTTCAGTGCTTCAGTTGCGGCACCTTCTTCTTCTAATGTTTTATAATATTCCTGGAGGAAGTTTACTAATTTTGGATATTTTGTATCAAAATGCCCAGGAAGAGCCTCAAAGACGTGATATTTGTCTAAGTCAAGTTTATGACGATAAACATCTGTTAGAGTCTTATCTAATGGCATAGTATTTTACTCAGTATCAACCAATATTGCTTTAGCAAATGATTCTTCTGGGTCAAATCGAATTACGTTGTTTAACTTGGCAACCACTGCTGATTCATTAGCAGGCACTGCAAAAATTTTAATATAATTTCTAGCATTAGGAATTGACTGTACTCTAAGTCCACTAATATTCACGATACCTTTAGAAGCATCGTAAGATCCTATGTTGCTAACTAAAACCTTACCTGTAATCGAGACTAGTTCCAAATCACTAGAAGGTTTGCTATCAAATACTACTGGGTTTCTACCAGGAAGGGATATTCTAGTTCTTTTATCTAACTTATTCCTAATGAAGCAGGTCTGATTTCTGTATATAAACAGACTGCTTGTAATTGTAGGTTCAATCACCAGAGTAGATTCTCTTAACGACACTGGAAACGTCAACACATGATTTTGATTCAAATTAAATGTAGGGGTTATTCTTCTATTAATTTTTATGTTCGATCTAGAAGAAAGTACCGATGGGTTAGTTGAATCAATCCTGGTTAACAAGTTAGATCTTCGGAAAACTTGGTCAAACTTACCTGTGTTTTCTAAGAAGTACTGGTCGATTGCTGATTGTACGTTTGCCCGAATAGTCGATTCTGTCAATCCTGTAAGAGAAGGGTTCCATTGAAAAAATGTTTGAGCAGAAATATAAGTTACTTCTGGATCAGTAAATTTTAAATCGAAGGAAGCAATTGAGAAGTCGTCTGCCAAATCGAGGATACCACGACGAACGTTGTCTATGGTTGCGTTAGTGAGATTATCTTTAAATACAATTGAAGTAAAGACCGAACCATAATCTGGTAGAGGATCGTCCTCGCCTCCCCAAGATTTTATATCGTTAATAAAAGCAGAATACTTTTTCAAGATTAGCGCAGAATAATCAGTTGCAGTTACCATTCTATTCTGTGCGGCATATTGATACGGAGCGTTAAGTCTCATTGATTCTAGACTTTCTTTACCACCACCACCAGCAGATCTAGTTCGAACAGCAATGGTAACGTCTTCATTCGAGATCTCTACATCAGAGTTGCCAGCAACCTCAGGAGCGAAATTAATAGTTGTATTTAAAGTCAAGGTTGGTATGTTATTGGCAAGTTCACCATTAGTTCTTAGATAGTTTACATTAATCACATTACCAGCGACTGGCGCTTGTCCTAAGGAATTACCGTTTCCGAATGTAAGTTCGTAAAATCCATTAGGCGATTCTCTTAAAACATACAAACGAGAAAGTTCAGTAATTGTAGTTGCGTCCAAAAGGTTAGTGTGTTCTGTAGAACTTCCACCAGTAGAAGCTGCTTCTTGGTTTTCAAAAACTTTTACAATTGCAGTAGAAATATCCATATCAACGTCAGGAATTACATAAACTGCATCTTCAACATCGCCTACAATAAATTGTATGTCTACTTCTTCACCTTCAAAAACTCTGATAGGTTGCGAAGGATCGTCTAAAGGAGCGAACTTATATGCTTCGCCTTCTCTAGAAGTAGCAGAGATAGATTCCCTATTACTGAAAGTGTAGTCTAATCCATCTTTAGTTCCGCGAAGAATTAACTCGCCAGGATTAATTATTTGTGTATTAGCAATACCAACTACGTCTACTGTATTAATTGTTAAGTTGATGGTCGCTTCTGGCGATTTTTTAGATCCTGGGACATAACCCAAAGATTCAGCAAGGGAAACTACAGATGGGCGCAACTGAGCAGTGACAAGGTAGGATTCATTTAAAGCAAAGTTTGCTATGAGTGCATTCAAATGCGTGTTGTAGGCGAGTACATCAAGTATATTAGAAATACCCGATCCTTCAAAATCATAATCATTAAACTCATCAGTATTCTTCAGAGAATTCTTTAGAGTTTCTTTGATCTCTTGAAAGTCTAATTTTGTTGAAGTTATAGTTGTCGCCATTATCGTAACCTGTTCATGTTAACTCTTGCGGTAAACACTCCGTCAGAATTGTCTATTTCAAATTCTACTACTATCGCTATGGTGTTTCTTAGACTATCCCGACCAAATACGTTTGCTGCTCCTGCTTTTACTAATTTTTCGCTATCATAAAACTTAACATCAGTAACAGTAACTCTTGGTTCATCTCTTTCTAATGCTGCAATTATTCGCTGTTTCAAAAATCTTTCTGAATATGACTCAACCATGTCAAACAACATTGCACGAAGATTACCGCCAAAATTTGGCGTAAATGGTTTTTCTAATCTGTTAGTCAGTAATATATTTTCTACAGACTGAATCACCGCAGCAACATCTGTTTTCTTAAATATATCGCCTTGCCTAATTCCCTGCTCGTTGATAGACCCCGACTTGGCAGTAAACGTAAGATCAATGTCTTTGTAATCAATTTGTTTACCAGTAACCAATCGTTTGTCGTTGGTAAGTCCTGGTGTAATCCTTCTGAGCGCCATTATTGTTATTATCCAATGGGTTGATACATCTATTTATACTGGCATCAATCAGTTATTTCAATAAGATCAGCACCAGATAATAATTGCCTATTGAAATAAGTACAGACCTTCATTTCAAATGTTGCCTTAAAGTCTTTTTCAATTTTAGGCATAACAACTAAAATTTGTTGGGTCATAACATTATCTGGTCTGGTGTAATCATAATCTAGACTTAATTGATCATAAAAGAACAGATCGCGGATATGTAGCGATAACTCAAAGGTTGCGCTGTAGTCGATCTTTCCTCGAGAGTTATAAAGAGTGTACGCGCATGCGCGACCCTCATACTTCAACTCATTAATATATGGCGTTCCTTGTACGACTGATTTTTGACAACTACCGCCATCTTCTTTTCGATACGGTTCTCTCCAATATCTCCTGATAGCAGGTTCAGTTGTGGAACCATCATACTTTCTACGAATACCATTCGCTGGATTGTAATATCCTTCCGTAACCTGCAATCTAAAATCTTTAAATTCCTTCAATGACGCAACGCCTTCCATTAACCATGCATGCAGATAAAACTGTCGCGCGAGGTCTTGCCTGTCTTTTACGATAGGCACAAATTCTAAACTGGTTTTAGATCCTGGTGCGCCAAAGAACTTAGACATGGTGCTAGACTTAGACAACCTAGTTTTACTTGTGATTGGCGCATCCATTTTATCTGGGTTATATAAAGGATCTGCCAAAATAGTTCTACTCGCCGCTTGTTTATTTTTAGGTGTAAAAGTCTTTGATGCGCGTTCTACTGGGTTGCCCAGAAGCGTGTAACCGAATCTCGGAATAGGTACGCTCGTGCCAGTTCTTTTAATTTCATATGGTGCTGATGGTCCTGGATCTTTATATTTTGGACTTAATCTATTTTCATCAAGCAAAGATTGAATACACTTAGGACCATCAGTCTGCCCTTCAGGAGAAGTTTGTATATCGTTAGCACCGTCCATTGTTCTCAACTTGGAGCGAATCTCTGGCGTTTCTGGAGTCCAGTTGAAATAATAAGTGTACGTGTCGTTTTTTGCAATTTTATCTTCTAGAATACCGTCTTCATCAACGTAGACCTTACGAACTGCATATGGCGAAGTCTTGTTCCAAACTTCCCACCATTTAGTTGGGTTGCCATAATAATCATACAACGGTTCGTGCCCTACAACATTTTCTGAGTGCGGACTAGACATGGCATAACCTTGGTTCAGTCCTCCTGGTAATCCTGATATGACCCAAAAATCTGGGTCGTCGTTTAGTATACTACCGTCTTGCTCCATTGATTGTAGAACTACATGATTATCTGGTGCATTCCATCCCCAAGTAAAATCATAATCTGGTTTTAAGTTCATGGGTGATGGAGTAAATGGTCCTGCGCTTCCTATCCCTGATGCAGTCAAAGCATTAGTAGCAGCATGCGCTGAATGAGAGTGTTCTGCGAACTTAGAAAATTTTGCAGTCCATGCTTCTAGAGCACGACCGACTAAGTTGCCATGAAACACAGTATTCTTTCCTTGCGTATCATCGCCGCCACCTGTAAACAATGATCCAAAGAAATGAAAATCTTCGCCGCCAATCTTTCCCTTACGCCCAATGATAGAAATCTTTTCAGAAGAGAATGTGGTGAATCCACCGCATGCAGTAGTAAGGTGTTTTTCCGCTGTCATCCTAATACCGCGACGAGCATTAGGAATAATATCTTTATTGGACAAGATACGGAAATCGCCCTTCGTGATAATTTTATGTTCGCTGGCAGTAAAATCTACAACATCGCCCCAAACTTTTCTATCCATATTGCCGCGAACAATTGTTTGGTGTGTGTCTCCAGTTTCAGTAATGTAAGAACCATGAATCGAATGATTATGATTCGCGCCAATATCGACGTTCATAGTACCGCCAACAGTCAGATTATAGTTTCCGTTAACTGTTAGATTCATGTCTCCGTCGTATGTTATGTTTCCTTCACCCTGCACGATAACTTCATGATCTGCACCGACTACTTGAATCTGATGAGTACGAGAAGCGACTAGAACTGACCCGTCTTGTTTAAGTTCAACACCAGCACCAGTATGATGTTTAATAAGAATTCTCTGATTGCCAGGAGTATCGTCTATCTCAAAAGAATGCCCTGATGGTGTTTCGTTTGCTTGATTAAAGGGATATATGGAGGTCGTGCCAACAGGAATATCAAAACTGACATTCATAGTGCTGCCACGCATCCAAAGATCGTTTACTTTTATACCGCGCCCAGCAGCACTTACATTGCTAGAAAACCAATTGTATCGTAAAGGATATTCACCTGTAGGGTCAACTGATCCGTCTAAAGGGATTCCTGTAGTGAGTTCTTGGCTTTCGCTGTTAGCGTCCTTAATTCGATCTGTTATTTTATTAGAACCAGTAGTCATTAGAACTTTTTCTCCATAACATCAGGGTCTTTGGTCAATACATCTGGTCCTTGCCCCTCAAGTGCCTTTAGGATATCCTGAGGCGACAATGCAGGGTCATTCGGTGGATCAAGGTATAATGATTGCTTATTGAAATTATTGTACGCATAGTCTCGTACATCAAATCCTGGGTCGTCTTGGGACACATCTACGTCCATATGACCGAGTGCCTGACCACCAGGATACTGGTCAAAAAACGTGCGAAATATTTGATACAAACTTTTATATTGAGATTGGGTTATGCTTCTGGCAGATACTTCGATTTCTAACTCTCTGGTGTCAGAAGGAACATTCACACCGCCGACTAAACACACTCCGATAGAGTATGCATTATGATTGTTAATTGGACAATGATTACCGACTGTATTTAAAGGAACTCCCCTTTCAACTGCTCCGTCTCTACGAATAATTAAATGATAGGCATTATCCCCAAATCCTGTTATTTCTGTTAATTGTGCAGCAGTTAAGTTTGCGTTCGTAAAAGTTTCTGACCAGTGAACAATTATCTCAGAAATATCACGCGTCATACTTGCCATTTCCGCTTCAAGTTCTTCTACTGAAGAAATATATTTACCACCAGCTTGTACATTACTCCCGTCTATCTCATAACTAGGAGGACCAATCAATTCTAGTTCGGTCACTTCAGTCAACCCTAGTATGGTTCCTTTTATAGATCCAATCGCGTCAGTGTATTCTCCTAAAGCATTAGGACCACCGTTGATTCCTTGTATCGCAGCGCCAGCGAGCTCGTTCGCCTTCTCCACTGATTGTTCAGCAGTGTCAATGATTCCTGATGCATCTGCCACGTCTTTTATAGATTCTAAAACTTGTTCTGAAGTGTATTCTCCGGCGATATCATTAACAGTGATTAAATCTTGTTGTGATAAAATTTTATTAACAACAATTGTAGTAGCATCATTGACAGAAGCAGGATTACCATTAATATTAGTAATACCATTAGTTCTTAACGTGTCGTTAATTAATGATTTGGTGTCGTTAATAATTCCATTTGCTGCGTTTTGAGCGAATCCTGGCAATCCCAATCTAAGGACTTCTTGATCTACTGCCCCAGTAATTTGTAATAACTTATTTTCGTACTTAGATGTTATATTTGCTAATTGATTCTCAATGTTAATAGAAGGCGATTTGCCAGTCAAAATTCCTCCTATGTCAGTAGTGCGAAGTACATTAGCAAGAGTTTCAACACTCATTCCTGGCGTCGAACCAATCATCAACTCCGCTACTTGGTCATACAACTGCGCAGTAGGGTTGTTATTATTACGTTTTAGTGTCTCAGTAACAAGTTTATCTATCGCAGTTTTAGTCTCAGCGGGTAAGGTTCCACCTGTAAGAGCATCGAATGCATCATCGGAACCGTTCGCCGTGACAAGTGACTGCGCGATTAACGTGTTAAAAGAACTTTGCGTCGGAATTGCCATATTAAATTAGTCCTTGGGAACTTCATTAACAGGAGAAATAAAGTTTACGATACCATCGATCTTGTCCTTCACAAACTTTAGTCCATTGTTAGGAGGATAGTTACCAACGTCTTTCGCAAGTTGCGGTGTACTACCATCATACATACCGTTTGACCCTTCTTTGATAACATTTTCAAGCATGTTCTTCACGCTCTTTGCTGACGCTGCATTAATAACTCTCCATGGATAATTATTTCTCTCGTTATCTAAGTGATACACGATATCATCATTATCTGCATCTGCTTTATCTCCCTGCCTTTCTCTTACTTGATCACCACCAATAGTGTAAGTGATCGTACCATAGAACCAAGCAACGGGGTCGCTGTATGTAGCAGGAATACCATTCGGTTCTTTCCAAGTTCCGTTAACAATCGTTGGGTTTACCTCTGGCGCAAGTTTCGAAAGATATCCATGCTTCCAACCTTGGTCCCCCCAACCAGGAGCCGCTCCACCAGCAGTAGTGGGTGGAGTTCTTCCTGGATTTCCAGTCCCATTAAGACCTGTTTTTGGTTCATACCAAAAAGTGTATGTTTCGCCAGTAACTCTTTCAAACAGAAATTTCTGCGTTCCGGAATAGTTTACCTGATGAAACTCATCATCGTACATGTGATCGCCTGGCTTGCCGCCCTGCTCTTTCCAGTATTCGGGCAACTCCATTTCACCATGTACATAAAGCATGCCCGTGCCATATGTTAGATGATCAATATCAGGAACTTCTTCAGTTAACGAAACCCAACCATCTGCTCTGTCATGATGAGTTGGTCGCATATCATTATAGGGGTGTTTACCGAAAGAGTTTAAATTACCTGTTCTCTCAAAGTCTCGAACACTGTATCTACCTATATTCGATAAGTTTTCTATTAACCATTGCTTAATTCTATCAGCATGTACCTTTTCAAGATCACGTAAACCGATTCTCTCAAAAAAGTTTTTGATATATAAATTTATTTCGCTGAGATTTATTCTGGCCATTATCTTGCCCCAAGTCCACCATATATTGCCTTCGCTTTAGATATGGCAGAACCTTCACTATAAGCGAGTCTAGTATCAACATAATATTTTGACAATGCAGCAACCATTCCATTACCTTTTTCTTCGATGCCGTCTATTTTGGCGCCATATAAAGAACCTTCAATTTCCCTAGCACGAAGCAACTTGGACATTGCAATAGATCTTGCAGTCTTAAGTTCATGAAGAACATAAAGCAATTGCCCTTCAAAGTCACTAGCATCTCTTGCGGGAGCGAGTCTACGGATATAAGCATAGAAGCGATTATATCTAGGGGAGTTTGGTATCCAACCTGCGATTCCTACTCCATTACTCACATTATTCGGATCGAGTCCACTTATTTCATCTAAGACGCCTGTTATAGAAGAAGCTTGTTTCGCGTTAAATCCGTTATCAATAAAGTATCTGGCAACATCACCTGCTGGTCTAGCAGAAGTTGTTAATATTGGGTCAACTGCTTCAGCATTAGATTGATTAAATTCATAAGTAAATGGATTAGTCGCCATATCCTCACGATTCGATGCTTGTACTGTAGTAGGAAATTCGATACGAGGCAATGACCCAAGCACAAGAGGCAATTGAGAAGTAGCACCGTCTAAGAAAAATCCAAACACTAATGCACCAGGAAGTATTTGTGCGCTCGTTCCTAAACCCGAAACTCCATAAGTATCTCCTGGGTTCATAACTTGCGCCCAAGGAAGATCTCTTTGTGGTATACCAGTCTTATCGGTATTATCGGTATGAATTCCATGTATCCGAATTTGTACCCTACCCTCTAGTCCATAAGGGGGAGTGTTGTCGATAACATTCGCAACAAACCATCGGATATCGTCGCCATAATATTCATAATTCCAAGTTTTCAAATTGACGTACCTCCGTCATAATCAGCGACTTTAGAAACCGATGCAATGACTTCATGAGTAGTGCTCTTAAAGATATTTCTACATTTATGCACTAAAAAAGTTCCTGAAAGTTCTTTATTAACTTGTTCGTCACCATCTGCATCTACGTTAGTGTTTTTAAAATCTATTTTTACAAGATCGCCAACAGTTACGCCTGAAGCACCAAATTCTAATGCCTGCCAAAATGTGATACCAGGAAAGGAGAGGTCTATCATATTCTTATTAAACAAACTCTTAATAGCATAATGCCTTATTTTATTCAATGCTTGCGACTGATCAAAGACGTCATGGTAACTGTTTCTATATCCGTATGTACCATATGACGTGACAGTATTGATGTATCGCGCATCATATTTGTCTAGAGTTTTAGTTTCATTCGAGAGCGTCAGTTTTTGTTCTTCGTCGAATACATTTTGTTTGCCCTCACCAAACATATTATTTTGTTCCATTTTACCAAGAAGTTCGCGAATATTAAAATGCCTTGTGTATCTTTGACTGCTGAATAAATCATAGGAACTTAGATTGCTTCCAAGAGCACCCTCTTGTATCAATTTCAGAGTGTCTTGTATGTTTTGCATAGACAATCTTTTGACTATGTATTTTGATTTTTCTAATTTAGCACCGCCACCTTCTTGACCTCTTCCTTGAGAATAAAGTAATGGTTGATCTTGATTCCAAACTGGTTTGCTGAACATATATTCTAAATTACCAAATCGGAGTACATCTTCACCACCATTTAATTGTTGATCGTATATAGTTTGATAGGCATAAAAGGGAGCGCCAATCTGAGTGGTTGCTCTATCCATCAACCATGTAACACTTTCTAATGGCGTTATATATGGAGTTATGATGCGAACGGGTTCTTGAATGCTGGTGTTACCGCCCATATAGTTGCGGTCAGCGCGAACATTTAAATGATTTTTTAATATTGCTTCGCTTATATCTTCTAATTTACCAGTGTATGATCGCGATATTTTAATCGCTTGATCTTTATAGGCATGAGGCGATATAAGGTTTAAATGATACATTTCTGCGCGTTCAGCGACTTTCCCAACTTCTACTATAGAAACTATGTTAAATGTGTGCTCAACGCTTATACCTTCAATTTCTGGTATTTCAATTTTAACACGAAACTTTTCCGTTCCTTTTATTTTTATTTCGTCAAATACACCAAGGTCGTCCATAATAACGACTTGTCCGCTGACGTAATTTTTTTCAAGGTCTTCAAATAAATCTAGTTCTACGAGTACACGTTTTAGATCGTATTCAGCGTCTAGTCTATCCGCGAATATAACTGCTTCGGCAATCTTGTATTCTTGTTTTACATTTAATGGCATTATTACTGCCTGCGAGTTAATAACGTATTAAATTCACTAACGATTTGACCAACCACGTCTTGCTTTAAAACTTTTATCGCTCTTTGTTCGTCGTTCACTTCTCTAAGACGTTGGAAATATGAGACTGATTGTTGAGTAGTAACGCTGCTCCAATCTAATTCGTGAGGCGACTCAGTTTCATAAGATGGATACACCCAATGTCCAGTCACCGTATTTTCGTAATGATGTGGCGCATCATATTGATGATATGCTTGTACAATGTTCATCACTTCGTATTGTTCTAAAGGTATCCAATCTTGATCTGGGGTATTTTGCCCGTTCATAATTTTTAGTGCTGAAAATTCGTCGATGGTGACCAACTTGGTTGAGGCGATACCCGTTTCGCCGAGTGATAAATTGGGGTTTGTGTTAACCACGGTTGGATTTCTCGTGGTAAAAGTACCCATGTCAACATGCAGTAATCCTATTTCTTGGTCTATTCTAATGATTTTACCTGCTTGTTTATTTTGTTGTATCCAAATATAATTTCCTAATTTAAAAGTAGGGGATCTTGATAATGGTCTGTTTATTTTCAATGCGTTGTCGTATGCAACACCGTCAACCCTAAAGGTTAAATGAGGATAATACTGTTTAGCACGAAGATACAGTTGAGAATTGTCTATTGGCCACCCTCTTTCTTTCAATTTATCATTTAGCAACCAAAAAGTCCAATAATAATCTGTAGTGTTATAAAGACGATAAGATACATGATCAGGTCTCTCTCCGTTTTGAATATGGTAGTTCTGATAAAAAGTACCATATTCCTTTACTTGATCCAAGGCATCAATGTACACACTTAAATCTTGAAAGTTTACTGTCGATTCGTTATCGCCGAATTTATATTCTACTACAGGAAACTGTCTAAAATATCTCGTTGTCATTTATAGTTCCTCAGTATCCACCAGCAATATCTTGTTTAGTTAAAGCTCTTGATTCAGTAAACGTCAAATTCATATCGGTTTCAGCGAAATAACCTTGACCACCTGCTTTTTGAAAAATGGTTTGCCCAGTTGGATTATAACTTGCTTGAAATGCTTCTAAGTATGCAGGAAAAATTTTTGGAGCCATGTCTGCTTGACCATCATAAAAAGTTTCAATTTGATATCTGTTAGGAAACTCATAACCTACTGACGTTCCTTCACCACCGCCACCAATTAAGTTTGGGTACATTTGCGTACGAAACTCTTTCACGATGTTAGTAATAGTGGTTGCTTCAGTTTCTGTTGTTGGAATTAATTTAAAATTAAATTGAAAAGACCTTAAAGAAACTTGTTTAAACAGTGCTCGAGTATTTGGATTTGGTGATATTTTATTTCTTTGCTGAATCGCGCCAGCTGCTCCGCTAACTGCTTTTTTTACTATTTCTTGCAGCGCTAATCCGGCAACATCGCCCGAGAAGATATTTTCAGCGGTAGCAGTATTTTCGTCATCAGCACCGATCACACCTGCGAGTCCAAGTGCCATGTTTTCATATTCCATTTTATCAGCAAACAAAACACCAGCAGGGAGATACAACTCAATTATTTCTCCGTCCTGTGCGTCGAGCGGTGCGCCTTTATCGTCAACTGGAGTGAATCGAATAAATCCTGGATATCCGGTTTGATCTTCTGGGAATTTAATTGCCATTAAACAACTCTCGCTGCTAAATAAGGTTATTATTATTTCAGTTATTTATATGCGATGCCAAGAACTTATAAGGGCAAATACACAGTAAAACACCCGAGCAAGTACAAAGGGAATCTTGAGGAGGTCGTATACAGATCTAACTGGGAAAAATCAGTCATGATTTGGTTAGACAATAACTCCGAAGTTGCCAAATGGAACAGCGAGGATTTTATTGTACCATACTACTATGACGTTGATAAAAAGTGGCACAAGTATCACGTGGACTTCTGGATTAAATTTAAAAATGGCAACGTCTTGCTTGTCGAAGTGAAACCGAAAAAACAAACAGAACCGCCGAAATCTAAGAGTCCTCGCTCAAGACGTTCTCTAAACGAAGCATTCGCCTATATCAAAAATCGTAACAAGTGGGAAGCAGCGCAACAGATTGCACAAGATAATGGTTACAAGTTTGCAATATGGACTGAAGATGAGTTAACCAGAATGAAGATTATTAATAAAACTCCTGGGAAACTTAAGAAACTAAAACCGCTCGCGCCATTTAAGAAAAAGAAAAGTTAGATCTGTTTTCCTCTGTAAGAACCACGATGCGTTCTATCGCTTTTATCCACCGCTGATGGCATTGGACCATAATTATTTTTAGTGTTGACCACACTGGTGCTGTTGTTCGTAGGGGCAACCATCACATTATTCGCTGCTGTTTGTTCACTTTCTTTTGCTGCTGCAAGTTTTTTCTGCTCACCGCTCATCGCTGTAGATTGCGCAACCGCACTTGCTTGACCTCCCACCAGCGTAGGTCCTAAATCACCATCGAAAATCTTTTGAGCAAGTTCAGCAACCTGCTTCATTCTCGGGTCGTCTGACTCAAGGAACTCATCTGCGCCAATGACACCTTGTTGTTCCAACATGGCAAATGCTTTTTTCTCTGCGTCAAGCATTTTCTTTTCTTTAGCGACTGCGCTTTCTCTTTCTGCTTTCGCTTCGGCACTTTCTACCCTAATAGTTTCTGCGCCACCTGAGACAATGGTACCACCCGTGACTTTAGTTGGTGTTTTTCCTTCAGTTTTCGTTAAAAATTCATCTATTGTTTCGGTTTTATCGAAATCGTCATCGCCTTCTAATGCTGCATCAAAATCATCAGAACCACCGAATGCCTTGTCAACGGTTTGCATTACTTTGTCTTTTTGTGCCTGCAACACTTTTATTTTGTCAGTGAATTCACTTTGACCTTCTATAAATTTATCTCTTCTCGCCTTTGCTTCTGCTTTACCTTCATCAGTGGTAAGGTCTAGACCTTCTTTGAACTTCGCGATATTCTCAGGATCAAACGCACTGCCCAATGCTGCCATTTCCGCTTTAAGGGCGTCTATAGATGCTTGTAATTGTTCTGCTTCTGCCAAAGCATCAGCACCCGCTCTTGCGCTAACAGTTTTTGGTCCTGCTACTTTAACAGGTGCACCTGTGCCCTCTATAGTACCAGCGACAAGAGCATCTTTGCGAACTTTCATCGCTTTTCCTACAGCTTCTTCTGGAGTCGCTCCCGCCTGCATGTCTGCTACAATTTGTTTTTCAGTTTCTTTCTCAGCAGCAGTTTTTACAGGAGCA
>Ga0129345_1000134_pt1 | contig 24815 bp, 17 predicted proteins | sample CPBDNA_FD_94425 | JGI IMG/M metagenome (GOLD analysis project Ga0129345, IMG submission 94425) | Freshwater to marine salinity gradient microbial communities from Chesapeake Bay, USA - CPBay_Sum_20_0.8_DNA | ecosystem: Environmental > Aquatic > Marine > Coastal | place: USA: Chesapeake Bay...
TCCTTTTACTATGCGTGATAACGCTTATTTGTCAAGATTTAATTTGCACGCAAAATTTCGGCCTCGCCCCGTATTACAAAAGTCTCCACAAATCGTAAGCTGAACTCATCATCTTCGTGGAGTAAGGGAAAGGGCCTAATTCTTGATAGGTTTTATGGTACTGAAAGGGTGGAGATGAAACGGTATAAATTTTATTGGCGCAAACGTCCATAAAAGCTCCCTCTTTACCCTCAATTCGTGGCGTGACAAACTCATCTGCGGGGAAAATCAATTTCTGCAATTGGCGCAGTATGGGAATTTTTGTAGCGTCCTTATAAGGCCAGTCTTCGGGGCTATAGAAATAATTAAGATAGCTTTGATAGGCTTGATGCAATACGTCAAGAGTCTCGTTCGGCAAATTTTCTCTTTCGTTCGTTAATGTAACCATAGTGCGGAGTAATGCCCCAAGGTGTAAGTAGGTATAATATAGCCCCTTTTTGTTTCGCAGATTCTCTACCCAAATTTCATTTTTTTTGCCACACCAGCGGTCTTTATTTAATATAGCCTTCTTTGCTCGTTTCGTAATTTTTTTTACACAGGCATGGAGCCGAGCCTTGTGGTAGGGCTGAATGGCGACATTGCCTCGATGATGAATAATATATTTGTGTGCAATACATTCCCCCATTAATCCCAGTGCTCCATGGTTTGAATATTTATGAAACAGCCCCTCTTGTAAAGACTTGCAGTAAGGGAGATAAGTATGGGTGATAAAATTTTCTATTTTGGCGACTGTCGCCGTATGCAATATTTCGCAGTCTTTTCCTGTTGAAAATTTATATTGCCATATTTGCATGGCGGTAATTGCCACATGATAGCGAGAGACCACCACAAATCTTGTATCGTCCCAAAACTTGGGCTCGAAATTAATAGAAAACAATTCTGAAACCTTTTGATTGAGGTTCTCAGAAGTTTGTCCCGTAAGAATAATCTCCATTATTTGGCGGATTCGTTCTTCCAGATAGGCCGTGGCTTTTTCGCGGCCTTCCTTGTCGCGATAGTATGCGGGTATTGACATTGTCTTCATGGTATTAGTTACACTTATCGAGGGCCAGTAGAATTTGTATCTCTACGCTCTATAAAAGTACCCTCATAAAAATCAATATGCTCATTTTTCTGTATTATGATATATTTTTTCGTCTGACCAGAACATCCAATCAGGAGTAAGTGAATAGCGCCAGCGGGCAAAGGGTTTGTCATATTTATAATAAAGGCGATACTTGCCAACTTCATTGCATTTCTCAAAAAATGCGCTTTGACGGCATTTCGACTCTTCGTTGATAGCGATAGCAAAAGGGGTTAAACCTATTTTTTCATAGGGGTTATGATTTGATGCCCATCGAACAAACGGAACGGAACCATGGGGCTTCATATTTCTCTGTAACCTTTCTTTTTCCATGGACAGAGCGTGTACGGCCAACCATTCTAGATTCTCATGGGATTGACGAACCCATTTGCTACAAGGATGATTAATATGGGTATGGCCTCGAACCTTTCCGGTCACCGTTTTAGGTGCGCCTACTAGAATATTTGGGTCGAAACAATTCGCAAGCATCTGTGCGGATTCAGTGAGCATTTTACTAATATGGGCATCGCACAAATATTTGGCGGCAATGGCTGGATTTTTATCCAGAATAAAAAGGTTCATGCGTCTATTTGAGCAGATGCACTATAAAAGTCAAGATTAATGTGTAATATATTTTATGGCCAAAGGGGTTAATAAGGAATTGATGAGGGGGCTTTTAGAATTAGAGCCCACGGCAAAATTGGAATTTTTTATAATTTACTATAATTATGAAGAAAATCCGGCAGAATTTATTGCTATTCATTCGGGCTCTAATGGCGTCGGCGTTCCTATTTATTGGCAGGGGGTAAGATATATCCCCTTTAATATAGAAGGTTCGGCGTGGGAAAAATCGAACGACCAGAGATTGCCGCGCCCGAAGATTAGGGTTTCTAATCAAGGAATGGTCGTAAGCACTTTGCTTCGAAAATATAAAAACCTCAGCGGGGCTAAGGTGGTGCGAAAAAGAACCCTTGCCAAATTCATAGACAATGCCAATTTCCCTAATGGACAAAACCCCTATGGGGCAGAAAATTTTAACGCTGGATTTGCTGATGAAAAATACTATATTTCTCATAAAATAAGCGAGACTAGGGAAGAAGTGGAATTTGAACTAGTTACTCCGCTTGAACTAGAAAACCAAAAAATTCCCAATCGAAAAGTCCATAGCTTAAGATGTGGATTTGTTTATCGTGGTTATGGGTGTCGATATGCTGGCCCTCCTGTTGCCGATTTGGATGACAATATGCTGGTCGAATCAAGCATTGGAGCTTCGACTACCGCAGATTTGATATTAAAAGCCGAAAATAATTTTATTGATACGTCCAAAAGCGAATTACATTCTAAAAACTTTAACAGCGAAAACAATTTTGGCTCTCCACCGTTTAATCAAGTTGGGTTATACAGCATTGGGGATTCTGGGCATTACCCATCAACTGGTGCGGCGCAAGTTACTCCGTATTCCGATTCGTCATTTTATTTTGATGGAAGCGGGGTCATATGCCTGTCAACTGGATTTGTTCCCTCTAGCTATTCTCCACAATTAACTCATGGCTCAGGCTTAAACCAAATGTCTAGAACTGTTGCTTTCTGGTGTTATCCTTACAGCGGGGCTGACCATAATCCCTCTGGAATTAAAGTGGCCGTAGACTTTGGGGATTTGAACGGGGGGTTCTCTATTTATACGGAGGGCTCAGGAGCAAATAGCACGGGGTATGTGGGCGTAATCAGAATATCTGGAACGGGCGCGGGAGACCCTAGAGTATGGACTGTTCCCTCACAAGCAGACCCATCGATATTCAATAAATGGACTCATGTTGCATTTTCTTATACCATGGGAGAGGAGACAGACGAAAGGAATTGGGCAAAACTATACTTAGATGGGAAGCTTAAGGGGTCTGGAGCCCTGTGGACTAAAAACGGAACAGGATTTGATATAGACGTTCGAAAAACCGCGGTATCAACGGGGGCAAATGGCATAGGTAGCGCGTTAGATTTTTGGGCAGGAGATGTTGGTGGTACGCATTCGGGAATAAATGCCGCCGCATTTCGGGGATACATGGAAGATTTTCGAGTATATAACGACGAATTGCCTGCTAGTATTATTAATGAAATCTATCAATACCAAAATATCATAACCTTAACAGAGGGGGATTTAGTTGACAAAGGGGAGTGGGAGAAGGGAGTAACATATAATAAGGGGAATGTTGTAAGTATCGAAGGAACAAAATACAAAATGTTTTCCCGAAAAACAGCCAGTGGATTCGTAGGTATTAAGTTTAAATTTATTTGCCTAAATGATAATACCGATACCGACCCAAGGTCAGATTCTGTTAATTGGCGCAAAGACGCCTGTAGTAAAAGTTTGCAAGGGTGCTCTTTGAGATATGGCGATAGCCTACCTTTTGGGGGATATCCGGGCACACACCGTTACCCCTTCTCAGCAAGACAAAATGGATATTAAAAAACAACTTATTAATGCGGCCGAGCCTCACATTCAAGATGAAATCTGCGGTTTCATTTGCCTGAAGGAGGAGAAATATTACTACGTTCCGGTAAAAAATCGCTCCCCCCATCCCGACCAATTCTTTTACATATCGGCAATAGATTTTTTGCAAATTCAGAAAGAGCATAACCTTATTGGGATATTTCATAATCACGCTAAAGAAGACGAGATGCCAAGCCAGTTCGACAAGACCTTGGGTGAAAATATTTGCTTCCCCATGGTTATTTATAGTAACCTTTCTAAAAAATTTCATATTTTTATTCCTAAAGACATAGATTGTGATGTAAAACTTGTGGAAGGTCTTAGGGACAGGTTATTATGACAGAGGTAATTTTACATGGAGCATTAGGCAAAAGGTTTGGGCGTTTCCATTCCTTTAATATCGGCAAGCCGATTGACGCCATTCGCGCCCTTATCGCAAACAAGAAAAGCTTTCGTCATGTTCTTAAGTCATGGGGTAGAAAGGGTAGGCTGTATGAAATAATCTGTGATGGGCAATTGATTACAGACGAAACAGAACTAATAAACCCTAGAAAGATAAAGCTCGTGGAAATTGTCCCTATAATAATAGGCACCAGTAGGGCTTTAAAAATTGTAGTGGGCGCTATTTTAGTTATTGTTGGGGCGGTAACGGGTATCAATTTTTTTGTAAACATAGGTGTAGCACTTATTGTTGGGGGCGTTATGGAATTATTATTTCCCGTCCAAACGCCATCTTTTCATACGGAGGCTCAGGCGAAATCTTTCTTATTCTCTTCTACGCAAAATTCAACAAGCAGGGGTCAACCAGTACAAATAGGATATGGAAGATTAAGAGCGGGAAGCCAAGTTATAAGCACATCATTAGAACCATCGAGGCTCGGCGGGGCAAACACAAGAATGATGACAGGGCAAGAACGGGAAGCAAAGTGGGATGAATGGTTGGCCAATCAGCAGGGACGGTGGAAAGGATTTATGGCTATAGCTCCTTTTGTGATTTATAGCAACAGGCGCGACCATTATCTCCCCCCAGAATTACCAATCACAGCATAATGACAAAAATTATTTTACATGGAGCGTTAGCCAAACAATTTGGTAAGGAGCACAACTTCCTAATAAGGAAGCCGATTGATGCTATTCGGGCGCTAATGGCCAACAAGAAGGGGTTTAGACACGCATTTAAAACTTGGGGGAAAGAGGGAAAGCTATATGAATTAATTTGTGACGGCAAAAAAATAGATTCGGAGCAAGACTTGGCTAGTCACGGGGACTATCAAGAGATACACTTTGCGCCTCTTATAATTGGAACAAGTAATGCCGGGAAAATAATTGTTGGGGCGCTATTAATAGTCGTTAGCGTATTATATCCAACACTGGGAACATTTGGACAGGCACTTATGGGCGCAGGAGTATCTCTTGTTTTAGGAGGAATTATGGGCTTGTTATTTCCCCCTCCGACCCCTACATTTAACGCGGAGGCATCTCCGAGGTCGTTTATTTTCTCAACCTTGGAAAACGCCGCAACGCAAGGGGCTTCTGTTCCCTTGGGTTACGGAAGAATAAGGGTGGGAAGTAAAGTAGTATCTACTTCTATAGAGCCTCAGCGATTAGGCGGGGCAAACAAAAGAATGATGACAGGGCGTGAATCGGAGGCAAAGTGGGATGAATGGAAAAACTATCAACTGGAGGAATGGAGAGGAATTATGGCTATAGCTCCCATTGTAATCTGGAAAGACAGGGGAAATTTACCTTTGCCTCCAGAACTCCCAATCACAGTAGTGGAAACAGAATGAATATAAAAACAACAACAAAGGATTTTCTTAAAACAAGATTAGTGGGCGCTGGAAATGACGTAGTATTAAAGGCCCCCAATAACACTTCTCAACTTCTAATGTCTGTTGAGTCGTTCTCTGTTATAGATTTATTGGCAGAGGGGCCTATAGGTGGCGTTGTCGACCAAAAAGGAGCGTATGTTGGCGGAGACCGCCTGTTATGCGGGGTGTATATTGACCAAGTTCCAGTTAGAGAAACTTTAAGTCAGGAATCTTATATTTATAATAGCTTTCCTACGGGCGTTAATTCTACTCAGCCCTTTTCTAGGGATTTAACTGGGATAGCCAATATTTTAGATTCTTATGATTCTGCATTCCAAAGTATTTACAGAGATGAAGATGAAGAGATGCTGGATTTGGACAAAGCTTTTGCGGCCGGAGCATATCAACTTAACAAGGGCTTGCAATCACTTTTGCAATATACTTCAGAAGAAGAGGCGATGTTGCTTCGGGGGCAAAGTGCGTTTTTTGTCTCAGAAGATATAAAATATGCATTTATTCCTTCTTCCGCGGTGGATATATCAAACTTGAATATTACGGAAAACAATACTTCTATTCAAGTTATGTATAGTGGGGCAAACGGAGAGATTGGAATTTTAAACAACAGGTATAGAAAAAACAGCAACAATGAAGGCGCCTTCAACCAAATGGTTGTTTCTAAAATCCCTGACCCAATTATTAATTTCTCCTATAAGTTTAATGCCCAAAGCACCAATGTAAGCGTGTCTGATATTCGAGATGGATATATTCTAATTCCGATAGCCAGCGGAGACACCTTGGCAAGCGTGGGAGGGAAGGTAAAGTTTACTTCAGTAGACAGCGAGTGTCTGGATTTCACATCACAAGAACTAAGCGGGGCATCTATATTTCTACAGTCATTTCGAGAAGATGCGTCTAATACATATAATTACGACAAAATTGACGTTGAGGTAAGGAATGGGGAAGAAAACCAGCTCCCATTGGACAATGTGATAGAGACCAGTCGTTCATATGACACAAATTTTACGCTGGTTGGCGCAGTAACTCCAGAAAGTTATCACGATAAAATCGACCCCCTCAAAGGTGAAAACGTCAAGCCCTCTACAGCGGATTCTGCTTATACTTCCCAATCAAGGCTTGTGGAAGGCGGAGAAGATTATGCCCAATGGGCAAAGGACTCATTCAATAACTATAGAGATGAAAAAGCGGCGTACTCACATATTATTGAGAACCCAGCCGTGACCAAGGTTAGCGCCACATTTACTTTGGGTTCATTATACGACACGCAGGTTACGGAGAAACCGGAGGACAAAGCTGGAACACAAACCGTCGCTACCGTAGAAATGGGTATCGAGATAGGGCTGGAAGGAGACAATGACCCGAGCGACCCCTTGTACGAAACATTGAAACAGTATCATAAAGACATAACCTTTGGGATAGAAGGTCTTGTTAGGGGGACTCCATTCAGATTTAGAGTCGGGGGCGGCAATAATTCCGCGCGGGGCTCATGGATTGCGGGGACAAGGGGAACAAAGTTTTCTGACTTAAACGACCTTCCCTTGCCCGCGGAAGTCCAAGGCAGAAAAAGATATATAAAGATATATAGAAAAACGCCAGAGACTTTTAGCTCTAAAAGGTCAATCTCTATTACCCTCTCCGCTATTAATGAATATTATGGAAAGAGTTTTTCATATCCGCTTTCTGCCCACGCCGGAGTTATGATAGATTCTAGGGGGTTCTCTAGGGTTCCGAGTCGAGCATATGATTTGCGGCTAAAAAAAGTTTTAATCCCATCAAATTATTATCCCCTTTATAATAACGGGATAGACAAAAGATTTATCTCTAATAAAAACGACTGGGACAGTAATAACAAGCCTAAAATATATAATGGCGATTGGGACGGGACATTTAGATATGACTGGACAGATAACCCGGCGTGGATTTTGTATGACATGCTTATTGACCCAGTGTATGCTATCGGGAATCAGTTTGATGACCTACGAGATATAAATATTTGGCAATTATATGAAATTGGGAAATTCTGTGACGCAATAAATGACGATGGAGAATTTATTGGAGTAAACGATGGGTATGGAGGTTTGGAGCCTAGATTCTCCTGTAATGTTATGCTTAATAACGAACAGGAAGCTTACGATATTCTAAATAGCATTGCCACAGTATTCAGGGGAACGGTATTTTACGCGGGTTCTGATGTCGATTTTTATTATGACGTAGAAGATGAGCCTGTGGCGACATTTAATAATCATAACGTGGATAATGGCTCGTTTACATATTCTGATTCATTGAAATCATCAAGATATACTGTAGTTGAAGTTCCATACATGGATAGGAAGGACAACTTCCTTCAAAAAGTCGAGTATTATGAAGACGAAGAAAGTATTCAAAGATATGGATACATTAAACACGTTTTTCAGGGGATAGGGATAACCTCTAGGGGGCAAGCTCAACGCTTTGCCAAGTATGCTTTGCTTTCCAATAAATTAGAAACTGAAACCGTTCAATTCGCTGCTGGCAGAGAAGCTATGCTGCTCCAGCCCAGTGATATTATTCGCGTAGATGACGAACTGAAAAAATTACAAGCAGTAGGAAATTACATAGCAGAAATTGATTATGATAATAAGCAGATAATTTTGCCGCATATGCCAACCGGAGGTTTAGATACTGAAATATATCTATACTGTCTTACTGGCGAAAATACCTTAGACCAGCTTTTCCAAGACGCATATGATGAGGAGCTTTCTATCTCTCAAGGGAAAATAGACAACTTAAATACGCGAAAAATTAAACAGTTCAGCGTATCTTCTTATTCCTATACTGGAACCGATGGTGGGGGAACAGGGCTTGTCGTGAACATAGACCCTAGTCAAAGCGGCATAGCCAAATTCAACGATGTTTTAGTTGGCTCTCTTTGTTCTATAAAAACCACCGGCCGTAATGACAGTCTTTACAAAGTTATTTCCATGTCAGAAGAAGGAGAGGGAAAGATAAACATTCTGGCATCCCAGTATGAACCCCAAAAATTCGGTCTTGTGGAAAGCGGAATAAAATTTTCGCAGGAGGAAGATTATTTTGCTAATCTGTCTGTAGACTACAACGATAACACTCCAGACCCTCCGCAGTCAGTAACGGTAAGCGGTGGAGTTAATGTTGTTGACGGCAAGGGAGGAATTTATTTGACGGGAACAATAATAGAAAATGCAACCTATCCCTTGACTGAAAAATACCACTGCTATCTTACAACTCCGAGGGGGACAAAACTGACTAAGTCGATTTATAATTCATCCGCCTCAGAGCAAGTTGTTTTTGGGCCAATGTACGAATTTGGAACATATAATTTATCGGTATATGGAGAGAGCGCAGAGCCGTTGAAGCTACGCTCAGTAGGCGCAACTTCTTCTACTACTAGTATATCATTAAGCTCATCCGCCTATGATTACTGTGTTATAAATAGCGTATCATTTCAAAAGGGAGCGGGGGAATATAGCGCTCCAGAGGGCGAAAGTGAAAAAAATTCCGAAGGCACTTTTGAGCTGTATCAAGGGGATTTGAATATCGTTTGGACGGTGCGCGATAGGATTGGAAGGGTCATTACCACTGCCGAGGGAATGAGAACCAACTGGGATTATCCCAAGGTAAGCCTAGATATAAAGTACGACGATGGGACTTACGCCGCCAAGGACTGGATTTATCGCTCCGAAAGCGTCGGGGCGTTAATTAGGCAAGAGCAATTGAATACATGGTTTAATGGTTCAATCCCACGCTCATTTGATATTGTGCTAAGAATGACATCGGATTCTCAGCCAGAAGAGTCTATCGCCACAATTAATATTTTAAATCCTGAGCCTAAATTAGATATAGTAAGGGTATCCAGTTCCTACGACAGTATAGCCAATGGATTTAATATTTTCGCCGATGCTCCAAAAAGATATAGAGATGATATTGAAAGGCTGTATCTATACACCGGAAACTCACAAACGGGCGTAGGAGAATTGTTCACGGAAATAGACATTGGAAATAAGAGCGCCTTGGCAAAAAAGGACTCGTTGCTTTTATATGGAGACTTATATGATAATATTACAGACAATACTTTGTTATCTGTAGAGTCCCTGTATGACTCTCTATTCTTTAACGGAGAACCCGTTGAAATGAATAGTTTTGCCTCTCCTTCAGATTTTCCGGATGGAATGTCTGGCGATACTGCGTACCAAATAGTGCTTGGGAATACTTTTAATTCCTTGCTATATTTAGACGCAAACCGAGGGTATTATAATACAGGCTTGGCAATCAACAATCAGTCGTATTTGACGAATGCTGGCCTTCGACAATTAAATGATGGCTATTATCCCTTTGAAAGGCTAACAGGCGTTACGAGCAATACAGCAGGAGGAACAGGCTTAATATCGGGCTCAGACGTAAGCTATAGGTATCCTATCGTCAACGAATCTGCTGAGGGAGTTTGGATTTATAACGCGGCTTATTCTTCTTACGCTAATTCTGGATGGGTAAATACATCAGAATTGCCCGGAGGTTATGTAACGGGCAATATCAATAACGATGTTGGGGGCAATAGAAGCTGGTCAGACAACTGGGTTTATTTTGGAAGCTTAAGCTCTTGGGTTTTTGTCGCAGACACAGAATACAGCTTTGGAGCAAACGCTAGTGTAGGCAAGTTCGAAACAAGTAAGTATTTTGATATAAGAAATAGAAATGGATTTAGGCTTGCTGAAGAAGAGCCTGCTGGTGTCAGCAACGCAACATTTCAATCTGGCACCGAGTCTTTCTCTGCCGTGGCGTGGGCCGCCCCGATGAAGACCCTTAATAAAATGTATTTATTTGATTGCGGCGGCCAATCAGGGGGATGGTCATTTTATTTAAGTGGACAGGAAACCGCTGGAAACCCGAGCGGAAGTTATAGATTAGATGTTAGACTATCTGACCAGCCTGCCGTGGGAAGCACGGGGGGATTAATCACTGTAACTGGCGGATTAAATGCTTGGGAAATAGGAAAATGGTCTCACTTTGGCATTAATTTTTATACCATAACGGGTGCTGGGGGGAATACTGGTTATGCCGACGTTTATCTTAATGGGAAACTTGATAACTCGGGCGTTGCCTCGGGGTCTGGAACGAACCCACACAACGGAGCCTGTGGCATTGGAACTCAAATGGGACAATCTGTTTCTGGAGCGGGAAATAACGGAGGGGTCTCAGACTGGACGGACAATTACTTTTTTGGCCACATAACAGATGTCGGAATATTTGCGGCAAGTATGCTAGGGCAGGAAATGCAGGAACAATACTATGGGATAAGAAACCAATACTCCTTTAAGTTGTCTACTGGGGGTAATCTCATTCAAGAAATAACTGGAGAAAACCCATCTAATCTCATTTCTGTTAACTCTCTAGATAATTCTATTATACAAGTTAGCGTTCAAAACGCTGCTGGGGCAGGAGCTAGTGAAAAGTCATTAATTGAAAAAATTAATACATTAGGAATGACTGGTATCTATAAGCAGTTTACGCTTCGTAGCGAAGTCGACAGTGATAACGAAAAATTCCAAAACTTAATCAATGGAACTTTCTACCTAGATGAGGCGGACTATTTGGGCAATGTTTATGACTGGCACAAAATTGGCGAAGAAGATATTGGTATCCGTTATTTAACTACTGGACAACTGGGTTCCCCTACTCCGAAATGGGGGAAATGGATATTGTATAGTGGGGAAACCGGAACGATTCTTTATCAATATACTGGAATTGATGCAGATAATGCTGGAGGTATCCACGAGTCGGGAGGGGCTTCTGCTAGTGGAAAGGTTCCGATTGCGGTCAGGATGAAAACTGGGGCAAGTGGCAATACTCTGGGGTTCCCCGTGTCTCCGCTACCGCAAATAATGAACACAAATATCTCTGACAACACAAGCGTACGGTTTGCCGACTTTTATCTTCGGGTTAAGGCGGAAGATTATTTGGGGCAAAGCGAATCCTTTTATCCGCGAGTAGGTCTTCCTGCCGTGCAAGTTAATTTCGCAGAACTTAGTGATGTGGGAGCGAAGACAAAAGCCCAAGCTGGCTTAGCGGCTGGGGAACAGTTGCAGAACCTTATAGAAACTTTGAGAAGGGCCGGAGAAACGGGCGTGGACTACTATGGATTTCAAGCGGCTTTGTCAAACGGGGGATTTAAAGCCTTGGTTAGTGAAAGTCCGATTATAAAGGATACCGCGCCAGACGCCTATAAAACTTCCAAGCCGAACATAGAAACGTCGTTTCCTATTGTGTTGGATGATATCGAATTCCGCTCTGATGGTTATACATTTGATTTAACAGTAACGGCATATCATGAAAGTTCAGATGCGGATATTTTCTTTTCTACTCTGAAATCCGATGTTATCGCCGCAAGCCCAAGCCCATCGCTAAAGGGTACTCCTAGCGTTACTGATGCAAGATTTAAAACAAAAACCTTAACCGTTATGGACAGAAGCTCCATTTGGGTCACGGCAAAAACCCCCGGCAAGGCGATTTCTGAGTATGACTCAGAAAGGGTCTCTATTGAATTCCACAATGCTGTAGACCTATAGGTTTATAACACTAAAGAATAAGACTTATCTTCTGGCTTGAATTTCATTTTTTTTAAAAGCTTTTCTACTTGAGGGGCAGAAGGGCTTTGCGTCAAAAAGCCGACGTTGATTACATCAACCCTTTTGCGCTTTAGGATATTAATGGCTTCCAAGAATACTTTAAGCCCATTCTTGTTGTTTTTTGATACCCAAAGGTATGATGTAGCAATAGATTTATTAACTCTAAAATCTGGGCCCACAACAAACCAACACAACGCGTCTATCTCTGTTTCACTGAGGAAGTTACAAACTAAAACACAGGTGTTGATAAGCATATTTTCATTGCTCCACGCCGCCAGTATTACATCTGGCAGAAAGGGAAGCCCCCCATAATGTTTTACGGGGTGGTGCTTCGCCAGTTCTGCAAAATTGGCATGAACAATTTTAAAGTCGTCTAAAGAAGTAACTCTTTTAACCATTATTAATTACCCCAATAATATTGCGGACTTCCGCCTTGGGGATGTCTGAAAAGTCAGACCAGTTGCCAATCTCTTTTACGTCTATCGTCGGGCGATATTCTTTCGCCTTATATAGTGCCCGAAGCTTACCAACAAATTCTTCGAAAGAGGTAATGTTCAGTTGTTTTTCGACCACCTTGCGCAAAATATCGCTAGGATTGGGCAATTTGTTTTTCTGGTCGCCACGAGCATCAACTAGATACTCTTTATTCTTGTCGATTTCTTCGTCGCTACAGATATTAATGCCCAGAAAACCCCTTACGCAACGAACAAACGCGCGGTTCTCGGCAATGGTTTCGGGAAACTTCGCCACAAAATCTGACATATTTGAAATAGAAGCATTTGCCAGCGAAGAAAACGAAATATCTGAACCATATTTGCCTTGTCTGGTCTCAAAATTGTCAATAAAACCAATTGTACATTTTACAGCCACATGTTCAGGGGTAGAATGCGGAGCCCACTCATAGTCCACATAAGAATAGCCGCGCAACTTAGCTATATGCTTAATTCCGCCGAGCATAACGAGAAGCTGTCTATCTTCAAGGCCTTCCGCCGTTTTTGGCACTGGCATATTCCGTGTTTCAAACCAATCTTTATTGGGATAAAGAAATTCCTCTGGAATCATTGACCGCCAGTCTACCGTGCCATCTTCCTTAAACTTATATTCGACGCCCTTTAATAGTCCTCGCTCGTCTCTCAAAGAGTAGTGATTATCAAATTTTTCTATGTCTGCACCAACAGCTGCGGAAGTTTCAGTAGTTTTGGCTGATTTAGGTTCAGTTTTATTTTTGCTCATAAAGATAAAAATGGTCTAGTTCTTCTAGAAAGTCAAGGCTTTTTATTATATTATTTCCTCTATCCATTGCGTCGAGGTGCGCCCTGCTTAGAAAAATTCCGTTTTTACAAAAAATTCTTTTGTTTGACTTAAAATGAGTCGCATTTTTGAGTTCTTTTGGCCATTTTGTCGGCCGAATAATTCTATCAAAAGAAAAATCAAAATAGCGATTCATTTCTTTTCGAAGTTCTTCGCTATCCGCTTCTGACGAATATAGTTTAAAAGGAACCCCGAGGGCTCCTAGCTTTTGAAGATATTCCTCGCTGGGAAATTCTCCCAGATTACAGAAAAAATTCACATAAGGAATGTTTCTGCGAAACTTAGCAATAATATCAAGGGAAATAGGCTTATTGGAGATTATAGAACACTTATTCGATTGTAGCCATTGACATAAAATATCTTCGTTATGGGCTTTATCCAGTCTAACGTTAAGAAGGCGTCCAGCAAGCTCTTTGATGGGATGGTAAAAATCCGGCACCACCTCTAAAAGCTCATGATGGTATGCTGGGCCGATATAATTGACCTTTTCCTTAGGGGGCGAAACAAAATCTACTAGCTTGCTCAGGCATTCTACAATTCTATCTGGAAAGATGGAAAATATAACAGGGTTCTTTTCTTCCGCGGAAAAAGAAGGTTTTTTGTTTTTGTATTTAGGCTTAATGTTAATGTGATTGTCAGACCAAATCGGGCCGCAATATTCTGGAGAATTGTTGGAGTATAACACAACCAATGGGATTCCTTTGGCTGAGGCTAGGTGATGAGAAAATCCATTAACACAAATATGGGCGAGCGAATTAACAATTACATAATTTACTTGTTTAATACTAAGGCTTCCTAATGCCAAATCTTCACCAATGCTTCTTGATTCTTTTGGGTTTGCTATCCGAACAATTTTAATGTCGGGCTCCATTGTCTTGCGAAGCAGCTTAACAACCTCTCTCCAATAGGGATACTGACTGGCCTGAGAGGAAGCAGAAGTATCAATGGTGATATACCTGCAAAAACCCACTACGGGGAAAAAGTGTTCCCCAATGATAGGTTTAGCGGGTTTGGCGCCACAGTGTCGAGAATATTCGTTTATTAAATGAGCCATTAGTCGTCAAAAATATTTTTATCTACCCCGTTATGGGTATAGCAGGGGTTTCTTTGGGTTGTAATATAAGGAACATAAACAATCTCAAACAAACCTTCTTTTTCAGATGTTCCTTCCATTTCTAATGAGTTCTCAAAAAAGGGATGGAAGGGTATTAATTTGTGAATATCTGGATGAGAGTCTATAGCACTAAACAGAGAGGGTTCTGTCGCAAAATATATATTGTATTCTGGATAATTTTTTTTGATATTAGATATCAGGGAATTAATTAAAATAATATCAGAAAGCGCTTCGGGTATAGCAATTAAAATTCTACGCCCCTTATCGTCTTTATCCAAAACGTCCATAATGGTCACGGGTTTAGATTCCCCATTAATTACCTCTTCCCAAGCAGAATCTTCTACAAGAGGGGCGGCGTCTAAAATTTCTTCGAGCTGCTTCCCTACCACTTCTATTGAATAATTATCTATTACGAACTGCCTAGCCTTTTGCCCCATTTTTTTTCTTTTGTCGGGCTTCATAAGAAATACTTTTTTAAGCTGCTTGGCGATGCTGGATGGATAGGTCGAGGCCTTGATAAATTGAGTTCCCGGCTCGCGATATTCCGCCCATTCCAAGGGAAATCCTCCGCTTTCTGGCGTACAGTGGTCTTCTCCACAGGAATAGTCTGTAACCAAGGTAATCAATTCGCAAAGCTTAGCCTCTTGGATGGGAATTTCTTGACCGCCACTAGTAAAGGGGTGAACGTAAACATCCATAAGATTATATATCTCATTTAATTGGATTTCATTAACGCCTTGTGCTATATTGGTAGTCTGTTGGGATTTGTGCGCACCACAGCGACAGTCCAGCCCCTGTCCAGAGAACGGTTTGATTTCATATTGCCCGCATTTTGGACAAAAATAAGTAGTGAGAACAAGGTTTGTGGGAATGGATTTTTCCTCAAGCATTCGGGGGATATCCCATCCCTCAGACCAATGGGTATGCAAAAGAAGCTTGGCTTGTGCCTGAGGGTTTTGTTTTCTAAATTCCATAAAACCATCCAGCAGGTTCGGGACGGACTTGCGTAATTGATTCCTGAATACGAAACCGATAATAAAATCATTTGGAGCTATTTTGTTTCTCGCTCGAAGTTCTGCGCGGTCTTTAATCGGGAAAAACGCAGAAGTATCTATGCTTCCATGTAACGTAGATACATTTGGGCATTGTTTTTTCATTGCCTTTTCGGCAAAAGAGGCCCAGACGTGGAACCTATCCGTATGCTTTGCGCCATCAAAGGCTTGGGATAAAATCGGGAGGCTATCTAGCGTTGTCCACACCATAGGTGTTAAAGTTTTCCACCACGGTTTTTTCCAAAAATCAAGCCCCCAAATGTCCTCTATTCCTATATATACATCTGGTTGAATTTCTGATATAACCTTGTCGATGCCAAAATGGCCATAACCCGCAAGCTTTTGCGATTGTGGGTCTTGAGCAATCTGCGCTAAAGTAGAGCGGTCGCTAGGCAAGGAACCTAGGCATTTCCAAGGAAGTAAATTATGAGCGTCTTCTTGGTAATGCCTGCCATTCGCAAGTTCAATAAGCTCATACTTGCCGGTATTAAAAAGATGCCTTAAAATATTCTTTTTGTGTTTTCCAAATCCTGTAAACGCCTTACAAAAATTGGAATGGACTAATACTTTTTTCTTTCTCATTCAGACTTGTCTTGACAAAGTTTAATAATAGAATCGTCGCAAAACTTTGACAAAACATACGCTTCGTTCGCTGAAAGCCCGATTCCATATTTTTCCCCGCCCCGTGAAATAGATATGCTAAAAATAGGCGAACCACTTGACCTCGCAAACCATTTCATAGAAATGCTGGTTGTTGTCTCTTGAAACTTGTGAACAGTAGAAAAATCTTCTTTTTTTGAAAGGGCTCGAACAATTCCCGCCAATTCTACCGCATTAAATTTAATTGCGATATCATTATTAGGCTTCTCCGAGCGAAACCTCGCTGTCCGAGAGGATGAATCCCAACTAACTTGGCGGGCGATATTCAAATAAAATTGGTGGACTTTATGCGTTTCGTGAACGCGACAAGAAAAACCTGCGACAGCCCCTGTCACTTTCGGGGTGGGTTTATAAAATGTAATTGAACTCATGCTAAAATAGTAGTTGTTTAAAGAAGTTTTTCAAGAAAAATCAAATCCAATTTATCCAAATTCTTTTTAAGGGATTCATGGAGGCAAAGGCGGCCGCGATAAGACTGGTATTTTGCCGCGTTTTGAAGTCTTCCAAGGTTATGAAAAGAAACTTCTAGCGAAGATAGCATCAATTCGTCTATAAGGGTCAAATAGAAGTCTACCATCCACGCAAATTTTGAGAGCTTGTCAAGCTGTTTGAATTTCCACTTATCGCTTCCGCTAAATTCTCTGTAAAATTTACTGCTATTAAGGCCAAGATAATATGGAAAGCACGCGACCTCAACAATAGGGTTGCCTTTCATAATATACGGATGGGTAATGATATATGGTATTCCTGTCGCTTTCGATATCACGACATTATCACTCTTGAGCGGGCCAAAGCACAAAGAACCTTCTTTTGTAGGAAATTTATCAAGAACATTTTCCTTAAACAAGGCGTGACATTCTTCCGATATCTCTTTTAGCAATTCTTTAATATCAATCGAATACTTTTTAGTAAGTTTGTTAAGAGCCTCCTTGGGAAGGACATCTATAAATTCATAGCTTTTAAATATGTCGCCGTAAACTTTTTCTTGGTTATCTAGGCCCTCCGTGGGATACTGGCTTTGGCTGACTATTAACATCCCCGCAAAAAGGGTTATAATTTTATCCAAGGTTTCTTTGTCGATTTCGCCCGAGAAAACCGACGGCTCATGCCATGTTACAGAATAGTAAAACTTGTTTAAAATCTCGCCCTGATAAATATGTTGCCCTACGACGGGAATGTAGGAGCTCTGGGAGAGCGTTTTATCGTGTTTAAATAAAAAATCATGTGGAGAAAGCTTAACAAAGGCATACCTACTTTCATAGGTAACAACATATGTTGTTAAAAAGTAATCGTTGGCTGACCTAACGACCCCGTCGGGGTCGGGGGTGGGAAGACCCGATTCTTTTGTGATGTCGCACACTAATTTATATTCTTCCTCGGACAATGAATTATCTACGGGGGAAATATTAAGGACTTGATTAAGTAGGTTCATAAAAAAAGGGGGGGGGCTATTAAGCCCCCCCATTGAGCGCTTAAGCCGTTGTTACGGTGCGTCCACGAGAATGAATAGAGCGAATGTTATTCTTAGTGACTAAGCGTTCATTGTTTCTATTCCTGTCGAAAAAGCGAATCCCCTTGGGGGTCTCGCGAATAAGTCTAGCGTTAAAAGCTCGACCATCTTTTGTATAAAGGCCGAAAAATCGACCCTGAGTTGCGCGAATTGCGGGAAGAATATCTTTATTCATCATGTGTTAAGATGTTGATTATAATGGATTTGTCAAGCATTTTTGCATGAAATTCTTCATTTTTATTAGTTTCATCTAATTTTTCATAAACTGCGCCAATGATATGTTCTTCAACCTTGGACAATATAGGCCGAGCGCCGTCTTTGGGGTCACAGGAATCAGCCAAAAATCGAATCACTTCCTCGTCTGCCCGTATGGATAGCCCACATTGCGACAATCTGGTTCTGGCCAACGATTTTAGATGCCGATTGTCTAATTCATTAAACACCCAAGACCTGTCTACAGCGTCTATAATGTCCCTAGGAACGCGTTTGGTGTCCACGGATACCATAGAACCCTCTCCGCCAAATCCAAGGCTGTCAGAACGGCTTATATGGCGAGTAGTAAAAAAGACTTTGGCCCTTGAGCAGTCGATTTTCTGGCCAATATTGTCCTGAAGAAAACCGTCATTAAGCATATTAACTAAAAGGTCTAAAACGACAGGGTGAGCCTTATCAATGTTTTCAAACAACAAAATTATTGTGGGATTGTTTTTTAACTTTTCGGTCAATATTCCTCCTTTGTCATACCCAACATAACCCGCAGAAGAACCGATTAGTTTATTAATTGACGTAGACTCGACATAATGAGACATGTCGAAACAGGCCAACCCATCTTGTTTTAAGGGGCAGTATTCCGCGTACTGTGAGACAAATAGTGTTTTGCCTACCCCTGCGCCGCCAGCAAATAACGAACTAAACACTGGCTTGTTTTTGCGGCGTTGTGCGGCCATACCTCTCTCAAAAGAGCTAAACTCTTTAATAATATTGTCTTGCCCGCAAATTTTACTTTTTAAAAATTCTTCAAAAGTTTGTTTATTCTTTTCAAGTTTAAACTTTTGGGATATAAAATGACGAACGTCTTCTGCGGATGCGAGAACATTTTTAGAAATTTGCTCTGTCCATCTTTCCATTTCGATTTTATACAACTCTGCTTTTTTATCGTATTTTCCCAGCTTTTCGTCTTTTGGGACAGAAGAAACATATTCTTTAAGTTCGTTTTCCAGTTGATTAATATGCGTTGGCCTTTTGCAGTGCCTAAGCTTTAAAAAAGTGCCAGCCTCATCAAGAAGGTCAAACGCCTTGTCTGGAAAGCGTCGATAGGGAACATTTACGTCTGCCGCGTGAACCAGCTCGGCAATTGCGCCATTATCAAATTCAATCCCATGATATTTTTCATAAGAATCTTTACAATGAGATACGATGTCAATTGTTTCATCTACATCTGGCTCTTTGACATGGATTACCTCAAATCTCCTAGACAGCGCAGAATCTTTTTCAATATGCTTTTTATATTCAGCATAAGTTGTTGCACCTATGCAGGACAAATCTCCTCTTGCTAGGGCTGGCTTTAGAATATTGGCCGCATCCATGGCTCCATTATCTCCAGCGCCAACCACCATATGTATTTCGTCAATAAAGACAACGGTTTTCGCTGGAAAGGACTTAAGTTCTTCGACAGTTTGATTCAGTCTTTTTTCGAAATCCCCTCGATACATGGCTCCAGCTACCATATCTGAAAGCTTTAATTCAAAAATTTCCATCTTGGGAAATGCAATCTCGGTATCTTCTGGAGGATTTTCCATAGAAAGGGCAAGACCCTCAACAAGGGCGGTTTTCCCGACCCCAGCCTCTCCAACGAATAGAACATTGGATTTTTGTCTGCGACACAGCGCCGTCATGGCCGCATTAATCTCGTCCATTCTTCCAAAAAACTGGAAATTCCCATCTAAAATTCTGCTATTAATATGGTCGCAATATTGTTCTAAATATGACGTTTTTTCAAGGTTTTGTGCAGGGCCACGATGTGGGACATTCTCCTTGTTCTCGTGAAGTAAAGAGAGAAACTCTTGAAAGGTATCATAAAATTCTACTGCATCAATATTAACTTCCTGCAAAAAGCTTTTTACTTGTTGAGAGTTTTTGATGCACGAAGAAAAAATATGGTCTACGCCAATATAGGGGGTGCTGGAAATCTCTGCTTCTTTTTTGCTAAAGTCAATAACCTTAGACGATTCTTTCTTCCACGATATTTTTTTTCGGGGGGAGCGCTTGATGTCTGTACAATAACCTAGGCTAGACTGAATCAAGCCTGCTGGGTCACTCGTACAGTTTGTTAAAAACATATGTATTACCTCGTATCCAGAAAGTAAAGATGATAAAAATATATCCATAGGGTGAACAGCGGTTCCCCCTAATTCTTTACAAATCTGTTTTGCTCTATCTATGCATTCTTTTGCTCTGGGATTATAATCTAAGTCCATTAGTTAAGTTCTGATAATTTCATATAGATTTTCTCATCTATAAGTTTTAGGGAATTAATAAAAAACGCGTCGCCGCTATACCTTCCGACAACCGTCAAAATACTATCCTTCTTGGGTTTTTCTCCTCCATTGTTTAAATAAGAGGTCAGGGTCTCCCTGTTTCTTCCGTCGGCCATAATGCCAACTAGGGAGCCTGTTTCGTCAGAGAGAAAAACTCTCATATAGCGATTACCTGCCCTGCTTATCCCTATGGTTACATCATCCACAACGCCAACGATATGTCTTGTGTCTCGAAGGTCTCGTTGGACAAGGTCTCGAATATTAATAAAATTCTTGTCAACAAACACATCGTTAAGTCTGTGGCTGTAAGAATAGCCTAAAATTTTACGCTCAAAATACCAATTAGCAAATTTTTCATGCCTTTTATTCAGGTCGTAAATTTCCTTATAGCGCCCGTACTTCCTTTTGAAGGTAGAAAATGTTTTTTCTGTAAAAATCGGACGATTATCATCTCCAGTAATACCTTCTTTAACGCATTTGACAATTGAGTTAAGCACATCATATTCGTGCTTCTCTCCTAGTCTGGTGATATTTCTTTTTACTCTATCCGTAAGTAGATTAAACGAGCAGGCGTGAAGAACCGTTTTGCTGCGGCAATTTGTCATGCTATCTAAGGCTCCCGCCTGTATAAGAGAGCTTACGATGCCGATATTAAGGCCGCAATCCTTCGCTGTTATATAAACGTCATATATGTTATCGAATTTTTGACCGCGGAACTCTACAAGGTTAATTAGGCTCTTCTCCGAGACCCCTTTAATTGCATTAAGTCCATACCTAATATTGTTACCCTCAACTGAAAAGTCTATGTCCGACTTACTCAAGTCGGGAGGCAGTAACTTAATATTGAATTGGCTTAGTTCCTTCTCTATCAAATTAACCTCTCGCAAGGGCTCTGGCTCAAACATAGCCATCTCCAAAAGGCTTAAAAAGAATTCCTGCGGATATTTGAATTTTAAATACACAGTAATCGCAGATAAAATCGCATATGATACCGAGTGAGATAAATTAAAGGAATAATTGGCGCTGTCCTCGGCCACTCTCCATAAAATTTCGCCAACCTCTTCTGGGAGGTTTCTCTCTCGGATTTTTTCTTTGATTTTAGCCTCCCATGCGGACATTTCTTTTACTTTTTTCTTGCCCACAATGCGGCGTAATTGTTCCGACTCGTCTAGGGTGAAGCCAATCTTATTGGCCATCTTCATCAACTGCTCTTGATAGAGTGGAATTCCCCCTGTATAATTTAAGACATCCGCAAAAAAATCATGAACAACCTCAGGCCTTCCAGTTCTAACGTTTTCCGAATATTTATCCACAAAAGCCAATGCTCCCGGCCTAGCCAAAGCAATAACATCCGAAAGTTGTTGAATATTTTTAGGCGAAACTTTTTGACAAACACGAAAATTTGTATCAGCCTCAATCTGAAAAAGCCCCTTAGGGTTCTCAAGTTGGTTTAAGGCGGTATAAATAAATGAATCATCTGGGTCGATATCATACATGGAAACCCCCAGTCTTTCGCAGGCCTTGTTCGCCACAGACAGGGTTCTGAGCCCCAGAATGTCAAACTTAACCATCAACTCGGAAACTCCGTTCATATCATAACCAGAAACCAAGTGCCCGTCACCTGACGCTTGTAGTGGCATAATATCAGCAACAGGATAAAAGCTGATAGCAATACCAGAAGGATGTACTCCAGTGTTTTTATTGAGCCCCTCTAGCTTTTTAGCAATCTCAATAATCTTAGGGTTCTCTTCTGAGAATTTCTTGAATTCTTGAGATTCCTCTAGGGAGTCTGATATAGACACCACTTTCCCAAATTTTTTAGGAATCATGCCGCTTACCTGATTAGCCTTTTCCTCAGACAACTCTCCAGCGAGTTTGCAACATTCTTTAAGGCATAGCTTACTACTTAAAGTGTTAAGGGTTAGGATTTTACAAGTGTACCCAGCAAATTTTTGCTCGATGTAATCAATAACTTCTTGGCGGCGGTCATAAGCAATATCGTTATCAACATCACAAAGGAGAGACCCATCAAGAAATGTATCGCCATTATGCTCAATTTTCCTAGCACGGCTTTTAGATACGAAACGCTCAAAAAACAAGTCATGTTTTATGGGGTCAACGCGAGTGACAGAAAGAAGGAATAAGACCAAGCTGCCAGCAGCGGAACCACGCCCAAAACCCGTAGGTATTTTTCTTTCGTGGCAATAATTAAGTATGTCCCAATTAAGCAAAATGTAGTCAGTAAAACCCAAATCATCCAAAATAGAAAGTTCATAATCTAGCCTTTTGGTATATTCTTCATAAGTGTTTCCGAGCCGAGATTCCCTGTTGTTATAGTAGTCGTCTAAAGACTGTTTACACTTTGTCTGCAAAAACTGGAAGTTTGAGGCTTGTCTATTTAGCCCTAGTTCCTTGTAAAATTTATCTTCAATTTTTATGTTTGGAAGCTTTACCCCAGCAGGAAAAGGTTGTTTATATTTTTGAAATTTTTCCATCATATGTCAAGGTCTCCGAGTTCTTTCCATAAGAGTTCGTGATTTTTGAGAATATCATATTCGGCGTCATGGAGTTTCGATGCATCATAAGGGATGTCATAATGCCTGAGCATTGCGGCCATATTAGTTCTGACTCCCCTTTTTCTGCTGTGGGCTAATTGATATTGCCAAGCCAGTAGATTACCATCGGCTAAAGTATGCGGACTTTGAAGGCCGTTCTTAATGGCAACAGCCAGCGCATTAGTATCCAATAGTCGAGAAAGATACGACCAATCGGATTTAAGACCACAAAGACGGCGCAATGTGTTAATGATATAAATATCAAATTGAAGGAGGTTATGGCCCACTATTATAGTATCTTCTCTCCCCATTTCCGTCCACAGAAGATTAAAGACATGATACGGGTCTTCCCTCCTTTCGATATACTTTTTCTTGTTAAACCCCGTGACCCTTGCCGCCTCTGGGCTCACCTTCAAATCGTCCCAAGCAACAAAATGGTCGTGAATGGACTCTACCTTTTTTCCAGTAGAAATAAGCCAAGAAATTTGCCAAGGACGAGAAGAAATGAGATTCAGTCCTTCTGTTTCTGTGTCGAAAACGAGATATCTCTGGTCAAAATTAAATCTTAACAAATTTTCCATGTTCTTGTTCCATATAAGATTGAAAGCAAAACTCGTTGCTTCCGAAATGTTGGAGGTTCGGGGCAGAAAGGTCGCAAGATTTTCCAAAAGAGCGGTTGCAGGTCATGCGATAAACCTGATATGCTTCGACATCTTCCCTGAGTTTATACAAAATAGTTTTGGTTTCTATCTTCTGACTGGGAAGAATCTCGTCGCGGGTATGAATCATGTTCTGAAATAAATTGTCAAAGGGCAGGCCATTCTCCTCAATGGAGAACAGTTCTCGTTCCTTTGGGAATGCACTATCAAAAATACAATTTTTGAAAAAATGAATATTATTCGCAAGATAAGAATCGTAAAATGGATGTACTAACAAGAGGTTCTCTGTTTCGCATTTCCCCAATATGGACAAGTCCAAAAATCCCTCTCTTTCGGGGATGGAGAAAGCCTCAGAAAAAATATGGTACAACTCCTTGCAACCCTTATCGTTTAGGGCAAACAAAATTATTTTGTATGAACTTGTCTCCTTATCTTCGGTTACATCATTGCACATGTTCAGCCTAACCCCAAAACGCAGGGCTATTCCCTCTTTTGAGAAAGTTTTGTGCGATTCAAGGAAGCCTATCATGGAATCTTCAACGAGGTAAACCTCTTCAAGGTTCGCTTCTTTGGCCATAGACAGAATATCTGCTGGCCCGCCATCATGGGTAGGCTTTATCTTTAAGATACTGCGGCCTAAGCTATAATCTGAGACAAAAAATGGTATCATCTTGTCCCTAAAGTAGTTATATACAGGAGTTTGTCAAGAGTTTTTATGCCTAGGGCACCCAGAATATTCCATTTGTACCCATATTTCGCCATCTTTCACGCAGGAGGGGTTGAAATCTTTTTCTAAATAGTTTTTGACAACATCTCCTTCTCCGTTTATTACTGAAAAATATTTAAAATCAAATTTAAATGGACAGTGCCACATAACAGAGCCGTCTTTTTTGAGCTGTCCCTTCTTCTTTGCAAAGCCGCATAATAATTTTCCACCAAAAGTGTTGTCGCTGGGGAAATTTTTGTCAGACGCAAAATTACTACAGGCCGATGATTCATCAAAGTTTTCCACCATTTGCTGATAATGGCTTAACTCATACTCAAAAGCAGTCAACGCCTCATCTGGGATAGGCTTCATTTTTATTACCCCCTTGTCTTCGCCGTCCTCTTTAAACTTGAGTTTCATGTGTCGTAAAAATGGAAATTCATTTTGCCTGAGGGAATACTCTCCAAATTTTTCCCTAATAGCCAGAGAATATATCCAGTCCTGCAAGTTGTCATCTATCTCGCTTCCAACGAAGGTTTTTGCGCTGGTTTTGAAATCCCTCATTTTGGCAATTTTTTTTCTCTTATAGAGAAATAGTTTATCTATAAAGCCAATTATATTATATCGAACGGGGTAATCGTTTTTTTCTAAAACGAA
>Ga0129345_1000135_pt1 | contig 24756 bp, 26 predicted proteins | sample CPBDNA_FD_94425 | JGI IMG/M metagenome (GOLD analysis project Ga0129345, IMG submission 94425) | Freshwater to marine salinity gradient microbial communities from Chesapeake Bay, USA - CPBay_Sum_20_0.8_DNA | ecosystem: Environmental > Aquatic > Marine > Coastal | place: USA: Chesapeake Bay...
ATGAATGCTGAGTTAAATTTCAGACAGTACAAAGATAAAGAATGGACTAATCACCAAAAAATAGCAATGGGTTCTGATTGGTTTGTAAATTGGGCTGATTTTCCAACTCATGCTATTAGTGGAAATCATGTTCTAACAAGCTACCTCAAAAAATCTGCTTCTGGTATATATACTTATGATGTTTTTTTAAGCTTACAAAAGTTATCAGGAGAAAAAATAAAAGAAGATTTTATATTAAACACTGATGGATTTAAAGCAGAACATGGATTTGTTAGTATAGTTGCAAAAGATAATGACGGGTTTTTTGTTACCTGGTTAGATGGAAGAAATACAGTTGATAAAGACACGAAAGGGAATCATAAACCAATGACTATTCGATTTGCTGAAATCACAAATGGTGGGGATATTATTAATGAGGTTGAATTAGATGCATCGGTTTGTGATTGTTGTCAGACATCAATAACAAATACTGATAAAGGACCGATAGTTGTATACAGAGATAGGAGTGAGAAAGAAGTTCGAGATATATATTTAACCAGAAATATAGATGATACCTGGGAGACTCCCGCTCCAGTTCATAATGATGGATGGGTAATATATGGATGCCCAGTAAATGGCCCGAAAGTTGTGTCTAAATCTAATAATATTGCTGTAAGTTGGTTTACTGTTTTTGAGGGGAAACCAAGAGTTAATCTTTCTTTTTCTGAATCTTATGGGTCTTCTTTTGGTACTCCAATACAAATCAATGATCATAATGCTATTGGTAGGGTAGATGTTGCTTACTTAAATGACAAGGAAGTACTTGTTAGTTATATGGAGGATGATGGTTTTGATACATACTTAAGATTAAAAAAAGTTTCTGTTGATGGAAAAGTTTCAGAGCCAATTACAATTTCTAAAATTGATAGTGGTCGTAATACGGGAGTGCCACAATTAGAAATACTTAATGACGAAATATTTATTGTTTGGACTGTTTTTGAAAATGAAAATAATCAATTAAAGACAATAAAATTAAGTTCCAAAAACATTTAAAGTTTGAAAAATTATTTCTTTTTAACATTCCTAATAATATATAATAGTTGTTCAGATATTCCACCAGAAGATGAAAATTTTGATTCTGCTGAAATTGTCGAGATAGTTGTTTTACCAAAAATTATAAATGAAACGTCTGGATTAGAAATTTTAAATAACGTCTTTGTAACTCATAATGATTCTGGAGGAGAGCCAAGTTTATATTTTTTTAATCTAAGTGGTGAGATAATAAATTCTATAAAACTGGAAAAAGAATCTTCTTGGGAAATTTATAATAATGACTGGGAAGATATTTCTGCAGATGAAAATTATATTTACATTGCTGACACAGGAAATAATTTTGGAACTAGAGATAATTTAAATATTATAAAAGTAAAAATAGCTGATTTTAGTATTAATGGTAAAATTGATATTTTTTATTCTGATCAAGAGTCTTTTTTCCCTTCTTCAAAACATAAATATGATGCAGAAGCACTACTAATAATAGAAGATAAAATTGCTCTTTTTTCAAAAGATAGAGATTCTTTAAATACTGATCTTTATTTAATTGATGATACACTAGAAGAAAAACAAGGTCTATCTAGTGTTGCTAATTTTAATGTCAATTCATTAATAACTGGTGGGGACTATGACAGTGATACTAGAATACTTGCTTTCGTAAGTTACTCACCTAGAGGTAAACAATATTTAATTCTGTTTGAAGATTTTGATATCAGTAATCCACTAAATAACTCTTTTAAAAAATATATTATTCCAATTGAAAGAGCTCAAATTGAAGCTGTAAAAATTATCAGTGAAAAGTTGTTTTGGGTAACTTCTGAAGATGAAGGACTTGGAAATCCATATATGTTTAAATTAGAAGTAGAGTAGAAAAAACGCTCCTAAGAAAACCAATTAACAAAAATTCAAAATTAACCTAGCTAAAAAAATAAAAAAACCTAGGAGCGTTATGTAACCAACACTTAAAAATAACATTATTATTCAAGATGTTTTTTTAAAGAAAAGTTAAAATTAGTTGAGATTGTAAGTCAGGCTAATTTTTAGAAAAGGGTGTCTTTTAGTTCTTTGATTATTAGTGTCTTTTGACATTGAATTGTAGGAAGTAAGAACCTGTAAATCTTTAAAATTTTTTTTGAACCCAACTAAAAACACATTCCTTAAATTTTTTGATTCCATCATCAAATTTGCCTTATTATTAAGTAAGCTTCCTTCGAGTTTAAAATCATGCAGAAAGTATTCCAACTTTGTGCCTATAAAAAAAGAAAACTTTGAATCACTCTTAATTATAAAATTGTCAGAGAATCCAAACCAGGGTATTTCTCCAATAAATAATCCTAATTCTAGACCTGACATTATTTGGTATGTTCCTAGTCTAGAATATAACTCAGATGTAAAGCTAATATTGTCTTTGATATTAAATCCTTTAAAATAACTTGCTAATAAATTAAGCTGGACTTCCTGTGGCATCTGAGATTCCCATTTAAGATCAGGTAGATTTAAAACTAAATCATGATATAAATTCTGCATACCTCTTGCTAATGAAGCATCTCCTGTTATACCTAATTGGCCTCCTAAGGAATAGCTCGAGGAACTAGAAGTTTTTATTTTTTTTTGATATTCAAGATATAAATACCCGCTATAAGGATAGTCATATTTACTTGGATCGGACTCATATCTCATTGAAGGCGTGTAAATTAATTGTCCAATTTTTAATTGATTTAATGATATTTTTTCATTTTTTGAATTTGGAGAAATAAGTGTTAGAAAGATTCCGCTAGAATAATAAAAATCTCTATCAAAGTAAAGATCATTATCAACATCCAAATTTATCTGCTTTTGTGAAATAGCTTCATTGGGTAATAAGTATAATAAAAGTGATAAAAATGAAAGTATAAGTTTTTTATCCAATTGAGTTAATTTTACTCTAATTTAATATTTTAAAATCGTTTATGGTTAAAATTAAATTGGCAACTCATAATGACTTAGATAGAGTTAAAGAAATAGCTGAGGCTTGTGCTAAAAAAATGATTGAGAATAAAATTTTCCAATGGAATGATAAATATCCTAGTAGAGAGATATTTAAAGAAGATATTAAAAATAAATCATTGTATGTATCAAAAATTAATCAAGAAATAGTTGGATGTATTATGTTTTCATCATTTAAAGATGATGTTTATGAGAGTGTTAATTGGATTACACAAGATGGGTATAATTTATACGTTCACAGGCTAGCAGTTCACCCTATTTTTCAAAATAAAGGAATAGGAAGAAAAATGATGGATTTTGCTGAAAGTTTTGCAAAATCTAATAACTATATATCTATAAGATTAGATACATTTAGTCAAAATTCAAGAAATAATAAGTTTTACAAATCAAGAGGTTATAGGAGATTAGATGATGTTTATTTTCCAAAGCAAAGTGAATTTCCTTTTCACTGTTATGAAAAACTTGTAGATTAAAACCCTAGCTCTTCAAGATCTTTTTTCTTTTTTGAGCTTTCAATGTTTAAATTTTCACAATCTAATGGAATGTTTACAATTTCAGGAACTGGGAAGTCTTCTGCAGAGACTCCTAAATCAGGGTTTAAATATGCTTTTTTCATATACTGAGCCCAAATTGGTAAAGCCATTGTAGCCCCTTGACCAAAAGCAATATCCTCAAAATGAACAGATCTATCTTCTCCACCAACCCAAACTCCAGTTACAAGATTAGGAACCATACCCATAAACCATCCATCGCTTTGATTTTGAGTTGTTCCTGTTTTCCCAGCAATTGAATTTTCAAAAGCATAAGGATATCCAGTTATTAAGTTTTTATATATGTAATTTGTTTCCTCAAGGCCTGAATGTCTTAATCTTCCTCCTGAACCATATTTTGTTACTCCCTCCATTAGATTAAGAGTAACGTATGCTGCCTCCTCACTTAACACATCTGTAGTTTGAGGAATGACCTCATAAAGAGGAATTCCATTTTTATCTTCAATTCTTGTTATAAAAATTGGCTCTATATATATACCCTTATTTACAAATGTACTATAGGCTCCTACCATTTCATATAAACTTATATCTGGTGTTCCTAAAGCTATTGACGGAACCTCAGGTAGATAAGATTTTATCCCCATTTTCTTCATTAGAGTCACAACTGGTTTAGGTCCAACTTGATCCATTAATCTTGCACTGATTGTATTTATTGAGTTTGCTAAGGCATTTTTTAAATTTCTTGTCTGACCATATTTGTCACTTGAATTTTTTGGACACCATGCATCCATATTTCCATGTTTCATGGGCTCTATGCAGTAAAGTGCATCTGGAACAGTATAACATGGAGAAAGTTTTAATTGATCAATTGCAGTTGCATATAAAAAAGGTTTAAACGTAGAACCAATCTGCCTTCTTCCTTGTTTTACCTGATCATACTGAAAATGTTTATAATTAAATCCTCCAACCCATGCCTTAACATGACCTGTTTGTGGCTCCATAGACATCATAGAAGCTCTTAAATAGGATTTATAATATCGTATAGAATCAATAGGCTTCATTATTGTATCTACCTCTCCATCCCATGAAAAGACTTTCATTGGGGTCTCAACTTGAAATGTTTCCCAAATTTCACCCTCATCTTTTCCACTTAGTTTCATTTTTCTCCATCTCTCTGATCGCATAGCAGAAAGCTTTAATAATGTATCTACTTGCCCTTCTCTTAAGTCTCTAAATGGGGGTGTTGGGTTTTCTTCACTTACTTTATTTTGATAAAAGAATTCCGATTGAAGATTTTTCATATGGTCATTTACAGATTGCTCTGCAATTGATTGAAGTCTAGAATCAATAGTTGTATAAATTCTTAGTCCATCTCTATACAAATTGTATCTAGATCCATCTTCTTTGGGATTTTCTCTTAACCAGTTATTCATAAACTCTTGTAGGTATGCCCTAAAATATGTGGCTAATCCTTCCCTATGAGATTCAGGAGTATAATCAATATTAAGGGGTAGGTTAGACAAAGAATCGCGTTCTTTTTTTGTTATCATTTTATTCCTCTCCATTTGCTGGAAAACAACATTTCTTCTTTCAATTACTAGTTCTGGTCTTCTAAGAGGATTATATAGGGATGAATTCTTCAGCATTCCAATTAACATAGCGGCATCTTCAATAAGTAAGCTGTCTGGAGTTTTGTTGAAATAGATTTTTGATGCAGACCTAACACCATCTGCTGTATTATTAAAATCATATATATTCAAATACATTGCAATTATTTCATTTTTGGTATACCTTTTTTCTATTTGAATTGCTAATACCCATTCTTTTGCCTTTTGAAGAACTGCTTGGACAATATTTCTTGATCTAACTCCAACAAAAAGTTGTCTTGCTAATTGTTGGGATATTGTGCTTGCCCCACCTCTTGTGTTTAAAAAAGCTATTGCTCTTAATGTAGATCTCACATCTATTCCTGGATGATCATAAAACCTTTCATCTTCAGTTGCAATAAGTGCATCAACTAAGTTTTTTGGAAGCTCTTTATATGTAATTGGTGTTCTATTATCATTAAAATAAAACTTTCCTAATATTTCTCCATCTGATGATATAATCTGAGTAGCTAAGTTTGTATTTGGATTTTCAAGTTGTTCAAATTCTGGCATATCTCCAAACACACCATACCCAGCTAGAATGAATAATCCAAAGAACGAAATGGTTCCCGTTATTACAGCAAGCCACATTAATCTAATTGTGAGTTTTTTTCTCATATTAACTTAGCTTATACTTTAATTTGTCAGACCTACCCTTCTTAAAAATTTTATTACTATTATGTTTTCCTTTCCTTAATTTTTTTTGCTCTTCGTATGATAACTCAATTATTTTTTTACAATCATATGAACAACAATTACTCATTCTTTGACTACATTTTTCACATTGAATAAATAGTAAATGACATGCTTCATTATAACAATTAACATGTATGTCACATGGTTCTCCACATTGGTGACAATTAGATACAATATCGTCTGAAATTCTCTCACTTCTTCTTTCGTCAAAAACAAAGTTCTTACCAAGAAAATTATTATTTAATTTTTTTTCTTTTACCTGTCTTGTATATTCAATAATACCCCCCTCAAGTTGATAGACATTTTTTAAACCTTTATATTTTAGGTATGCGCTTGCTTTCTCACACCTAATTCCACCGGTACAATACATTAAATAATTTTTTTCATATCCATTTTTTTCAAGTTCATTATCAATCATCTTAAGTGACTCACGAAATGAATCAACATTAGGCTTAATAGCTCCTTTGAAAAAACCTATTTCACTTTCATAGTGATTTCTCATATCTATACATACCGTATTTTTATCTTCAAGCATTTTATTGAAGTTTTCTGCATCTAAATGTTTTCCAATATTAGTAACATCAAAAGTTTTATCATCCAAACCATCCGCAACTATTTTTTTTCTGATTTTGATAGTAAGTTTTAGAAAAGATTTACTATAGTGTTCAATTGCAAAATTTAATCTTATATTATTTAAAGGGATAATATTCTTTAGTGTTTTCTTAAACTCATTTATATTTTCTTTAGGCACAGAAAGCTGAGCATTAACTCCTTCATTTGCAACATATATTCTACCTAGGATGTCTAGCTTAGACCATGTTACAAAGAGATGATCTCTAAATAGATTTGGATTGCCTAGTTTAAAATATTTATAAAAAGATAAGGTAATTCTCTCTTGAGAATTTTCATCAATGATTCTGGCACGCTCTTCAGCGCTAAGTTTATTGTACAGTTGCATGCTATACTAATATAGATTGTAAAATTACAACTTTTTAATAACCTTACATGGACTTCCATATGCTAAGACGTCATCAGGTATATCTTTTAAAACTAGACTACCTGCACCAATTGTGCTATTATTACCTATTGTTACGCCTTGACATATTGTTGAATTACCTCCAATCCATACGTTATTTCCAACCTTTATAGGAAGAGAAGTAGTTACGTATTCTCCATTAGATTTTATTCTTTCATCATGTTTAAGAGGATGAGATGGTGTATAAAAGTGGACTCCAGGGCCTATTAAAACATTTGAGCCAATTTCTATTTTATTATTATCAATAAAAACACAATTAAAATTAATAAAAGTGTTTTCACCAATTGAAATATTAGTACCATAGTCACAATAAAATGGAGATTCTATCCAAACTCCATCATCAATTTTTCCTAAGAGATTCTCAAGAATACTAAATCTATTTTTAACATTATCTGATGTAATTGAGTTTAACTTCTTAAGTGATTTTCTACAATCTTTATGAAGTATAATAAGCTCTGGGTCTCTTGCATAATAAGTTTGACCCGATAACATTTTTTCTTTTTCAGTCATAAAGTCCTGCTTGCTTTGGTCCAACCAATAATAATTTGGTTTGTCTACCTTTAATATATCTAAATCCATCCTCACCAAAAAATCCTGGAACTTCAAGCATTATCCTAATGTCCTTTTCCCATTCTTGAATATATACTGTGGTGTTTAATTCAATCGCATAAGCAGTATTATATTGAAGAGGATGGTCTCCTGAGAAAGGGACTCCTCCTTGCGAGTCCCACATTCCTAGAGTTGTTCCTGCTGAATGTCCATAAGTTCCTAGTGGATGAGTATATATTGAAGGTCTTAATCCTTCAGCTCTTCCCTGCTCTAAGGATTTTTTTAAAATTTCATTTCCGGTAGCTCCAAACTTAAAATTACTTGTAAAAATATCTTGTACTCTATTTCCTTGATTCATAGCTTCCACAAGAAAATCAGGTGGGGCTGTCTCGCCCGGTTTTAATACATATGCTAATTCTTGTGTATCTGTGTTTAATGTTAAATAAGAGATACCAAAATCACAATGAAGTAAGTCTCCAGGTTGAATGATATCAAATTTTGATTTGTTATCAAAAGCATACAAATCACTATTATCTTTTCTTTGAACATCAACAGTTGGATGAAACCATGTGTCCAAACCAAGTTCTATAACTTTTTCTCTCATCCACCAAACAACGTCATCAGTTGATGTAATACCAGGTGTTATAACTTTGGTTGAAAATGCTTCTCTGATAATTGCACTACTTATTTCTACTAATTGAGAAAACACAGTCATTTCTAATTCAGTCCTGGTCTCAATCCAAGCTATTGCAAGATCCTCAGCTGAAACAACTCTGCTTTGAAATTTTTGAGGAAGCACATTATATAACTGATCAAAATGATATTTACTTAAACCATCTGCCAAAGATTCATAACTAGAAGTGTTAATTCCAACTTTTTCGGGGTTCTTACTTACAATATAATCTTTAAGAGCCTCCCATTGATTTGGTTGGTCTTCCTTATTCCATATTGACGGAATATTATCACCAAAAGCATACCTAGCTATTGCAACTGATTCAAATTCTTTAGTTTTTGAGTCTAAGGAGAAAACAATAATTGTTGTCCTTCTTGCATTAAGCCATGTTGGAGGTAGCATTGTTTTAATTATTGGATCTTCATTATACTCTCTAGCAATTAATACCCACATATCAATTCCTGTTTTTTCCATAAGTTTTGGGAGTAAGTTATTAAATCTATCTTGCTGTAGCTTGTTAATAAACTCGGCTCTTTCTTTAAGTGGGAGTATATCCTGAGAGTTAAGGTTTACAATAAACAGTATCGATGTAATTATTAATATTTTTCTCATAGTTTGGTAAAATATAAATATAAAAAATATTACTTTAGTGATAAATGATTCAATATGTCTGAACAGAAAGATTCTAAGTTAAAAGCACTAAAATTAACTCTAGATAAACTAGATAAAACCTATGGAAAGGGTTCGGTAATGAGGCTTGGGGATCAAGAAGTTGAGAAGATTGAGTCTATTTCCTCTGGATCAATTGGTATTAATGTCGCTCTTGGAATTGGCGGATATCCAAAAGGTAGGGTTATTGAGATTTATGGTCCTGAATCATCTGGAAAAACTACCCTTACACTACATGCAATTGCTGAGTGTCAAAAGGTTGGTGGAATCGCAGCTTTTATAGATGCTGAACATGCATTTGATAGATTTTATGCAGAAAAACTTGGAGTTGATCTAGGTGAATTAGTTATATCTCAACCAGATAATGGTGAGCAAGCACTTGAAATTGCAGATAATTTAATTCGATCAGGTGCGGTTGATGTATTAGTAATAGATTCTGTTGCAGCTTTAACTCCTAAGAGTGAGATTGAGGGGGAAATGGGAGACTCTAAGATGGGATTACATGCAAGATTGATGTCTCAAGCTTTGAGAAAACTTACATCTTCTATTAGCAAGACAAATTGTACTGTGTTCTTTGTAAATCAATTAAGAGAAAAGATTGGTGTTATGTTCGGTAACCCTGAAACAACAACTGGAGGAAATGCTTTAAAATTTTATGCTTCAGTAAGAATTGATATTAGAAAATCCACACAATTAAAAGATGCAGAAGGTGGTGCTTTAGGTAATAAGACAAGAGTAAAAATTGTTAAAAATAAAGTTGCACCACCATTTAAAACTGCAGAATTTGACATAATGTATGGTGAAGGTATTTCCAAAACTGGTGAAATATTAGATATAGGAGTGGAACTTGATATTATTGAAAAGAGCGGATCTTGGTTCAGTTATGGTGGAAGCAAACTTGGTCAAGGCAGAGATTCTGTTAAATCTATTCTAAAAGATAATCCTGAATTAATGGAAGAATTAGAGCAAAAAATTCTTGAACAACTTGCCTCAGATTAAGCTAATATTTTTTTCCATTTTTCAGTTGCTTTAATAGCAGCCTTTTTTGGATCATTTTCTAATTCTACCTTGATTGTATCATAGGCCTTATTTGTTAGCATTGGAATATCTTCTTCTTTAAGGCCCTCAACATTAATCTTGTCTAGAACTTTAACTCTTAACTTTCCAAGAGATCCAAACATAGGATACCAAGGATGTTTTAATTTTAAATCATAAAATACAAGAGGTATAATTGGTAAATTATTATCAATTGCAATTTTGAAAGCACCTCTTTTAAAATCAGCCAGAAGGATAGTATCATCTAAATAATGAGATTCCGGAAAAATACAGATGTTATATCCACGTTTCAACATCTCATTAGCCTTTCCATAAACTTCAAACCTACTTTTAGAGTCTGATCTATCTACCATAATTGCTGCCCTTTTATATATATAACCGAAAAGAGGTAGGCTATATAGCTCTTTTTTGCCAACAAACATAAATGGTTTTTTATTTGCTATGAGCATCAAAAAAACATCCATGTGGCTTGAATGATTAGCTATTATAAGGCAATTTGTTTCTGATTTTAATTTTTCTTTATTTTCAACTTCAACAAAATATCCACTTCCATGCAGAACAATTCTAGCCCATATGTTTCTTGCAATCCAAAATAATTTACTGTAAGATTTAGGAAGTAGAAGGACTACTACTAAAAATGGGAAGTATAAAACAATTTGAATACCAGCTAGAAAATAGAACCAGGTTTGAAGCCATATCTTAAGTACGATTCTTTTTATCATGTACTAATCATTGACATTATTTATCAAAGGTAAAAGGTATTTTGTTTCAACATAGAAAAAAAATATCTTTGTTTAGAAAAATTCATCAATGGCCAAAATACTTACTGGCATTCAATCAACTGGAACACCTCACCTTGGTAATATTCTTGGAGCAATAATTCCTGCAATAAAATTAGCAAATGAATCAAATGAAGAATCTTATCTATTTATTGCAAACATGCACTCATTGACTCAAATTAAAGACAAAAAAACTTTATCTGACAACACGATTGCAACTGCAGCTACATGGCTAGCATTTGGTTTAGATCCAAAAAAAAGTTGTTTCTACAGACAAAGTGATGTTCCTGAGGTAACAGAACTAGCCTGGTATTTAAGTTGTTTTTTTCCATACCAAAGGTTAAAGCTTGCTCATTCATTCAAGGATAAAGCAGAAAATTTAAAAGATATAAACTCTGGGCTTTTTTCCTATCCGATGCTTATGTCTGCAGATATTTTAATATATGATGCAAATATAGTTCCAGTAGGCAAAGATCAACTTCAACATCTTGAAATGACAAGAGACGTTGCAACAAGATTTAACAATCTTATGGGTGAAACTTTTATAATTCCTGAGGCTAAAATTCAAGATGACAGTAATTATGTAACTGGTACTGATGGTCATAAAATGAGTAAGTCCAAGGGTAACACAATTGATATTTTTGTAGATGATAAATCCTTAAAAAAACAAATAATGAAAATTCAAACTAAATCATTGTCTGTTGAGGAGTCAAAAGATCCAGATGATTGTAATGTATTTAAATTATATAAAATCATCGCATCGGAAGATAATGTTAAAAATCTTAGTTTAAATTATAAAAATGGTGGTATAGGATATGGGCAGGCGAAAGAAATATTGTATAATGAGATTATAAATAGATTTGCAAAGAATAGAAAAAAATTTTTCGAATTAATGGATGATAAGCAATTGGTTGAAGAATTATTAATCGATGGCGCAACAAAGGCTAGGGTTCAAGCACAAAAAGTTCTTAAAAGAGTAAGAGCTAGTGTTGGTTATTAAGTGTTTTTTTTTAAATTTACTTAATGACAATTTTCAAAGAAATTTATGATTTATTATACAATAATGATTGTGTTATTGTCCCTAAATTTGGTGCATTTGTTCTAAGGAGCCATCCTGCTTATATCAAAGATGATAATTTTTACCCACCTAGAAAAATCATATCGTTTAACGCAATGCTAGATGAAAATGATGGGTTATTAGTAAAACATTTAAGTACCTCCAGAAACATATCATATAAAAAAGCTTTAAAAATTATAAATGATGAGACTGATTCTTTGAAGAATAAATTATCAATTGATAAGAAAATTAAAATAGATCGCATAGGTGATATAGAATTGTCTTCAGAAAACAACTTAGTGTTTCACCCCAACGAGTTGATAAATTTTGATTCTAATTCATTTGGGCTTTCATCATTTTCAAAAGAGCCAATTTTAAAATCTGTCAAAAGAGATGTTGCTCCTAAAACTGAGCCTGCCAAAAATCCAGTTTTGAGATATGCTGTAATATTTTTAGCATTGATTGGTTTTGGTTATTTTGGATACTTTAATTATTTATATTATTTGGATAACGAAAGGATAAAAAATATTGCCATTGCCCAGGACCAAATTCTTCAAAATGTACAATCTGCTACTTTTAATATTGGGGAACTTCCAACAATTAATCTTAAAGTTACTGCTCCTGTCGAAAATATCAATAAGACTTATTTTAGTGTTATTGCTGGATCATTTAGGTCTAAAGTAAATGCCGAAAAACATTTAAACTATCTTATCAATAAGGGCTTTAAAGCCTCTTATACTGCTGAAAATCCAAATGGCCTTTTCAGGGTAGCATATGCAAGATTAGAATCTAGAAAAAAAGCTTATTCACTAATTGCCGAAATAAAAGAAAATGGTCAAGATGCCTGGTTGTTAATTGAGAATTAGTTATTATTTAGCTAACCAAATTGTGGGATTTTCCGGCTTTAACTCGTTAAATATATTAAACTTCAAAACAGTTTTCCCTGTTGATTCATTTGTAAAGACTATACCTATTTCATCATTGGCCATCACTTTGTCTCCTTTTTTAACAAAGATGCTAGATAAGTTTTGATAGTTTGAAATATATTTCCCATGTCTTATTAATACACCTGGATTACTTCCAGAAAACCCATATACAGAGAGAACCTCTCCTTCGAATACTGAATAAGCAATTGCGTTAGCTGATGTAGCAATTGAAATCCCATTACTATTAATAGTTGTTGTTCTAACAACTGGGTGAGGTTGCGTGCCAAATCTTCTTGTTATTACACCTTCTCTTACAGGCCAGGGAAGGCTACCTTTGTTTAATTCAAAATTACTCGAAATTAATCTCCCTTCTGGTGTAAGTGCAAAATTTGAAGAATTATTATTATTTGATTCTGCAATAGCAAGTCTAATTAATTTTTGTATTTCATTATCAATAAGTTTTGTCTGCTTTTCTTTTTCTTGAATTTCAGCAGCATAATTTTTTTGATCTTTAAGTAAATTATTATACAGAGTATTCTGCTGATTTCTTTCTTGATTAAGGATCTGCCTAACTGATTGGTTCTCTTTAATAACATTTTGTTTTTCTGTTTTTCTTTTATCTAGACTATCAATATTTCTGGATATTTCTTTTTGAATTGAGACAATTTTATCTGCTTGTTCCTTCCTGTATTTTGAATATTGTTTAAAATATTGAAATCTTCTAAATGCTTGATTTACATTTTCTGAAGCAAATAAAAACATAAGTTTCATCTCTGAAGATTTTTTCTTGTATGAGCTATATATAATTTTTGAATACTCATCTTTAAGTTTTTTTAAATCAACCTCAAGATCAGCTATTCTTTCATTTTGATTTGAAATTATATTGTTTAGGTTATTAACTTGTGAATTATTAACTCTAATAAGCCTATCTCTGACTAAAATTTTAAGCTGTATATCTTCTAGTTCATCAACAAGACTTCTTGATTTCTTTCTTGAATCATTAATTAAAGTATTAATTTGCTGGATTTCTTTTTTAATTGATATTTTTTGAGCCTCAAGTTGTTTTTGTTTTTCTTGATAATTTTGGGCTTTTAGTCCAAGTGATAGAGAAATAAATAAGAAAAGATGTATTTTATTTAATAATCTCATCAAGAGTTTTTAGTTTATATCCCTCTGGTATATCCATTGGAAAAGTTAAATTATCTGGAAAGTCATATTGAGAGTACTCAAGATTTAATGAGATAACATTACTTCCTCTAACTGAAGTAATCCTTACAGATGTTGGTACTATATTTTTATCAATACGCTTAAAATTAGCATAATCAATTGTTAAAAGAGATGAAATTAGTGGTAAGTATACCCTTTGTTGTTCTAGTTGAAAATTTTCAGGATTAATAAAAAGAGTGTTTTGAATTCCTGATTTTGATTGTAAAACATAATAATTAGAATTTTGTATTCTATCCCAATCCCCTTTATTAAAGTCAATTAATGGCTTGCCAAAAAGCAAATTTTGAACTAACTCAACAGGCCTCTTTATACCTGTCGATTGCATTATTTTATCAATATCTTGATTAATATAAGTTTTTTGAAATTTTTCATAAAAAACTAAACTTTCATTAGTTATAAAAATTTTTGCAATAGGCACTATCATAGATGCACTGATCCATAGATTTTCATCTTGACTAGCCCTTAAACTAAGAAATATTGACTGAATAGACTTTCCATCATTATATTCAACCTTAACTCTAGTTCTTAGGTTATTAAAATTAATTTCTGACTTTGTTGTGTTTTTGATTATTTCATTCGTTTCAATATCATCAAGGGGGAAATTACTTATAATTTGTTTATTAGTTGAACAGGCTTGTACAGCCAATATACTAACTATTGTAAATAGCTTTATTCCCCTACAGTTCATAACTTATTGATTTTGAATTATCTCCCAAAAATATTTCTGACCCAGAACCTTCATATTTAGAATTTGAACCTATGATAGAATTATCTATATCAGAATTATTAATCTCCACACTTTTAAAAATTATAGAATTATTAATTTTAGTATTTTCAATCAAAGAGTTATCCCCAATACTTACATATGGTCCAATGGTTGAGTTTTGAATTTTTACATTTTTGCCTATAAATACAGGGGGTTTGATTATTACTTCTTTACCGTAGATTTCAGTATTTTCAATATTATTATGGTAAGAATCCATGATTATTTTAGTAGAGTTAATTAATAATTCAGGGGTTCCACAGTCCATCCATACATCAATTTCTTTAGGAATGAAAGTGTCACCATTTTTTATCATTTTTTCAATACCATAATTAAGAAGGTATTCTTTTCCTGGACTTAACTTTTCTGATAAATGCTTTTTTAAATATCCTCTCAGATTTGAAGCTTCCTTAAAATAGTAAATCCCTACTACTGCTAAATCTGAGATAAAGTCGGCAGGTTTTTCTATAAGTTCTGTAATTTTATTTTCATTGTCTAGATTGACTACTCCATATGCTGAGGGGTTATCGACTTTTTTAACCCACATAATTCCATCAACATGAGTGTCAATTTCAATATTACCTTGAATCATAGTGTCAGCATAAGCTATTATTGATGGACCTGACAAAGATTCTTCTGCACACATAATTGCATGACCTGTTCCTAACTGCTCAAGTTGCCTATAGATTTTGGTTTTTGCATTATATTTCTCTGAAATTAATTTAAGGGAATTTACCACATCAGAATTGAAATATGATTCATCGCCAAGTATATAAACTATCTCGTCAATACTACTTTTAACCTTAGAAGTAATTTGGTCAATTAAGTGCTCAACAATAGGTTTATCTAAAATATTTATAAGAGGCTTAGGGCATGTTAATGTAAAAGGTCTTAACCTTGTACCTTTTCCTGCCATTGGAATAAATATTTTCATTTAATTAATTTATTCTCAAAAATACAAAAGTTTATACTGTAACTTAAATTATTAGTTTAGCGCTTCTGCACCTCCTACAATTTCCAGGATTTCATTTGTAATTGATGTCTGTCTTGCTTTATTGTATGTCAGTTTAAGCTGATCTCTTAACTCAGATGCATTATCAGTAGCTTTATGCATCGCTGTCATTCTTGCTCCATGTTCTCCTGCAATAGAATCTGAAATTGCCTTGAAAAGCTGGATAGATAAAGATTTTGGAATTAATTCATTTAAAATTTTTGCCATATTTGGTTCAAATATATAATCTCCAGATGTAGAATTCTTTTCTTCAGTACTTTCTTCAATTGGGAGATACTGTTCTTTTATTACTAATTGAGTTGCTGCATTTTTAAAATGATTGTAAACGAGTATAACTTCATCATATTCCTTGTTAGAAAATTTCTGCATTACTGTTTCAGCTATTTCCTTAATATTATTATAATTAAAATTATCATAAACATCATTGTGAGAGCTTATGACCTGAAACTTTTTTGAAAGAATGTCATCACCTTTTTTTCCAATAGTTAATATGTCTACTCTTTTAGATGAGTTGGATGTTTTGATATTATTGACTTCTTTTATAATATTAGAATTAAATCCACCACATAAACCTTTGTTGGATGTTATAGCAATTATTAGAAGGTTTACTGACTCTCTTTTCTCAAATAATGGATTTTTATCATCGGAGTCTGTTGAGGCGGAAATATTTTTTATCAGATCAGATAGCTTATTAGAGTATGGCAAAGTCGCTGAAATTGAGTCTTGAGCCTTCTTCAATTTAGCTGCAGATACCATCTTCATAGCATTAGTGATCTGCATAGTTGAAGATACAGAGCTAATTCTATTTCTTATCTCTTTTAATCCAGACATAATTTAAAACGATTTTGCAATTTTTTCAGCGACTTTTTTAATCTCATCAGTTTCTTTGTCAGAAATTTTTCCAGCCTTCAACTCACTTAAAAGTTTCTTGTGATTTTTTCTAAGTTCTTGAAGGAATGTTTCCTCAAATGCCTTAACTTTTTCAACTGGTACATTTTTAAGAAGGTTTTGAGATCCTGCATAAATTATTGCTACCTGGTCTTCCACTTGAAATGGGTCATTCTGATTTTGTTTAAGAATTTCAACATTTCTTCTACCTTTTTCAATAACATTTAGGGTTGCTGCATCTAAATCGGAACCAAACTTGGAAAATGCTTCAAGCTCTCTATATTGAGCTTGGTCTAATTTTAATGTACCAGCCACTTTTTTCATTGATTTAATTTGAGCAGATCCTCCAACTCTTGATACAGATATTCCTACATTAATTGCAGGTCTTACACCTGAATTAAATAAGTCTGACTCTAAAAAAATTTGACCATCAGTTATTGAAATTACATTTGTTGGGATATATGCTGATACATCTCCAGCTTGTGTTTCAATTATTGGTAATGCAGTTAATGATCCTCCACCTTTTACTTTCGATTTTAATGAATCTGGCAAATCGTTCATTCCACTTGCCACCTTATCATCATTTACAACTTTAGCCGATCTCTCCAATAATCTTGAGTGGAGGTAAAAAACATCTCCAGGATAAGCCTCTCTTCCAGGAGGTCTTCTAAGTAGTAATGAGACCTCTCTATATGCTACTGCTTGTTTAGATAAATCATCATAAATAATTAAAGCAGGCCTTCCTGTATCTCTAAAATATTCTCCGATACAAGCTCCTGAAAATGGAGCAAAAACTTGCATTGGTGCTGGGTCAGATGCATTAGCTGCAACTATTACTGTGTAAGCAAGAGCTCCTTTATCTTCTAGTGTTTTAGAAATTGCTGCCACAGTTGATGCTTTTTGTCCAATAGCAACATAAATACAAAAAACGGGCTCCCCTGCATCATAAAACTCTTTTTGATTTAAAATTGTATCAATACAAACAGTTGTTTTACCTGTCTGTCTATCACCAATAACTAACTCTCTTTGACCTCTACCAATTGGAATCATAGCGTCAATTGATTTTATCCCAGTTTGTAAAGGTTCATTTACTGGCTGACGATATATTACACCTGGGGCTTTTCTTTCAATAGGCATTTCAAATAATTCTCCTTCAATAGGTCCTTTTCCATCTATAGGATTACCAAGTGTATCAACAACTCTTCCCAATATTCCTTCTCCTACTTTGATTGATGCAATTTGATTTGTGCGTTTAACGTTATCACCTTCTTTGATACCTTTTGAAGGTCCAAATAATACAATACCTACATGATCCTCCTCAAGATTTAATACCATACCTTGTAGGCCATTTTCAAAAGCAACAAGCTCTCCATACTGTGCATTTGTAAGACCATATACCCTCGCTATTCCATCCCCAACCTCAAGTACAGTTCCAATTTCATCAAAGGAAGATTGAATGTCAGCTGATTCTAATTGTTTTTTTAATAATGCTGATACTTCAGCCGGTTTAATTTTTTGCATTTTTTATTATTTAGTTTGTTTTAAGTTGCTTCTTCATCATGTTTAATCTCTTTTTAATGCTTGCATCTAGCCTAGAGTTGTCAAAGTCAAGCGTAAAGCCTGCAATCAAGCTTTCATCTTTCTTTTTTGTTAATTTAATTTCACCTTTTTTGATTGATGAGATATACTTCTTTATTGTTAATTCAACTTCATCTGAAATTGCAACTGGAGTTGTAACTGTAACCTCAACAATATTTTTGTGATCATAATAGAGCTTGACAAAAGCATAACAAACACTAAGAATTATATCTATCCTGTTATTTACTGTTAAAAGGTTAAATAAAGTCGAAATATTAGGTAACGAATTACCAGTAATATCGTAAAGTAAAGATTTTTTGAGGTCTTTTGAAATTGTAGGATTTGATATAAAATCTTTTAATTCTTCTGACTCTTCTAAAATAGTTGAAAAGGATAATATTTCATCAAACAACACGTCAAGCTTGCCTTGATCAATTGCATTAAAAATCAAAGCTTTAGCATATCTTTTAGATGTTGTTCCGATAGTCATATTATTTAATTAAACTTTTTTTCATTTAATAGCTTATCTATAAATTCTTGATGATTTTTATCTTTATCAAGCTCTTGCTCAAGAACTTTAGTGGCTATATCAATTGAAAGATCAGCAACTTGATTTTTAATTTCATTCATGGCTGCTCTTTTCTCATTCTCAATCGAAGACCTTGCTTGTGTTAAAATATTTTCTGCCTCAGACCTAGCATCAGATTTTGCCTTTTCAACAAGTTCTTTACTTGACTGTTTTGCCTGATTGATCATAGCATCACTTTCAACTCTTGCTTCTTGCAGAATTTTTTTATTCTCTGCTTGAATATTTTCCATTTCTTTTTTTGCCTCTTTAGCTAAGTTTAGAGAATCTCGTATAGATTTTTCTCTTTCATTAACAGTATCCAATATAGGTTTCCACGCATATTTTCTTAATAAGAAAATCAGTGTGACAAATATTATAGTCTGCCAGAAAAAAAGACCAGAAGAAAATTCACTTATTAACTTTTCCATAAGTTAGAATTATTAATTAACAGCAAACAATGCAGCAAAAGCAATTCCTTCTATTAGTGCTGCTATAACAATAGCTGCAACAAGAATCTTATTTGAAGCATCAGGTTGTCTTCCAATTGCATCCATAGCACCACGACCGATCATGCCGATCCCGATACCAGTTCCAATTATTACAATTCCTGCTCCGATTATTTTTGGTATTTCCATTTTTTTAAATTTAAGTTATACATTTAGTTTAATTAGTGTTCATCCTCTTGTACTGCAAAACCAAAATACAATGCAGATAGAAGCGTAAAAATATACGCTTGCAACAAAGCTACAAGTATCTCAATCATTGATATGAAAAATACTAGGACGAGAGATAAGCTTGATCCAACTAAATTTTTAAAGATAAAAATTAGTCCAATTAAGCTATATAATACTACATGACCTGCGAGAATATTAGCATATAATCTGATCATTAAAGAAAAAGGCTTAATAATTACCCCTAATAGTTCTACAGGCGCTAAAAAAGGTTTTAACCATATTGGCACACCTGGCATCCAAAAAATATGTTTCCAATAAGTTTTATTTGCAGTAAAGTTTGTAATTAGAAAGGTAATAAGAGCTAATCCAAATGTTACTGCTATGTTTCCAGTTGCATTAACACCTAAAGGACTTAATCCTAAAAGATTTAAAAACCAAATAAAAAAGAATAGGGTAAGCAAAAAAGACATGTACCTTTTATGCTTCTCTTCTCCTATACTAGGTATTGCAATTTCATCTCTAATATAGACGACAATCGGTTCAAAGAATCTTCCAACCCCTTTGGCAATTAGGTTATTATCATTATACGATCTTGCAAGTGATCTAAATAGATAGAACATAAGTATTGAAACTAATAGAATAGAAAAAACACTTTTAGTAATTGAAAGATCTAAAGGCCTTTCATTGGTTACCTTACCATTTTCATCATATGAAATATATCCCTCTTCATTAGTTTCATATATCTTTCCATGATAAAGTTTATAATATTTATCTGACGACTTGACAATTTTTTTACCATGGTCCAATTTAGAAGACATAAAAAATTTAACTCCATCATCTACGAGAATAACTGGAAGAGGAAACCCATAATACTTTTTTTCTCCGGTTTTTTTATCCTTGGTAGAAAATAGAGAAAAATCATGTGAATCTTGAACGTGATGATATATATACTCTGTGATTTCTTCTTGTAGTGTTAGTTCTTTTTGATCTTCTGAAGCGTAACCAAAAAACGCACAAAATAGCATAAATGAAAGAAAAAAAGATTTGCTATTTCTGTGTACCATGCCTAAACTAAGTGGATTAAGTTTTGCGCGACAAATGTAAGGTATAAATAGATATTTTTAAAATCATTTGAGGTCAAAATTTAAAAAGTTATTTTAAATTTTTTGTCTGTGAAAGAATTAAAAAAATTATGAAAATAATACCAAGGATTGATAGCCCCAGAGTATAATAATTAGATTGATTTTGAAAATATGAATCAGCCCATGTTCCAAGTCTGATAAGAAGGTACATTACAGCTGCAATTTGAAAAACTAAACCTGAAAGAATTAACCAGGGTTTAGGCTGTTTTTTCACGAGCTTCGTTGAAGTTTGTAATCTTCTTTATAGACGAATCTTCTGTACCTTCTCCTTTCATTGAAGATTTAGCGTTGAAAACAGCTCCCGACTCAACAACTAATTTAGACATAACAACATCTCCTTTGACTTCTCCTGTTGATCTTATAGATAATAAGTCTTCTACATGAATAGTTCCACTAATAGAGCCTTCAATATCTGCAGATGAGCATACTACAGTCCCCTCAATACGTCCATTTTTACCTATTACTACTTTTCCATTTGTTTCAATAGTTCCTTCAAAGTCTCCATCAACTCTAAAGTCACATTCAGACTTAAATTCTCCCTTAATAGAGCTATTTTTTTCTAAAATACAGCAGCTTGCAGAATTATTATAATTTTTCATTTTTTGAAAGTTGGGGAGGCAAATTACAATTTTTATTTTAAATATATAGCGAATTATTATTATTATTGCCTTAACAATTAATCGTATATGTCAAAGAAAATTAAAATTATCTGTGATGATGTTGAGTACTATCTTGAAATGGATGATGACAAAACAATATTAGAGCTTGCTCTTGAAAATGATGTTGATGCTCCATACTCATGTCAGGGAGGTATATGTAGTACATGTCTTGCAAAGCTTAATAAAGGATCTGTGAAAATGGATAATAATCAAATTTTGACTGATGATGAAGTTGAAGATGGATATATACTTTCTTGTCAAGCTCGACCTACTTCAGACGAAGTTGTGATTAATTTTGATGAAGTTTAGTTTTAGATAAAATTTCTAATGCCTTTTCAATAACTGTTTTTGGGTCAATCGATCTAAAAGCATTCTCGTAATCTTTTGGAATTTTATTACCAAAGATTGAAGTTGGAATAAAAGGAAAATTGTTTCTGTCTATTGTAATTGAATTTTCTTGGGGTTGATCAAATGGCATAAATCCACAAAATGGATGAGTCATCCCCCAAAGTGTTAAAACTGGAATATTATAATTTGCTGCAAGATGTCCATTAGCAGAGTCCATAGATATCATCAAGTCTAGATAATTTATAATATTGATTTGTTGTTCAAGGTTAAGTTTATTTGATAGGTCAATTACATTATCATATACATTTTCCCAAATATTCAGTTGTTTTAGGTTATCATTTCCTCCACCAAATAAATAAATTATATGATCTTTTTGAAGATATGCAATTACCTTTTGCATCAAATCTAGAGGATAATTTTTTCCCTGATGAGCAGCAAAAGGAGCAATACCAATTATTTTTTTTTGCGTGTTTTTAGATAATATTTCTTGTTCTATACTTTCTTGATTTAAAAAGGGTTTTATTGGGTATTCATGATTGCTCAAATCAACAGGGAATCCAATTCCTCTAAAAACATCAGAGTATTTGTAGTGAACCTGGGTTAGCGGTTTAAAAATTTTATTTTTTTTTCTAATCAATTTTTTTCTCTCATACCTTCCCTTGTCTATAGATTTTACTTTTGTAAATGTTAATGTAAAAAGTAGATTTAAAATTTTTGTCCTTAAAACTCCATGAAGATCAACGACTGCTTTTATCCTTTTTACATAGAGTTTTGTAAAAAGATTAAACAGGCCTCCTAATCCTTTATGTTCATTATTAAAATCAATAGGGATGAACTCTAAGTTTTCAAATTCTTTAAATAGTGGAGAAGCGTAGGGTCTAGATACAAAAACAATTTTTTGATTAGGGTATGAATGGAAAAATGATCTTAACACAGGAACAGTCATTGCTATATCGCCTAGTGAAGAAAATCTATAAACCAAAATTGGTCTATCATTTTTTTTATTCATCTTTTTTATAAAGAACCGGATTTAAGGTTTCATCATTGTACATTTTCATTTGCTTATAAACCTTCATTATCTTTTCACCTTTTGATAGATCTTCTAGAAGATGATCTATAGATTCTGACAAATCTTTTCTTTGTTGAAGAAGAACTTGAAGTTTTTGATTACATGTTTTTCTATGCTGCTCACTAACATCTTTTCTCATAGACTCTTCTTTCATGTGGTATATTTTTAGAATTAATATCGAAAGTCTATCTAGAGCCCACGCAGGACTTTCAGTATTTACTTTAGCATCAGGTTTTGAAATGACATTAGAATATAATTTTAAGAAATAGGAATCTATATATTCTACCATCTCTGTTCTGTTTTGGTTAGAACTATCAATAAGTCTTTTAAGTTTCATTCCTTCTTTTGGATCTATATCAGGGTCTCTTATAATATCTTCATAATGCCACTGGACTGTATCAATCCAATTCTTTTCATAGAGCAAATGTTCAAAGTCTTTTTTGGCATACGGATTAGAAGCTAATTTGTTTATATCATCATGAACATGATAATCATATACAGATTTTTCAAATACTTTAATAGCAAGAGAACTTATTGCAGTTTTTGTCATATAAAAAAGTTAAAAGTTACTAATGTAGCAATCAAAACTATAAAGATAAAGTTTACATATAAACTCTTTATTTTTTTTACAAAAATTTGAGATATAAAAGAAACTAATACAAGCGAAAGATAATGAAACTCAGACCCCGTGAGTTCTTGATTCATAGAAAAAAAAAGGGAAGTTAAAATAATGAAGATAAAACCAGTAAAATCTAAAATTCTTCTCTGATATCCTGAAGATCTCTTAAATTTAATTATCACTGATATTATGTATAATATAAAAACAACATATAGAGGGATATAATAAATCGATAGAACAAGTGTAAAATTATCTAACATTTGTAACTGGTATCCAAAGAGGTAAGAACTAAACAAATAATTATCTAATGATAAGAAAGATAAAAGCACATATCCTGTGGGTAGGATAATAAGTGGGGTCATAAAAATTATTATAAGATGTTTAATGTCTCTGGTAATGTTTGAAGCAATTAAAATCATTATGGGGTATAATAAAAGAATTAGGTTTTCAACCATTATCAATGAAGAAAAACTAAGAAGAACAGAGGCATCAAATAATCTTTTATTTTTTCTTACAGGATTTGAAATTTCAATAAACACTCTCATATTTATCCATGCTGCCCATATTAATGATGATGATAATATAAATCTCATATCAATTAACTCAACTGGATAACACATAATAATTAATGGATACAATAATAAATGGTATGCGTTCCTATTTGTCCTTTCTGTTGTCAGTTCTCTAGTAACTTTATCTATAGAATAACTTGATAGTATTAATGCTCCAAAAATTAAAATTCCATTAATGAATTTTGATTCAAATAATGACTCTGTTATTTCCAGAGCTGTATAGTAATATGAAATTCCTAAAAGAAGAAGTGTGGATATAACAACTGAAGTATAAGAAAATTTTTCAAATGTCTTTGCAAACATATCTCAATGTATTAATTTTGAATAATAATTTAATTATGGTAAAAGACTTTTTTTATTCCTTAGCTTGGCTTTTTGAAGAAATTCTTTTCTTCCCTTTTGATTTATTAAGAACTATTCAATACGATAGTTGGTATATAGCAAATATTGTTTCTTGGACATTTATATTAATTGGTATAATCGGAGCTGCTTACTGGATTAAAAAGTTAAAAGAGTTCGATGACAATGGAGAAGAAGACAAGGATGTTACTTCTCATTCTTTCCTATAAATCAAAACCTATGTCTTGCCTGAAGTAAGCTTGGTCAAAGCTTATTTTTTTTATCTGATTATATGATGATTTTAAAGCATCCTTATAGTTTTCCGATAGAGATGTTACAGCAATAACCCTTCCTCCATTTGTTAAAAAATTATCATCAACCTTTTTTGTTCCAGCATGAAAAATTATGGAGTTTGTTTCTTCTGTTAAACCAGAAATTATTTTATTTTTTTCATAATTCAGAGGGTATCCACCTGAGACCATTATTATTGTAACAGCGTGTCTGTTATCAATTAGTAATTTTATTTTTTCAAAATCTGTTGTACCCATGGAACTAAAAAGTTCTAAAAGATCATTTTTAATTCTTGGAAAAACTACTTCAGTTTCAGGGTCACCCATTCTGACATTATATTCAATTACATAAGGATTTTCTCCAACCTTAATTAATCCAATAAAAACAATACCCATGTATTCCATGTTTTCA
>Ga0129345_1000136_pt1 | contig 24752 bp, 39 predicted proteins | sample CPBDNA_FD_94425 | JGI IMG/M metagenome (GOLD analysis project Ga0129345, IMG submission 94425) | Freshwater to marine salinity gradient microbial communities from Chesapeake Bay, USA - CPBay_Sum_20_0.8_DNA | ecosystem: Environmental > Aquatic > Marine > Coastal | place: USA: Chesapeake Bay...
ACCCCCTCGCTTTATGTTTCCATCCCCATCTAAGGGTAATGCAATAGTAGCCGCTTTGTAAATCAACTTTTCCGCGCCAACGGCATCCGCAGAAAGACTAATTGCGGTTTCCGCCTTTGCGTTTTCTAAGGTGGTGGCTAACTTTAAGGTGGTTGCCGAAACGTAAATAACAAAGTAATTCGCGTTGTTTGTAAGCCCTGAATCCGCAGAAGTAGCCGCGTTGTAACGAACAGGGTCGCCCGTAACCAACCCGTGTGGCGCACTCATTGTTATAATATCAGTAGCCGCGCTAACCGAGCTAACAGTTTTAGATAGTGCAGTTATGTCGGGAGAACCAACGCTTGTATTGTTGTAAGACGTTAGACCATCGGGGTCAACAATCTTAATAATACCCCTTTCGTCACCAGCGTCAATAGCCAAGCTAGTGTAGGTTGTTGCATCTTGAATGGTAATTGTCTTCGCGTTGTGCGAGGGGTAAGGTAAAATTCTTAGTTCAGAAGAGAAAGCCATGATTGAGGTTTAATCGTATGTGCAAATATACGACTTTTAAAACTTCAATATTGTTTCTTTATGTAGCTATTATGTTCCATAGGTCGTTGGTAGTTTTCAACCTTGCATTCTTGCCATCAAAAGTAACGCACCCATCCCTATACTCCTTCCCAAAGTCAAGCTCGTAAACATAGTAGTCAATCCAATCGTCCTTATCGTTCACGGCATCTTTAATCACCTTCAATATTTGCCCTATCAAAATACCGTTATCGTACCCCGAAACGTAGTCGTTCTTCAAAATAAAAGAGAACGCTTCCGAACACTTTTGGTCGTGGCGAAATTGAGCCTCTAATTTTTCAATACTTTCTATAAAAAGCTCTTTTGTCATTTATTTTTTTACTTTCCCCGACAAAGATATGTATTTTTTTGTTATATTTGCAACTATGGCAGCAAAATATTATTACATAGATAAAGGAATAGGTAAGGTAAACTATTACAGAGGCTCTAAACTTTGCCGAAGAACATTAAACGATATTGAGGTTTGGTTTTTAGAAAACGGCGTAACACACGAGCAGTTCTACCGAACCCTAAAACTCACAAGGTCGCAAATGAACCTTATATTCGAGCGTGGGGGTATGGACAGGCTTTTGTTAAGTCAACTCCAACAAATAGCCGAACTTTGCGATAAACCCGTTGGGGATTGCTTTGACGCGCTAGATAAGATACAATCGAAAAATAAAATAGAGGAACTAAACCCACAAGAGATTAAGTTGTTCTTGACAAAGCACAAAAAGAATATCAAAAGAAGGCTTTGGAACGGTTAGCCCCTAGCCCTTTTATCGCCCGAACTATCTGAGCGACTTCCTCGATTAGCCTTTACCGACTTTAAGCGCAGTCCGTTTTTAGTGTGAGATAGGTCTTTTCCACCCTTACCCATTATTCCGCGCTTTCTTCGCTCCCTTGCTAACTCCCTTCGCTTTGCTTTTTGCTCAGGGCGGGCGTTTATCTTTTTGTCAGTTGCCGCTTTTTTTGCGCGAGCCGCTTTTGCTGCCTTAGGGTTACTTTTACCCTTTACTGTTGAGCCTGTTTTGTAGTATCTTGCTGAACGTGATTTCATAATATCAACACTTCCACCTTCTTTTTGCTAATTTTCCTGCTGTACCATTATTCTTAGCGTGCCTTTTGCAAAAAGCCTTTTGTCGCTTTGAACCCACCTTCCCTACTCGAACTCCCTTTTGTCCGTAAGATACTTTCTTTCCGTCAACGACCTTACAAGAGGCTTTTCCTTTTCTTGGTTTGCAACCTTTCATCCCGAGCAAGTTTCGCAAGATTCAGGCGCGTCCAAATCGCAAGCCTTTACATTGTTTTCTTCTTGCAACTTTGCCATGCGCTCAATTAACGCATCTAAATTTGACTCCTCCTGATTCTTCTCGTTCATAAATTGGGGTTTGTATAAGTGTTCGTAAATACTCAACCTCGTCCTCTAAGTCTAAAACAAGGTTTTGATTTGTGATAATAATGTTAGCCACAAGTTGGTCAACCTCGTGAGATGAAACCGTGTTTGTCTTGGGGTCGTATAGCTTTATTAACACACTACAAAATTACGAATAAAAACCCAATAGTGATGTTCTAGGTATGATACCTCCGTTATTCTATACTTTTAGTTCACATAGCCGTGATACGTTAGAAAACCGTTTCGTGTATCGGTAATGGTCTATCTCGTATCGGTGTCTTACATCAAATGTAAACACAAACTGCGCTGCGTGCCTTAAAATACGATAGCCCCTTACAAACAAATCCTTATTCACAAACCAATAGTTTACCTTTAATGCAAACTTACAACAAAAAACTTTAAGGCACAAAAAAAGCCCCGAAAAAATTTCCGAGGCTTCTTTCTTGTGTTTAAAAAGATTAAACGTAGAACTGTCCGTGTCGGTGTCCTGCAAAGGCGTGAAGCCCTTTTTCAGACAACAAGTGAACTTTCATAACGTCATCTCCGTCTGTTGGGTCATCCAAACCTGCACCACCAGTTACCCATTCGCGGTAGCCGTTAGTCATGTCAGGTCGGTTAAGACACTCCATACGTAAACTTGGTACGGTTGTGCTTGCGGAGTTTGTCCCGTCTTTTGCTACAATCGTGTTGTCCATTGGAATAACCAATCCCATGTTTGCGTATTTGAAGCCGTCTGCGCCAAAAACAACAGGTGAAGTGAAAGCCTCAAGGGTTTTCTTGTGGAAGCTGATGTCTCCGTAAGTGAACGAGTTGAACCCGAACTTAACAGAACGCTCTTCTCCACCTACACCAGCGTATTGAATACCCCCAGCTTTCAAGCCTTCTGAGTTACGCATTACGTTGTCGATTTCGATAGACAAATTGTGTCCAACCCAAAGGGCGTTTTCGGTAGAACCTTTATACTTGTAAAGTTTCTTTACCATGTTTTCCAAGTCTGTTAAAGACCAAGAACCCTCTGTGTATTGCTCGCGCTGACCGTTAGACTCTACGAAAGGAATGTAACCCTCAGTTTTGATTGTCGTACCTTGACCACTGACGGCTGTCAAAGTAGCGTTTGTAATCTTCTGAGAAGTCAACATTTGGAACTCGCAGTCGTTTTGGTGGTTGATGTAAACATCGCGAATACCCTCCAAATACCAAGCAGAACCGTTTCCGTCTTCACCCAAGTTATTCAACCAAGTGATAGAGCTAAGAGCAGTACCCGTTACCTCATGGTAATCGCGCATTCTCTGTACGTTGTTGGTGTAGTTTGAGATTTGAGTTGAACGTGAGCTTGTCGCAGAAGAACCTTCTTTAACAGCAGTACCAGTTCTGATAATCTCAGTTGAAGTTGTTACATTGGGAACAGTTTCGCCAGTTACCACAGGGTAAATAGTGAAGTCGTTTCCGCTAACAGCAGTAACCAAGCACTCAACAAATCCACCTGAGCCGTTAGGAACTTGGATAACATCTTGCGCAATAGGCATAATGTTAGTAGTAGTTCCCGAAGCTAAATACTCAGGAGCAGCAGAGTTAGAAACTGAATCGCGGTAAGCAGTAGCTACTGTCAAAGTAACCGCAGCACCCGCTCCGTGTCCTGAACTCGCAGTAACCTTAATTACGTCACGAATCCAATCTTTCTCTCCGTGAATGAATACAGGGTTGTCGGTCAAAGCCTCTCTGTCCATCATTTTTAAGAAGGTAGAGATGTTGCCCGAACCAAAGCCGCGAACAAGTTCGTCGTACACGTTTGGTTTCTCAATAGTCACAGAGCTATAAGCAGTGCTTAACACTTGTGAGTTGATGTAATTTCTGTTTGTTGCCGAAGTTGTCGCACTCGGCGTTACGTTATATCCCATTTTTGTTTGTTAAAAGGTTAAAATTTAACCCCCTTACTGATTAACTGCTCGCCAATTTGGTCTAGTAAACTAGATGCTTTTTTAGCTTGCGGATTCTCAATAGTCGGGGCTTTTTGGTTTTTAAGCCCAACAATTTTCTCCTCGCCACCTACTGACTTAGCTTGGTTAATAATCGCCTCTAAACGACGATTGCGTATTTCTTTGTTCGCCCAAGAGATGTCTTCTGATAGGCTTGAGTAGTCAATGGGATTGTCTTTGTCTCCTGTAATGTAACGGTTAAAGAATTGGTCGCTTTTAAGGATGCCTTCCTTAATAACAGTCTTTTCCTCGTTAGGAACTTCAAGTTCAAAATCCCAATCACCAATCTTTACACTCACCTTTGAGAAATCTTCAAGAAACTTACTCGTAGCCGATTCAAAAGCTCGCTGTGCTTGCTCTTGCTGTTGGGCTAAAAGTTGCTCTTGCTCCTTACTTTGTACAGACGGTAATTGCAAAGACTTCTGATGCTCCAAAAGATTCTTCTGATGCTCTCTCGCTTGTCTTATTAATTTACCTTCCGCAACTTCCATTCGGTCATTGTAAGACTTCATGGCTTTGTTGTAAGCACGCTCAGGGTCTTCGCTGTCTTCAAAGTCTTCCCTTAAAGGAGGTCTCTCCCCAAGGACTTTAAATTCGCTTAACTCCGCGTTGATTTCCTTATCAGTGATGTCAGGCTCGCTTAAACGTAAACCCTCTTTAACAATGTTCAAAGCTTGCTCCGCGTCATTTAAATCGTACGCAGTGTAATCTTTTTGCACCGTCGCCCAAAATTTAGGGTCTTCGATGTTTACGTTGTTCTTTCTGAACTCAATCATTTTAGCAATGAAAGGGTCTTCGGGAACATACGAGTCTTTAGGAATATAACCGTTTTTTTCGGCTTCCGCCTTCCAATCATATCCCGTTTCGGTTGACGAATTAGGTTTGCTATTCAAAGAACTTTCGTCGGTTTGAACCGACTCTTGTTGAGCTTCTTTAGTTTCAGGAGTTTGCTCAGTTTGAGGGGCTTGCTCCTGACTTACGGCTTCTTCCGTTACCGCTTTAGTTTCTTCTTCTTTGGGTTTTGAAAACCCCAAACTCTCGTTTACTGCCTTAGATAAAGCTTCGTTCATATCAACTAATTTTTAATTATTGCAAAAATACCCCGAAAAAAAACTGCCTCTTGTTTGCTTTTAAAAACATTTTTGTATCTTTGCAGCCGTATGGAAGTATCTAATGTAATTTTGGAAAGCAAAAGGTTTGAGGCTTATAATAAGCAAACAAATAAATGTATCGCCTATGGCGTGCTAAAACTAAGAGAGCAAGCGGGGTTGTCGCAAAACGAACTCGCGCAATTAGCGGGGGTTGGTCGAAGCTTAATTCTTAAAATAGAAAAAGGAAACCACACACCACCACTTCTTTCTTTAGAGAAGATAGCCTTTGTTTTTAACTTAGGCGTGTTTCAGTTTCTTAACCGATGTAAAGAGATTTACGTCGCTTGTTGAGGAAACACCTTCGGCTCTCTTACACCCGAACCTTTTGGAATAGATGTTTGTCTTAAATCGGAGCTTTGTGGGGTTTGGTCTGTTGCCAACTCCACAAGTTCTTTCTTAATGTCTCCCTCTACAATAGCTCGCTCAATATCCTTATCTCCGCGAACCTCCTCTTGAGGTATTCTACCCAACCTATAAACCTCAATCTCGTTGCGTAGTTTAAGGTCGTATTCGAGCTGTAAGGTTTCTCTTTTTTGTTGCTCAGATACCACGTTAGACTCCATTTGAACCTTCCCGTTGGCTTCTTGAAGTTGTAAGCTTTCTTTAAACTTAGCCTCTTGGAACTTCTTGCTCGCACCCTCTAGGTATCTTTCAGCAGCCTTTATACTTGTGCTTGCAATCCTTTTGGCGCGAGTCATTATTGTTACATCTATCTGTTGGTTTTGTAAAGATATAGCCAACGAATCAATGAAGTCTTGCATCTCTTGGTGGGTGGGTCTAAACCTTATGGTAATTCCCATTTCAGCGTAGTTGTACTTAGCCGAATCTTTCAAGCCCTCCACCCGAAGGTTTCCAATAGCAAAATCCCAACCCTTTTGCTTACCGTAGAACTCTAAAGCATCTTGAACCAACAACCCGCAGTTTCTAGCGGCAGAACTTATGATTTTCGCGTAAGCACTTGTTAGGTGGCGCACCGCGTTGTTGTGAGCAGCCTCTCGCATCCTTTCAACACCCACCAAAGCATCCTTGTCAGAGCTAGTCCCATCAACGCTTGGGTTAAACCCTGACACTTGATAAAGCTTTGCTAAAGCAGCGTTGTACAATTCTATTACCGTTATAATGTTGTTTGGTATGCCGTTTGCTAACTCGGTTATTGGGCGGTTGTTTTGGTGCGAGCCGTCCTCTCCTTTAGACGAATAGAACACAGACCCCTTTTGGTCGTACATCGCGATAGCCTCTTCTGTGTCGTAATCTATTCCTAAAGCATCTTGAACCGAAGCTATTGAGTAAGCGTCTATCGCCAAACCCGACGGTCTTGATTGCGCGATAATCTGTTGGGTCTTTAGGTCAAGCAACATCATTTGTTCCGCTATTGGAGTCATTTGCTCCACCTTAGACTTAGTTTCCATATCTAAAAGGTCTGTGGCAAAACCAACAAACGGGCTAACTACCCTTGTTGAGTAAATACCGTCCTCTCGCGGGCGAAGCATATTTTCGCAAAGCTTGTAATCTCTAATGTGCTGCGTGCCGACAATCCAAAGCCCTTCGTACATTACTTCGATGTTCTTATCATCTATGCGCTCAATTCCGCGCTCCTTTTTAAGGTCTTGTTTTAAATCCCTTTCCTCGTAGTAATATCCGTTACCTTTCTTTGTTTGCTTCTTTATGAACCTTTTTTGGTCGACAGTCTTAAAGACAAAATCCATCGCCAAAATATTAAAATCAGCGTAGTCGCTAAAATCATAATTTCTTTCTCCGTAATAAGAACCGTAAGTCCACGATTGGTTTCCGTACTGACCCGCGCTTGACTTAGCGATGTTGAACCATTCATCCTCTGTGAACGCTTTATCCCCCAAACGCATTCTAAGTTGGCTAAGGGGCATTTCAAGAATTTCGTAAAAATAAGCCCAATCGCTGAAATCTCTTTTCTTACAATATGAGAACCCGAAGTTTTTTATGTCAACCGCCCGAATGTAAGGGTCTCGGTTGTGGTCGAATCCAGTGCGAACAAAGCCGTAACCGTTTTCAAAAATATCCCTCGCAACCGTTTCCTTTATTTCTTCTATTCCGTTGTTGTTAAATACGAAGTTTATACCCGTTTCAAGAAACTCTTCTAGCTCGGTTTTGGCGTTTAGCTCTAAATCAAAATCAGCATCCGCGAAACTATCAGGCGCTGACTCAACGGCTTCCAAATCGGAAATCTTTAAACCCAACTCTTCCAATCGAGCCTTGTTCTTTTTCATAAAAACCTTATTGTAGGTTTCTAATCGAATTTTGTCAAGCTCTCCCTTGCTTGTTTTGTCAAGGGCTGACACAACCACATCGTAATCTCTTTCTACGGTTTTGTTTACAAAGGTGTTTACTAAGTTGGGGATTGGGTTTGCTACGTTCCAATTCATAGAAAGGTACGATAGGTCGCCCCCTGTGGAAACTAGGTCTTTTAAGTGGTCTATTGATTGTGTACCCCTAGCCCACTCTCGGTTTTCAATTATTCGCTTTTGGCGGGAATAGAAAGCGTCGAACCGCCCGTGTTGTGCGCGACTCCAAATAGCCTTAGCGTACTCTAACCCGTACTTGGGTGATTTTTTTTCTTTTGCGGTTTTAAAGGGAGAAGGAAAACCTAATAGCCTGTCTGACATTTAAGCACTAATTTAGTGCAAAGATAAACAAAGAAATAGCTAAGTGTTGTTTTGGTTAAGAAGCACTCCGTTATTGTCTGCTTTCTTTACACATATCCGATAAATGTTAGACTCTAAAAGAGCGCAGTCGTTATGTTCCGAACAATCTAATGGACTCTTACTTGTGCGTTTGCAACCGCGTTCCAAGCCTTTTGCGCTCTCAATGTCCTCTCCAATCAATTTCTTCCTCAACTAAAGTTATGAAGTCGCCCTCGTTTTTTAGTGGGTGGTCGGTGTCGTCGTTTATGCTTTCAATTTCCAAGTCTATGCTACTAAAGCTAGGATTCCAATAATCACCCCTTTCTTCGGTTCTTGTGTACCAAACTACCACATCATAGGTTTCTCCACCCCAACATATTTTAAAACTGTCCCCTACCATTTTTTAAAGTGTAATATACAATCGCGAACCCTGCGCCGAAAGATGCCCTAAACAATACGACGCAAATAATAAGAGTCCAAATGTCGTTAAAAGGAAAGCCCGAAATTAAACTAAGCCCAGCACCCAAACTCAAGCACCAAAGCATAACGCTTTTAGCCAAGTGCCAACCGTCCGTGAAAGCTATTGGTGTATTGTTTCTTACGTACTTGTTCGCCGCAAAATCCCAACCGTTTACGTACTTGTTTCTCCAACTATCTTCGTGAAAAAACCTGTACCAAAAACCTTTCATGTGAAAAAACACAGAGCCGTGCCAATGATGGGCTAACACATCCATTAACCCGTTCATAGCGCCCGCTATTAAAAACAATATTAGCGCCGACGAAAAAGCCATTTTATGTGGTTTATTATTGCTGCTATTGCCAATATGACAAACAACCCTGTGGTTAATAATTGTGGGATATAGTCATCCCCCTCCTGCGATTGTTCTAACCAAACAAGCAGAAGAGGAATCACTATGAATACACACAAAACGAATACAAAAAAAGATTTATCAGCCTTCATGTGGGCGATTATATTTTTCATCGAGGTAAGTCATTTAAGTATTCTTCGTAACACTCCAAAAAGTTTTTTGCCGCGCTAATGTCATTTTGCATAACCGATAAAACAACGAGTGCTTGATACGGGTTTGCCTTTTGTTCAATTAGTTCTTCTATTAAATCTTTTATCATAGTTCACCAAAGGTACAAATTTTTCTGAAACTACAAATATTTTCGCAAAAAAACTTATCAAAATTATGTTTGTACTCTTTTTCGGTTCTTATCTTCTCCACCATTCTCTTTGCCCAATCAACTGCCTCTATCATATCTTTTTCTTTAAAAGGTATTATTACGGGGGTCTTTTGGCGGAAATGATAAAAGATTAAATCTCTTGGGTACTCTCCAATTTCTTGTTTTGTTCCGTAAGCGTAAAGGTAAAGTTGTCGTGCCTTTTGGCGGAGCTTTTCGCCCTTAAAAATGTTAGCCACCTTGTAATCAACTATTGTAAAGCCCCTCTTGGTGTAACTCGCCCTATCCACGAACCCTTGAAGGTTGAAGTCGTCTATTGGAAAGTTTAGGTACTTCTCTATCCAAACGGCATCGGTTGACCAACCATCGAAGGTGTCGAAAAAGTCTTGGCACTGTTGTTCCCATTTGTGCGCCCAAGTAAACGTGGGTAACTGAACCCTTTTTCTTAAATACTTTCGGTAAACAGAACCTAAGTTTTTTATTTTACCCCTGTCGTAAAGCTCCAAAAGCAAATGCCCAAAACTACCCAAATCAGAAAACCAATTACCCTCTTCTGACTCTCCTAAAACATACTTGTATTCAAAACTTTTAGGACAAGTTTCTATGGTACTTAATCTACTAAAAGAGTATGTTTCTTGGTTGTTCACTTCTGTTATTATCTACATTGTTAATCGGATAATTCCCGATTATCTCCACTCAAAAAGTCATCCAAAATGCTTTCTGCGTCCTCTTGGATTATGGGATGCCCTAGCTCCTCCGCCACAAAATGAATAAGTTCTATCATAACGCCGCTAATATAGAGCTTTCGTAAACGAGTTGATAGGTTTTACCCCCCTCTTTGACCTCTATGTTGTTTGACTTTGAAAGAAGGACTTTCTCCCCTTCTTTGACTTGAGTGACCGCATCCCCCACCCGAACAACAACAGCCTCTTGGGTGTGTTCTTTTGCGCTTGGAGAAAGTTCTATCTTGCTCTTTGTTTCAATCTTTTCTACTAAGACTAAGTTTCCTTTTGGTACTATCATTGGTATAAAGCGTTAATTTTGTTTTTAGCTAATTGAATTTCGTTTTCTATATAATCCCTTTGTTCTTCTAATCCCTTTACTAAAGCCCAAAGGTTTTCAGTTTTTGGTTTACTTGGCTTTATGCCGTGAATTACCTCAAGTAATTTTTGGCAGTCAAGTATTACCTTTCTTAAATTCGGGTTGCTTGTGAACCGCCCCATCCTATCAGGGGTCATAGCTTCCTCACACCTACGAAGGTGGTGTATGGTGTTGGAGTGGTCTGTTTGGAAAATAGCCCCGACGGACTCTAAAGTCATTCTCCTTAACCAAGGGTCGTTTTTAATCAAGTACATACAAACCTTTTTGGAAAGAACTACGTACTTGTTCCTTGAGCCTTTTTGCTTTATCTCACTAATTGGTATGTTGTTTACCATTGATACAACTTCCAATATTTTATCAACTCTTTCTTTCTGTTTCTGCGTCATATTCGTTTTCATTATTTAGAAAAGTAGGGTCTATGGTGTTTATTACTTCTGTAATCTCCGCCATTTCACGTACTATTTGTTCGTCATCTTTTTGTTTAGTTCCTATTTGTGCTTGCAAATATGCTAACTTTTTTAATTCAGCGTCAACTTTTCGCCGAATTTTTTTGTTTGAATAGTAATTTTTTCGGTCAACAAGAGCTAAACCCTTGTAAGAGCGCAAGCTAATTCGGCAAGTTTCTTTTAAACCGTCAACCGTTCTGTCCCAAACCGCAAGCTCGCCACGCTTTTCCCACTCACTACCCAAGTAGTCTTTAACGTAGCTTTTCATATCAACCAAATCCAACGAAGAGTAAACAAACTTACTATCGTGGTAAAAATCCCATACTTTTTTCATTTGTTTTTATTTGTTTGGCAAACATACGCAAAATAATTAAACAACACGTAAAAAGTGGCGTAATTATTTACCTACCTCCGTTATTCTATACTTTTGGTTCACATAGCCGACATTAGCGGTAATATACTACCAATCTATCTTCCGTGCTTTCTTCATCGTCAAATTCTAATTCTTTTGTAATTGGTAAATCTGCTACAATCGAAAATGTAACCCACCCACTTGACAAGGCTTTTGGTTTTATTGTTTTGCCCATATAATCTATTGTTGGCTTTTTAAATATTATTTTTTCACGGTCAACTATTACAATTATATCTTCGTCAACATTGAAAAAACAAGAATTTGACTGTACTTGTCGCTGATTCAATCTTGTTCTTTTATGCACATTAATACTACCGCTAACACACGGTAAAACTCCATTGCCTTGTTGTTTTTTGATGTTTTGTTCTTTGTCTTTCATTTTGTTGTAATTTGAAAATTAACCTCTCGTATTTAAAACGGCAACGAGAGTTTACCGCAAAAGGTTGACAAAAGTAAACTAAAAACTTGAATACGAAAAATTTGTTGCAATTATTTTTCCGTTCGACGCTGAAATTATCGGGATGAGGTTTGCGGGAGAGCGAAAGTTTTTAAAAACCCGCACCCTTTTGTCGTTGTAAAAAATCTCCACGTCCCTGTCCCAAACCATTTTGTAAGTTACCCAATCTGTGAAGTCCTTTGAGCCGTGATTTATATTTCCCTCTTTGTGGTGGTGCTTTGATTTGTAAACCTTTCCAAAGTGTAGGTTGGATTCCATTCGCCTTGTTTTTATCCACCAATTACTCGGAATCCCTAGTGCGCGGAAAATATCTGCGTGGTTCTTTTTTACACCATAGTAAGCCTCGCAAACGTCTATTTCGGGCATTATTTCGTTTTTGCTTTCACTTATAAACCATAGTGGTGCGTGCCAAAGACCGCTTATTATCGGTTCTTGTATTTTGCAATCTATACTATAAACGCCGCGATTAAAAGCCCACTCACATTCCAAGCCACCCTTTCCTTGATGCACCTTTGCCATTAAGTCGGATGATTTAGCTACCGCGTAGCCTAAGTCTATTTTTTCCCCCTTGTGTTCAAGTATTGCTACGTTTTTTCCCGTTTTTACACTACCAACCTTTTGCGCCACATCTTCGGGGACGTACCAAAGTCTTTTTTGCCAATTATTGAAGTTTTCCCAAATCATATTCTTCTACTTATTTTCCCTGAGTTATCAAACTTTGGCAACAACCTTTTTATGTGCCTGTGCGAAACTTTGTTTATAGGATTGCGCCAAGCAGCCAAGCTTAACATCGAGGCAACCGACAAGTCATTCTTTGTCCACTTCTTTGAAGGTTCAAACTTAGTCCAATCGTCCAAAAGTTCATTAAAGGGACAAACCCCAAAACCATCAGCCCTTCTTCCTATAAAGTCGTAAACGTGGCTTATGAGTATGTTCACAAGCTCTCTTCGTTTTGTTTCGTCCTTCATGTAAAAACCAAAAGCTTTGAGTCTTCTTTTTATGTCGGTTTCTAATGGGTCGTGAAGTAAGTAGCCCGAACGCCCCCTGTCGACGAAGTGGTTAACACACCCTACTTTGTTTCTTTCAATTAGAATCGGCGCGGAATAAAACTCAGCAGCCATAATCATATCTTCGTAAAATATCTCAGGCTTTGGAGGTCTGTGTAAGTACAAGGCGCACCACTCTGTTCCGTTTGCACCGCTAACTAAAGCAGCAGCGTTAGAGCCGTCTTTATCTACCGTTTCTCCCGTGTCGATTGGGTCAACGCCAATTCTAAACTCGTCCCTTGCGGGGGTCATCTGACCGTTTCTAAACACATAAGCGTTTTGGTCTTCTAACCTCGACAACTCGCTAATAAGCCACCTTCCGTTTCCGTGTGATTTAAACTTAACGATACCCTCGTCGTGACCTCCCTCTCTGTAAAAGTCCCCGCGTCTTAGGTGGTCTGCCCCACCGTTTTCGTTAAATTCGTATTGGTCGTAAATGTTTTTAAGGTCAAGTGGCGAAGAGTTTGTGTCTGCTAAAAATATATCAGACTCATCTTGAGGAAACTTCCTTCTATAAGATATTAAGTCGTTTCCCGTTAACCTAGACATTTTAGCCTCGTGATACTTTTTGGTAAACTCAATTTGTGAGTACCCCCACTTATCAATAAAAGCTTGCCCTTCGTGCGAGCCTCTAAACCCGTACCAAGCTGGGTTAAAATACCGAATAAGACCACTCTTTGTACTTTTTAGAAATGGGTCTAATTCGTTTGGGTCTGATTTATCGAACAAACTTCTAGTAGCTTCTGCCGCTGCCTTTTCGGTTTGGTCGTCGTCTACTGTTGTTGTCAGTATTGCTTTACCTATAATGTTTGCGCCGTCCTCTAAAGTAGGTCTTGAAATGTACCACCTTTTCTCAGGGTCAACACCCGTTTCGGGTTTTGCAATCTCATCGTGATAAACAAACGTGTTTCGCGAACCGTCGAGGGCTGCGTTGGATGCTGATTCGTAATAAATACGAGAGCCTAAATAGTCGCCCGTTTCCCCGCCAAGCTCCTCCTTTTTGGATGAGGGCATATCGAAAACAAGTTCTGTCTTTGGGTTTGCGTTTCCTGTGGATTTTGGTTTCCAAAGTGGGTGCATCTTTTTCCAAGCCCGAATAATAATATCCCCAAAAACTTTGTCTTTCGCATCGTTTCGTGTCTTTGACTGAATGGCGAAGTTAGCCGCGTATTGGCTTATTGTAGAAAGGTAGCCGTTAGCACAAGCAAAGGTGGTTTTAGAAAAACGACGACCTGAGAAAAGCAGTAGCCCGTGAAGGTTTGGGTTTGTTTTAACGTACTCCCAAACGTACCACAAATCTCTTTGCGCGTCGATAAAGCTTGCGTTTCCAACCCCACCCGTAGAGCCGTCAACCTTGCTTATTGTGATTGGAAAATAGTTTAATAAAAAGTAGTGGTCGCCTGTAACGTACTCTAGGGTTATGTTGTCGTTGCTCCCGTTAAAGAACCAAAAACCACGCCTTACCCTTGTGTGTTCTCGGTCTGCTATTTTTTTCTTTATTTCGGGGGGTTGCGTGTCAAACTCTTCTTTTAAGTTGACGTAAGGAAATGTTCTTTTGTTTTCGTCCTTTACCCCGTAGTTGGCAATGTCGGTTATGTTTGGTGGGGAAGGTAAGGTTATTTGAATCCCACCGCGAAGAGTTCTCTCTCGCTTAAATGCTAAGTACGCTTTTTTTTCTTCGCTACCCTTTGTTGGCATAACTTTCAGGCGAGAAGCCTAACTGCGCTTTCTTTCGAGATTCCACAGTTGCCTTTGACTTTGTGAGTTCTATGGCTTGATAAACTTTGGGTATGTTGGTATAAAACCTATCTACGCGCTCTTGAAGCTTGTCGTCTTTGTCGCTATTGATGTCGTACTGAACATCGCCCAAAGCTTCTGTCATTTGCTTTAGTTTGTAGCGCAAGGTTACGTACAAATTAGCGTCAATCTCATCTGAAAAAACCTCCACTAATTTATCGTATTCCTTTTTTAGTTTTTCATACTCAAGCTTGTAGTCCATCTTCTTTCCACAGAGCCAAAATTTGCTCCTCTTTTATTACATTAAAATTATCTCTAAAAACAGAGTTCTTTTTGAAAACAACTCTTTCTCCCTTGTGCTTACCTTCGGTTACAATACCCACAGAAGCCGTGCCCATAAGTGTGCGAATAGGAACTAATAAGTTTCCTTTTTCTTGCATTTGGTCAAACGGTTCTACAACACACCACCCTTCCATAATCTCTCCGTTACAATGTGTTATGTATCGGTTGTGTATTGCTTTTAGCTTTTGCCCCCGATAACTAACCTCGTAGTCTGCGTGTTGTGTAAACTCAACGATGTCGCCTTTTTTGTAAACATTTGAGACAATAACCTCTGCTTTTTGCTCCACTTCTTTTTCAAGCGATAGCTTGCTTTTCTTTTCGGTTATTGGTTTACAAACGGTAACGTGGTAAAGCGGTTCAATGTTTGTTTTGTTCAACTTAAAAAGCGCAACGGGCATAAACCCCTCAACGTCTGCTTTAAACTTTCTGTCGGGGATTGAGAATATATCCTTTCCTTCGTGCTTGATGTGGTTTTCGTCTTTGTAAACCATGTGGGAGAAGTAAACTACATCTCCCGCTTTTATTGGTTCGTCTTTTGGGCAAGCTAATATTTCACCAAACTGAAAGACGTTATCGAACTCTGAGCCAAATTGAGCGGCTTGATGAAACACCTTGCCAGCAATATTTATTTCGTATTGCTTTTTTGAAGGTACTTGTATTAAAAACCGCCCGATACTTTTCATAAATTCTGTTCAAGACCACACCAACTAAAGGGGTAAGATTTCCAAACCTTCTCTGTTGGGTATTCTTCTTTTGTGTTTATAGCCACAACTTCAACTCTCGGTTCTCCACCTTCCATAACGAAAATTTCGTTTACGATTATTGCAGTTACCTTTATTCCGCTTTGACCAATCTCCCCGCCAACATTAAATCGCATTTCTTGTTTTTGCGAGGGGAAAATGATTGTTACGCTACGAACGTCGTTGTATCTACTTAGCATCTTTTACTGAGGCAAAGGCGGCTTCAAAAGCGTCCTTAGACCAAATTGAAAGTTCTCCTGTTTGGTCTTTAACAATAAAATCACCGTTGTAACCAATAAAAATACCTTTTGAGTTTTTTAAAACCACTCGGTACTTTCTAGGAGCGCCACCTTTAGGCTTAACCTCTATTGGCTCAAAGTAAACACCACCAAAAGGAAGGGATTCTCTTTTCTCGTACAAAGATTTTAGTTCTCTGTCGCTAATTCTAACAGCGTCCACGTCCTTTTCGTTTTTCTGTAAATAAGGTTTCATAATAACAAATTTTTGCAAATATACGCAAAAGAACCCTTAGTCATTGCTTGTTAAAACGGTAGGTCGTCTTCAACCTCGGCTAGTGACTCTTTTGGCTCTTGTGGTTTAGGTGCTTTTTGCGAGCCTCCTTCAATCTTCCAAGCCTTTACGTCTGTGTAGTACTTTTCTTTGTACTCACGAGATTCGATGTCGATGTGTGCGGTTATATCGTCGCCCCCTGTAAATCCTTTTAGCGAGTCGATGACATCTTCTCCCCAAGCTACAATCTTTACATTTTTCGGGTACTTATCCCCTGTTTCAACCAAGAACTCTTGTTTTTTCCAAACACCGTTTTTTCCTTCTCCTGATGCGAAGTCTAGTAGCTTCACGAATTTTGCTTTTAATTCCATTTTTTTCAGTTTTGGCAAATATAAGTAAAAACTTTTAATCTAGGCACATTTCGTCCAAATTTATTTCGTGGTAGTTTAAAGCCTCGTTTACCTTATCCAAGAATGTTTGTTTTAAATACGTATTTCAAAAGACTTGTTTTTTAATTTCTTCAAAGTTATCCTCCACAATGTTTAGCGCTGCGGTTTCTCCTTGTGCTTTTTCTTCGTTGTACTTGTACCAACTACCGCCCTTTGTGATTATCCCTTGCTCTAAGGCTAGTTGCAAGAGTTCATAGCTCTGCGAGATTCCTTTGCCGTAGAAAACTTTTGTTTCAGTTTTTGTGAATGGCGGGGCTAGTTTGTTTTTTACGAATTTGATTTTGATGAGGTCGTTTCCGTCTTCTTTTGTTCGGTTAAACTCTAGCCTCATAGAAGCGTAAAACCTAAGTGCGTTACCACCTGTTGTTACTCTAGGGTCTCCAAAGCTAACACCAATCTTTGACCTAAACTGATTAATAAAAATAACAAGTGTTTTTGTTCGGTTTGCTACTCCTACAAGTTTGCGCAAAGTTTGGCTCATAAGTCTTGCGTGAAGTCCAATAACCGAATCGCCAACTTGACCTTCTATTTCTGCTTTTGGGGTTAGTGCAGCAACAGAGTCCACAACAACAACTCCGTACTTACCACTTTCGCAAGCTTCAATAACAGCGTTCAGTCCTTCCTCCCCGTTGTCGGGTTGCCCAAAGTCAGTTAAGCTAAAGTCCACACCAAGATTCTGTGCGTACTCTCTGTCAAAAGCGTGTTCAGCATCTATGTAGGCTGCTCTCAGTTTTTTTTTGTTTGCTTGTGCTACTGTGTGAATAGCAAGTGTTGTTTTGGAAGTAGACTCAAAACCGAACAACTCTACAATCCTTCCTCGGGGAAACCCTCCAATACCCGAAGCCATGTCTACTAAAAAACTACCAGTAGAAATAACATCTACTTTCTCGGTTACTGTACTATCTAAACTTACTAATTTCACTTATTTTTTTTTGTATTAAGTTTTATCTAATCTTACTTAGTCTACGATAACACTGTACTAAGTAATAACTGCTCCGAGATAAGAAACTTAGAGCAGTAAACAGAAAAAAGCCGTCAAAGATAAAGAACGCGCAAGCGCGCGCGGGAGAACCCGCATTTTATCTTGTTGACTTTCTCTGCTCGTCGATGAAGTATCCTCGTCGCAGTACCTTTTTGTTGGGGCACGCCGTCAACTCGCCCGATGAGAAACTTTAACTCATCGCGGCAAAGATAGGTAAAAAATATTTAACAAAAAAGTTTTTTATGAAGTTTTTTTTGCGTATGTTTGCAAAGTTTATGAAACTAACCATTACCAAAACGAGGCTTAACGATTACAAGATAGTTGTTTACGGAAAAAAGGACGTTCTATTTGAATTGTTCTACGACTCTGAACAAAACGCAATTTACGATATAAATGGCTATGAAGAGTTCCCGTTTTTGAATGTTGAGGTGGAGATAGACGGAAAAAAAGACACGCTTTTTAACGCGATAGAAAACAAAATAATTGACCAAAATGTCTAGGGAGCAACAGCAAGATTACTCAGAGTGGTTTGACGGGTTTTACACATCACCGTTTCAAGCAAAAAGGTTTTTAGATTTAATCTACGACAGTAGGTTGACTAAAGATGCGGTGAAGATTCGCAACGCAGTTCAGATTTACCAAAAGCCTTTTTCGCGGGATTTTGCGCACATATTTTTCGAGTCACTAAGAGCCGACCAAACCGAAGTTATTATCTCAGACGATGCTTATTGCATTAAGGGAGTAACCCTTTCTCCGCCAAAAGACGTGTCAGATTTTATTGACGATTGCGTTCGGTTCGGAGTTAAGCTTATGTGGGATATTGATATTTACAAACAATACTTGGTATGACATATAAGCAGTTGAAATCAATGCTTGACGAGATTGTTGCGCGGGCAAGAGATAACTTTGAAGACCCTAACAGTCTTTCTATTTGCGTGTCTGATTTAGCGTCGCTCATAGCTACTGTGAACGAGTCTTATGCGGTTAAGTATTACGATAAGTTGCAGTTAGAACACCAAAAAGAAGAGGAATTTTTGCAACACAAGCAAGGGCAAATAAACGAAGGAGAAAGCATTTCTAAAGCCGACTTTTGGGCGAAAATATTAGTAACCAAAAAAGACTTCGAGGTAAGAAAAGCAGATGCCGCTTACCGAACTTACCAACGATTGTACGATAGCTGTGAAAAGCAGTTTGAAGCCATGAGAAGTAGATTATCCGTTGTTAAAAAAGAACAAGAGAAGTATGGCTAAGAAACTAAACTTTAAGAATGACGCGACTTTGATTCGTCGGATTTGCGAGGAAAAGTTTTTCGAGATTGTTGGCGGAGAAATAAGCAACCACAACTTCGATGAGAAAAAACAAGAAGTAAACCTTTGGATGTTTTATTGCGTTGATTTTTTGCGCAGGTGGACTAAGTTAGACACCGAAGGGTGTATGAGCTACGTTGGGTATTTGATAAACGATGCGACAAGTAAGCAAGAAACAAGCGAAGAGTAACAGACTTGTTTATCAAACGAAAGCTCGGTTTTTGGAGCTTTTTCGCGAGGAACACGGTTACTATTTTTGTAGAGGTTGCGGGACTACTTCGGGGCGGATTGACGTTTCCCACTTAGTACCAATAGGCTACAAAAAGAACTTAGAGGCAACCGAACAAAACCTAACCTTACACTGCGCAAGTTGTCACAGGGCTTGGGAAAACCAAACAAGAGAAGTAACACAACTAAAAGATTACGAACAAAACTTAAAAAAGGTTAAAAGCCTTGATGAAGATTATTATAACCAAATTAAAAACAAATGGCAAATTCAAAGTGGGCAAAATACGATAACCTAATACTTGAGCATTACAAGCACGGTGATAAAAACTTCTCCAGTATAGCTAAAAAAATACTCAACACAGAAAATTTCACTCACGACGTGGACTTGCTTCGGACTTACGCAAAAAGGATGATAAACCGAAGGGGTATCGGCAACTCTAAGGGCGCGAAAATTTTAGTTTTTGATATTGAAACCTCTCACATAGAATTTAAGACAAGGGTTTTTAGTATTTGGCAACAAAACCTAAACCCAGACCACATAGTTAAAGATTGGTACATATTGTGTTGGTCGGCAAAGTGGTTGTTTGAGGACAAAATATACAACGCTTCTTGCACCCCAAAAGAGATAGAAGAAGGAAACGACAAAAGGGTTGCTCAGTCCCTTTGGAATATGTTGAACGATGCAGATATTGTAATTGCGCACAACCTACGTAAATTCGATAGGAAGGTGGCTCAAACTAGATTCTTAAAGAACGGGCTATCCCTACCCTCTCCGTACCAAGAAATAGACACGCTACTTCACGCTAGAAAACAGTTTAAAATATCTTCCAATAGGCTAGATTATTTGGGTGAATTTTTAGAGGTTGGTAGAAAGATTGACACCGAAAAGGGGCTTTGGGATAAGGTAGAGGACGGGGACGCTCAGGCTATGGAGCGTATGCAAATGTATTGCGACCAAGACGTACTTCTACTTGAGAATGTTTATCTTGAGATGCGCCCGTACATTCAACCACACCCAAACATTGGTTTGTTTATAGAAAAGTCTTTTGACATGACTTGTCCGTCTTGCGGGGGAAATCACTTAACCCATATTGGTGAGTACGCCACAACCGTAAATACTTATGACGCTTATAGGTGCGACGATTGCAATAGCTTAACAAGGGCAAGAAGGGCTAATACGCCGCTTAAATCTAATTTAAACATTACCTCAAGTATCCCAAGATGAAAAAAACAGCAGAACTAATTAAACAATTAAACGAAAGTAGGTATTTGATGTCTGAGGTAGGTATGACTTTATCAAACCTTTCGGAAGAGAATAAATACCTTCGGGTTATTCTTTGGCGAATGATGCAAAAGCACGGGGCGGAAGTAATGGGCGGTAATTTAGACGAACAAACCTACGATGAGATATTATCTTCTGATATTCACTTGGATGACAACCTAAACGTGAAATTTTCAAAAAATCACAAAACCGTAGGCGATTAGAAACGCGGGAAATTATGGTAACAAAAGAAGATTACAACAGGGCTTTAGACGTTATTGATGATTACTATAATCAGTTGCGCGATTGTTCATCGGAGGGAAATAAACGGTTTTATTGCAAAGATGAAAGCTACCACAAAACCGCGAGATGCACCAAGCAATGTAGCGACTGCATAATTGGCGATAATATAGAGGTTACATTTAAAGTTGACGGTACTATGTACACTATTAAATTTGATAATGGAAGTTGGGTAAGGGTTTCGGGGGCTAAACTTTACAAAGTTTTAGATGATGTAGCTAGGGATGGTTAGTTTTCATTATCCTTGCCCATAACGTTATTCGGCTTTGTTTAGTGCCGATTTTAAAAAAATAAATTTTCAACTTAAAATAAATATAATTACGAAAACAGAATTTGATAATACCGAAAACGAGGCATTGAACAAAACCGATGTTAGCGGTTCGTTGCGGTTAATTAACGGATTACGCATTTTGCATATTTTATCTCCTGTTAAATGGAATGGAGATACTTTTAATGCTAATGCAGATGCTAATTGGAAGGTAGCAGAAAAGACAATTAGATTTTTGCCTAATTGCCATCACTATATTTTAGTGCCACATAACCACACTATAAGAATACAGCAAGAGAATGTATCTTATATTAAATACGATTACCCAAAAAGCGTACAGTTAAATAGAGGGATGTTTGATTATAGGCAAATAAAGTTTGACTTTACTAAATTAGACGTTGATTTTGTATTTAATCACCAACCCGAACTAACGTACAATATTCATCAATGGTTTCACTCAAATAGGTATTACGAAGATGTTATTTACTTTGGTTTTTATCATTGGATTGACTGTAAACAAAGCAGAGGAAGTGTAAGCGGTTGCCCTTCATTTTATATGAGGCAATTAGAAAGTATGCACATTTTAGATGCAAACTTTGTCCATTCAAATATTAGTTTAGATTATCTAAAAGGTAATTTTAAAGAATTTGACTGCTCACATTTAATTAGCAAGGTTTATGAAATGCCTTTGAGTGGAAGGATAGATGTTGAGCCAACACCATTTAATTTACCTAACAAAAAGATATTATTATTTAACCATAGATGGGCAGAAAGTAGTGGTATAAAAAGAATGATGCAATATGTAGATAAGTTGGATGATAGTTATGTAGTATGGGTTACAGACGAAAGTTGTGATGTTAAAAATGATAAATTTATAGTAAAAAATCTAACCTATTCAGATTATGCTTATTTAGTAGAAAATTGCTACGCTTCAATATGCTTTATAGATGGATATGCAACTTGGAATTTAGCGGTGCAAGATGCTTTGATAAAGAAAAAGCCAAGTTTATTTTTTGAACATAAAACAATTAGAAAAGTAGTTGGAGAAAAATACAATGGTGGGTTTAAAAACTTTGAACAATTTAAATATATTTTAGAGATAAATGACGCTGATGATTTTGATAATTGTATAATATCTGAACACGACTTTATTTTTGAATTACAATTAAAAACAGCTATGTTAGAGCATTGGAAAGACACATCTAAAAAGCCAAAAGATGCAGATGCTTGGATTAATTGTATTGAAAATGGTATAACTGATAAAAAATCTATTTGCACAAAAGTAAATCCAAAAGTAAGACTAAATGGAACGGCACATTTTATCCGAAGACATTTATTAAATAATGGAGTAACTGATGATATAAAAGAACCTTATACTCAATACTTCATAGAGGGCAATGCTAACACTATAAAACACGATTTATTTAGCAGTATGTAGTAATGACAGCTAACGTATGGTGCTATGAGCAGTAGCGGATCAATAACAACAAACTTTCAAATTATGACAAACGATAATAAACAGCAGAAACTTTCGGATAGCACGGACACCGCTATTGCTTATAGCACGTGTTGTGTGTCTGGTGCGGATTTCGGAGAACTAATTTCGCTTTATAACGAGGATTGCTTACAGGCATTGAAACGATATGATGATAACCATTTTGATATTGCAATAGTAGACCCACCTTATGGAATTGGAATAAGTAGTAACCCTTTTCGCCAAAAGTTTGAAAAATGTGATTGGGATAACGCAATACCCAACAAGCAATACTTTGATGAACTTATGAGAGTAAGTAAAAATCAAATCATTTGGGGTGGAAACTACTTTGATTTACCACCATCGCAGGGCTTCATTATTTGGGATAAAAAGCAACCACAAGATTTTAGTAGTGCAATGTGTGAAATGGCTTGGATGAGCTTTCAGAAGCCCGCAAAGATATTTAGAAAGCACGTTGTAACTGCTGAACCGAATAAGATACACCCAACACAAAAGCCCGTTGATTTGTATAAGTGGTTGCTTACTCACTACACAAATGAAAATGATTTGATTTTAGACACTCATTTAGGTAGCGGAAGTATTGCTATTGCTTGTTGGGAATTGAAACGTAAACTTGTAGGATTTGAAATAAATAAGGGTTACTACGACAATGCCTGTAAGCGTTTGGATGACAAAACTCGAATTTTAACGTTATGGTAGCACTTGCACACAACGACGGATATGTGAACCAAAAGTGTACAATAACGGAGGTAGGTAATTATTTTATCCACTTTTCGCCATTAACTTAATTATTTTTATTATGTTTGCAACATGAACAACAAAGTAATAATCGGAAAGGAAGCTCTTGATAGTTTACTTATCGGGGCTAATAAGGTAGCCAACGCGATAAAAACAACGCTTGGTGGTAACGGCAGAAACGTAATAATTCAAGGACAAACCAAATACCCCCACATTACAAAAGACGGGGTTTCGGTTGCCAACTCAATCCACCTAAAAGATAACGTGGAGAGATTGGGGGCTTCCCTTATTCAGGAGGTAGCATCTAAAACACTAGAAACTTCGGGCGACGGAACAACAACCGCGTCCGTTATTGCCCAAGCCCTCATAAACTCAAAGGTAGGAAACCCCGTAGCGTTTAAAAAAGATATTGACGAATCTTTAACCCAAGCGGTTGAAGCAATTAAGTCGTTTTCTAAAGATTGCAAAACGTCAGAGTCTTTGCGCAAAATCGCCACAATATCAGCAAACAACGACCAAGAGGTAGGGGGTATCATTTCCCAAGCCATAGACAGAGTTGGCGCTGACGGTCTAATAAAGGTAGAGGACTCAAAGACAAACCAAACAGAAGTGGAAACCGTTGACGGTGTTAGCTTTAACAGGGGGTTTGTTTCTCGGTACTTTGTTACCAACAACGAGAAAATGACAGCCGAGTTTGACAAGCCTTTGGTTTTAATTTGCGCAGACCCCATAGACCAAATTCAACACATTATGCCAATACTTGAGTTGGTGGCAAGTCAAAACCGCTCTCTTTTCATTGTATCAGAACAAGTGGTTGGCGAGGCTTTACAAACCCTAGCTATGAACCACCAACGCGGTTCTCTTAAGGTTTGCGTGGTGCAAGCCCCCGAATACGGAGAGAGAAGAAAAGACGCGCTCTCAGACTTAGCCCAACTTGTGGGGGCGAAGGTTATTTCCGAAGAAGCGGGTTCTCCAATGGCAACCATAACCCCCGAACACTTAGGCTCGGCAGAATCGGTATTGGTAACTAAAAACTCTTTTACCATAACGGGTGGTGAAGGTGATATTTCGGCGGTAGTCGCGCAACTAAAAGATAAAACCGACGATTGGTCAAAAGAACGACTAGCTAAGCTACAATCCAAAGTGGCTGTAATAAAAGTTGGGGGGTTCTCAGAAACACAAATCAAAGAAAAGAAAGACCGAATAGACGACGCTTTAAGGGCAACCGTAGAGGCTTACAAAGGCGGTTACGTTTATGGTGGTGGTACGGCTCTTTACTTTGCTTCTTTTAACGTAGAAAGCGATATTTTGCGCGATGCTATGCAAGCCCCAATAAAACAAATACTTTGGAACGCGGGTATGGGAGCGGAGCTATTAGAAAGTATAGACTACGGTTACGGGGTAAACGTAATTACGGGGGAGGTTGAGAAGTTCGACCACATCATAGACCCCACAAACGTGGTAATAAACGCCCTTGTAAATGCGGCAAACATTTCGACAACTTTTATGACAACCGAGTGCTTAATAGTAAACGAAGATGACAATAGAGCAAATAGTTAATCAGTATTCGGGCGACTTGGACACAATGACCAAGATGCTGTCCAAGTACGTACAAGAAAGGGAAAGCGAGTTAATAGAAGAGTTAATAAACCTCATCCATTACCTTCCCAAGAGCGAAATAGAAGACGAATTAAAAAAACTACTATGAAGTATTTTATAATCATTTTTTCAATCGCGGCACTTTCTTGCGGCAGGGTTGCGTACCCAAGATACAACGACGAAATAAACTTTCACAAAAGATTAGAGAAGTTCGGTTACGTTCAAGTAACATCTTGTAACCTAGTAAACGGAGAACAGAAAACAATAATAAAAAAGTTGAAGCGATGACAACTGACTTTGAACTCTTTAAAAACCGAGAGTTTCTAGGCGACAAGCTTTTGGACTTAATAATTGCGGACATACTCCTTTCTCGCGGAATGTCACGAAACGAAGTAAACCGAGAACTACCAAAGCACACAAGCA
>Ga0129345_1000139_pt1 | contig 24432 bp, 22 predicted proteins | sample CPBDNA_FD_94425 | JGI IMG/M metagenome (GOLD analysis project Ga0129345, IMG submission 94425) | Freshwater to marine salinity gradient microbial communities from Chesapeake Bay, USA - CPBay_Sum_20_0.8_DNA | ecosystem: Environmental > Aquatic > Marine > Coastal | place: USA: Chesapeake Bay...
CTGCGCGAGGAACTTTCCCTGCGTCTCTACAGCCTGTGGCAACGCACCGCCACGCCGGAATGGCCGTGGTTCGAGGACATCGTCGCTTATGACAATCCCCGCCTCAGCCACGCGCTCATCCTGGCCGGACGCTGGACCGGCCACGACGCCATGCGCGAAGCCGGGTTGCAATCCCTGCGCTGGCTGATGGAAAGCCAGCGCGGCGAGGGCGGATGCTTCCGTCCGGTCGGCTCCAACGGTTTCTGGCACAAGGGCGCCACGCCGGCGGAGTTCGACCAGCAACCCATCGAAGCCGCGGCCGCGGTCGGCGCTTGCGTCGAAGCCTTCAACACCACGGGCGAGACCCAATGGCGCGACGAGGCCATGCGCGCTTTCGACTGGTTCCTCGGCTCCAACGACCTCGGCGAACCGCTCTACGACCCGGCCGGGGGCGGATGCCGCGACGGACTTCATCCCAACCGGGCCAACCAGAACCAAGGCGCCGAGTCCACGCTCTCCTTCCTTCTCTCGCTCGCCGAAATGAAAGCCTTGCACAACGCCACCGCTGCCTTCCTCCGCGCCGCCGGCCAAGCCTCATGAACATCCGCCGCCAATCACTCGAACTCCGCCCCGACTCCCGCCGCGTCCTTCTCCGTCCGTTCATGGCCTCCGTGGTGGTCAAGCCCACCGGCCATGCCGAGCCCAGCCGCCGCCTCCTCGATATTCTCGCCCGCGTCCTTCTCCTCGACGATGCCGCGGTCGAGTCGACATTGGAAAACGTCCTCCATGAATTCCACGACCGCCACGAGGACATCCGCGCCATCTTCCTCGAACGCTACAACAAAATGGCGCCGCTCCTGCCCGTCGACGGCGAAGTGAGCGCGTCGCGGCAGTTGCTCATCGGTTCGTATTTCACCAACGAGTATTCCCTCGAATCCAGCGCCCTCTTCAATCCGAGCATCGTCCCCGCCCCGGACCAATCCGGACTCGCCCCCGGCGAACTGCGTTTCAACCTCAGCCTGCGCGCCACCGGCGAAGGGCACATCTCGTCGATCACCTTCCGCTCCGGCATCGCCGCGGCCGACGGCACCGTGCGCCTCGATCCCGTCTCCCGCTTCGTCCACTCGCCGCGCCCCGAGCCCGCCGCCGGCTACGAGCTGACCCTCTTCCGCCGCAAACTCCACGAGATGGGCGTCGATTATGACGCGGCCAACCGCGCCACCTCCGAATTGCCCGACACTTTCCGCATGCACGAACTCGTGGCCCGCGTGGCCCGCCTCCGCCGCGAGGATGTGCCCTCCGACGTGGTGCGCGCCGGCGAACAAGCCCTCCACCTCGCCGAGGCCAACTACACCGTGCGCTTCAAAGACGGACTGCGCATGTCGGAGAAAGTCCTCTTCCCCTTTTCCCCGCTGGAGAGCAACGGTATCGAGGACGCCCGCTTCGTCCGCTTCACCGCGCCGGACGGCAGCGTCGACTACTACGCCACCTACACCGCCTACAACGGCAACACCGTTTTCCCGCAGATCGTCGAAACCCGCGACTTTTGCGAGTTCCGCGTCAGCACGCTCAACGGCCCCGCCGTGACCAACAAAGGCCTCGCCCTCTTCCCGCGCAAGATCCACGGACTCTATGCCATGCTCGGACGCCAGGACGGCGAGAACATCCACCTCATGTTCTCCGACCATCCTTACTTTTGGTATGAGTCGAAGGTCATTGTCCGCCCGGCCCAGCCGTGGGAATTCACCCAACTCGGCAACTGCGGTTCGCCCATCGAAACCGACGCCGGCTGGCTCGTGCTGACCCATGGCGTCGGCCCCATGCGCAAATACTGCATCGGCGCCGTCCTCCTCGACCGCGACGACCCCGCGCGCGTCATAGGCCGCCTCAAAGAACCCCTCCTCGGCCCCGCTCCCGACGAACGCGAAGGCTACGTGCCCAATGTCGTCTATTCCTGTGGCGCCCTCGTCCACCACGGCAACCTCATCCTCCCCTACGCCGTCTCCGACACCGCCACCCGCTTCGCCTCCCTCTCCCTCGACGAACTCCTCCACGCCCTCCGCGGCGGCTAAAGCGCACGGTCTTCCCGAAACCACTTGCCCCGTCGTCCCGTCAGGATTATCGGTTATCTGTGCCTGTGCGCCGCATCGCTTCGATCACCGCCGCGGTCTTCGTCCTCCTGCCCGCGCTGCTGCAGGCCCGCATCGGCGAGAGCTTCGACGAATGCACCGAACGCTACGGCCGCCACGTGCGCTTGAGCGACGACGGTAAAGTCCACGTCTTCGAATCGGGCCGCTTCCGCATCTTCATCGAGTTCAACGGCGACAGCGCGGAAGAAGTCATTTACCGCAAAATTCCTCCCGGACGCGACTACGTGGGCAAGCCCGTGCAACTCGCGACCAGCGAAATCCACTCCCTCCTCAAGAGCAACTTCGGCGAGGGCGAATGGGACGTCGCCCACCCCGACCTCTACACCATTGCCTACAGCGATCCGCAAGGCGGCTGGAACGCCAGTTATTCCACCCTCACCGGCAACCTCATCCTCCTCACCCGCGCCGCCGCCGACCGCCTCGCCGCAGCCAAGCAGGAAGCCGACGACAACATGGACGCCGCCGGACTCGAGGGACTCTGACCCCCGACCCCCGACGCCACTCACGCCTCAGAACGGCGCTGCGTAGTCCATTTGGCTGAGAATGAAGTAAAGGCAGAGCACCAAAACCAAGCCGACCGCGACCGCGACCACGATCCCCACATTGGCCTCCTCCTGCTCGTCGCCCTCCGGTTCCCCTTCCTTCGCCCAGTTCTTCAGCGCCTCGTCATAGTGACTCCTCCGACGACGGCGGCGACGCCGTCCGGTTCTGTGCTTTTGGCCCTCCACGAAGCGACAGTCTCCGGAGTTTTTCCGCGGCCTGACAAGCGCAATGAGCAGCTATGCGATACCAACGCCTTAAAGGATTTGGACTTCACAAGGATTCCCGATTGGTAGGGTCCGGTCGCCGCGGTGATTTCTTGCAGCTGTAGCGGCGGTCTATGACCGACGGTGCCTTTCACTCGAATGGTTCCGGCGGTCATAGACCGCCGCGACAACATATAGAACCTCAGAGCGTCGTTATTACCCGCCAGCTACTCCCGACACACTCTCCAGTCGTCAGGTAGGGCGGGGCCTCCGGACCCGCCGCGCATTCCCATCGGCGCGCCGGGGACGTCGCGCCCTACCCTCAAGCCCAAGTTACTCTCGGCCCACACCCGCCGACGCGCGGGTTCAGGGACTATGGGCCATCTCCGCTCTGCTCCGGTTGGACCCGCCGCGCACACCGATCGGCGCGCCCCCACTTTCCATACCTTGACATCACCTCCGGCCCGCACAGGGTAGTGCTTTGTGAGGACTCTCACTTTTCTGCTCCTGCTCGCCGCCGCCGCGCAGGGCTCCGTCCTGCGGGACCTCGATGCCAACCAGCAGGCCGGTCTCCACCGGGGCGAAGTCATCCTCCGCTCCGAGGAAGTGAGCGGCGGCGTCTGGCCGCGCCTCATCGTTTACGTGCGGGTCGAGGCCCCGGTCGGTGCCGTCGAGCGCGTGTTCCGCGATTACGCGGGCGCCTCCGACTACATCCCCGGCCTTGTCTCGGCCACCATCCTCCGCCAACCCGACGCCGACACCTACGAAGTTCGCTACGTCAACGCCATGCCCCTCATTGGACAATCCCGCAGCGTGGTCCGCAACCGCTACTCGCGCGACGGCGAGGCGCTCGTCGTCCGCTGGAATCTCCTCGAAGCTTCCCACGCCGACGAGTCCACCGGCGAACTCCGCGTCGAGCCCTACCCCGGGGGCACCTGCGTGCTCCGCTACTCCAACTACGTGAAGCCCAAGTCCTCCCTCGCCAAACTGGCCAAAGGCGCCGCCGCCGGAGAAGCCCGCAAAACCGTCCTCGCCCTGAAAAAGGAAAGCGAGCGTCGGCGCGGATGACAGGCCTCCGCGGAGATGCGGCCACTGCTCCCCAAGGCAGGGACGGGCGGGATACTGAGTCGTGCCGGCACCGGGGACGGCGCCGCGACATTTCCCTGTAGCGTCGGCGTCCAGTGCTGTGCTCTCGGCGATCCATGAGCCACCGCGCTCCGGACTTCCTCCGCGCCCTGAGAAGCGCAATGATGCCGCCGGTGATTCCACTTCGCGCGTCCGGCCGGCTTTGCCTCACCCTGCTGGTCCTCGCGTCCTCCGCGGCGCACTCCGCTGCGGAGCCGCACCATCTCATCCCGCTGGAAACCGTGCAGCCTCCCTGCCTGCCCGAGGTTCGCTATGCCACACGGCACAACTTCACCGGACGCGTCCTTTACCCGCTACCCCGCATCTTCCTCCACCGTGACACCGCCCGCGCTTTGACCCGCGTGCAACGCGACCTGCAAAAGCGCGGGCTCGGCCTCAAAATCTGGGACGCCTACCGGCCGCTCTCCGTGCAGTGGGAAATGTGGTACCTCATCCGTGACGAGCGCTACGTCTCGAATCCCGCGAAAAACAAAGGACGCCACACCCGCGGCACCGCGGTCGATGTCACCCTGGTCGACAAACTCGGACGCGAATTGCCCATGCCGAGCGACTTCGACGACTTCAGCGAGCGCGCCCACCGCGATTACCAGGGCGGCACCGCCGAGCAGCGCCGCAACCGGCAGATCCTCGAAGACGTCATGCAAAAGCACGGCTTCACCGGCTACCCGACCGAATGGTGGCACTTCGATCTCAAGGACTGGGAAAGCTATCCGCCGCTCGACATCCCCATCGACGAACTCGCCACCTCATCGCCCCGGTAGGCCTTCGCCGGCCCAGTAGGCCGCCCACCTCCCTCAAAAACTCACCCCCACGGCCACGCCCAACACCAGCGCAGTGGGAATGTTGTGCGCTCCGCCCGGATTGACGATGAATTGCACGTCAGGCGTCACCGTCATCCATTGGTTGACCGCGATCCAATAAGCGGCCTCGAAAGCGAGTTCGTAATACTGTGGCGGAAGCCCCGCCGCTTTCTGCTCCGCCGCCTGGTCCATGCTGAACGCCCCGTAAGCCGCGCCGAAGACCGTGCGGTCATTGTCACGCCCCGGCAACAGCCCCACGTATTGCCATCCGCCGGAAACAAACCACGGAATTTGCGCGGCCTCGGTCTGCGGGGAATAGATGAAATTCGACCACGCGTAGAGCCCCTCGTCCGCCCCTTCTTTCTCCCGCCAGGCCATTTGCTCGACCAGCGCGTAAAAGCCCGCGATCGAGGGGACCGTTCCGCCGTCGTACGCCGGGTATTCCCAAGTCGAGATGAACGCCCCCGCCTTGTAGTGCGCGGGATAGGCACCCTTGGCACCGGCCCACCGGGGACGCCAACAGCCTTCGGCAAAGACGATCAACCCGTCGTCCCCCTGGATGTCATAGTTCAGCCCATGCGTGCTGTTGTCGCCGATGCGGTCCGACACTTGATACACGCCGCTCTGCACATACCACGCCTTCTCCTCGTATTTGGCGAAGGCCCCCCACGATGCCTCCGGCTCGTAAGTGGCCAGCACGTCGATGCCGCGCAACACGTCCGCCTGGAAAGCCTCGTTCACGTAGTAGTTGCACATGTCCGTGACGAGAAAGTCGTTCAACGCCGTCAACTGCCCCGCCTTCAGGGTCAGCGTCCCCCGCCCCACATTCACCTCCTGCTGCAAATAAAGCAGGTCGAAGTAAAACGTGTTCGGCCCGTAAGCCCCGACGACTTGGAATTCGTTGCCCAAGGTCTGTGAGAGATCGCTCCCCGCGTTGTCCGCCCACGACCAGACAAGGCTGCCACCCTTCCATCCCGCGATCTTCTCGAGGTCCGCTTCCAGTTGGAAATAAAGCGACTGCGTGTAGGCGAAGGCCTGGCTTTGTCCGCCCACAGGATTGCCGAAAAAATAACCGTCGAAACTTGCCTCGAATGACAAACCATCGTCCGACAACCCCTTGCGCCAAGCCATCGAAGGCAAAGCCGAATCTCCCTGCCACCAATCATTCAACGCATCCTCGGCCCCGCGACCCGTAGCCACACAAGCGAGCGCAAGCATTGCAGCCAGACCACGCATGAACATCCTGATATCATAAATCAAGAAGCAACCCCCGGACCACCCGCCGACTTGAAAGACTTGCGTTTAAAGTATCCCCTCCGCGGAGAGCACATTTTCCACGACCCGCCGCGCATCCTTGCCCGTCCAACATAGCGACCTCATCGGCCGTCCCCCGTGAAGGAAGATTCGGCGAATTTTGCATAGACGCCAGCGCCCCGGCCACTACGGTGAGTCGGCCATTCAATTCCCCTGAAAACCATGAAAATGCACTTCCGATCCCTTGTGGCCGTCTCAGCGGCCGTCCTTCTCGTCTCCCCGGCTCTCGCCCAGGAAGCCCCGGCCAAGAAGCCGAATATCCTCGTCATCTGGGGGGACGACATCGGCATCGGCAACATCAGTTACATCACCCGCGGATTGGTCGGCTACCAGACGCCCAACATCGACCGCATCGGGAACGAAGGCGTGGCCTTCACCGATTACTACGGCCAGCAAAGCTGCACCGCCGGACGCGCCGCCTTCATCAGCGGCATGAATCCCGTCCGCACCGGCATGACCAAAGTCGGCCTGCCCGGCGCCAAGGAGGGTTGGCAGGAAAGCGACATCACCATCGCAGCACTGCTCAAAGATCAGGGCTATGCCACCGGCCAATTCGGCAAAAACCATTTCGGCGACCGCGACGAGCACCTGCCGACCAACCACGGCTTCGATGAATTTCTCGGCAACCTCTACCACCTCAACGCCGAGGAGGAACCCGAACATCCGGACTACCCCAAAGATCCCGAGTTCCGCAAAAAATTCGGCCCGCGCGGCGTCATCAAAGCCACCGCCGGCGGCAAGATCGAGGACACCGGACCGCTGACGCGGAAGCGGATGGAAACGATCGATGAGGAAACGCTGGCCGCCGCGAGCGACTTCATCACGCGCCAGCAGAAAGCCGGCAAACCCTTCTTCTGCTGGTGGAACGCCACCCGCATGCATTTCCGCACCCACATCAAGGACGATGTGGTCGGCCTCTCCGGCTACGGCGAATACGCCGACGCCATGGTCGAGCACGACATGCACGTGGGCGAACTGCTAAAACTCCTCGACGACCTCGGTATCACCGAGGACACCATTGTCCTCTACTCGACAGACAACGGCGTCCACTTCAACACCTGGCCCGACGCCGGCATCACCCCTTTCCGCAGCGAGAAAAATTCCAACTGGGAAGGCGCCTACCGCGTGCCGGCTTTCGTCCGCTGGCCCGGCAAATTCCCCGCCGGCAAAGTGGTCAACGGCATCGTCGCCCACCAGGACTGGCTGCCGACCTTCCTTGCCGCCGCCGGCGATCCCGACGTGAAGGAAAAACTCCTCACCGGCATGCAGGCCAACGGCCGCACCTACAAGGAATACATCGACGGCCACAACATGCTCGACTACCTCTCCGGCAAGGTCGACGAATCGCCGCGCAAGAGCTTCTGGTATGTCAATGACGACGGCCTTCTCGTGGCCGGACGCTACGACCGCTGGAAAGTCGTCTTCCTCGAGAACCGCGGCAAGGGCTTCGGCGTCTGGCAGGAGCCGTTCGTCGAATTGCGCGTGCCGAAACTCTTCGACCTGCGCGGCGACCCGTTCGAGCGCGCCGACGAAAGCTCCAACGTCTACAACGACTGGCTCATCGACCACGCCTTCATCTTTGTCCCCTTCCAGGCCATGGCCGCCGAACTCGCCATGACCCTCAAGGAATACCCGCCGAGCCAGACCCCGGGATCCTTCAATCTGTCGAAGATTATGGAAACCCTGCAGGAACCGCCGGGGGCACGGTAAGCCCGTGGGCCTGCGCCGCCAGCTCCGGGGAAGACACGCGGCCGCCCCCGCCCGGTGCGCTGCGTTCTCGCTGTGGGCCCTCGCCCTCGGAGCGATGGCCGCGCCGGGAGAGGCGCCGGACCCGCTTCCCTCGTGGCGCGAGGGCGACGCCAAAAAAGCCGTGACCGGTTACGTCGCCCGCGTGACCGACGAAGACTCCCCCGACTTCGTCCCCGCCCCCGAGCGCATCGCCGTCTTCGACAACGACGGCACCCTCTGGCCGGAGAACCCGGTGCCGTTCCAGTTGGCCTTTGCCTTGGATGAATTGCAGCGCCGCCTGCCCGACGAACCGGAGTGGAAAGACGATCGCTTCGTCCAAGCCGCCCTCGCCGGCGACCTGCGCGCACTTGTCGCCGACCACCACAAAGGACTCCTGCACATCATCGAACTGACCGGCTCCGGCATGACCACCGTCGAATTCACCGACCGCGTGCGCGCCTGGCTCGCCTCGGCGAAACACCCGCTCTTCGAGCGTCCCTACGACCAGCTGGCTTACCAACCCATGCTCGAACTGCTCGCTTATCTGCGGGCCCACGGCTTCAAGACGTTCCTCGTCTCCGGCGGCGGGGCCGATTTCATGCGCGTCTTCAGCGAACGCGTCTACGGCGTCCCGCCCGAGCAGGTTGTCGGCTCCAATGCCCGCGTCGTTTACGAACTGCGAGAGAGCGGACCCGTGTTGGTCAAAACGATGGACGACCTCTTCATCGACGACAAATCGGCCAAGCCCGCCGGCATCCACCAATTCATCGGACGCCGCCCCATCGCCTGCTTCGGCAACAGCGACGGCGATCAGGCCATGCTCGAATACACCACGATCGACAACCCCCGCCCCTCCCTCGGTCTCATCGTCCATCACACCGACGCCGAACGCGAATACGCCTACGACCAAGACGCCAAAAGCTCCGGCAAACTCGTCACCGCCCTCGAAGACGCCCCCAAACGCGGCTGGCTCATCGTCGACATGAAAAACGATTGGTCCGAAGTCTTCGCGTCCCCCGAGTAGCTCATAGTGTTATGCGGCCGCGCGTCAGGTAGGGCGGGGCCTCCGGACCCGCCGCGCACCTCGAGCGGCGAGCCGGGGACGTCGCGCCCTGCCTTTTGTCGCATATCGGTCCCAGTTACTCCCAAAGAAGCACAAAGTTCGGAATAGTCTTTTGTAGCGGCTGTTTATGACCGCCGAACCCATCTGCCACGCGACAATTTCCGGTTCTGCGCGTAAGATGTGAGTTCATGGATTCGCTCACCCAGATCGCCTTGGGTTCCTGCGTCGCGGCGGCATGCGTCCCCCCGGCGCAGCGCCGCAAGGGCGCGCTCGTCGGCGCCGCGCTCGGCACGGTGCCGGACCTCGACGTGTTCGTCGATTACGGCGACCCCGTGGCGAACTTCACCATGCACCGCGGGTTCAGCCATTCGCTTGTGGTCCTCCCGCTGGTGGCTTTCGCGCTGTGGGCCGTCCTGCGCGCATGGTGGACTCCGGTGCGGGAGGCTCCTCGGCGATGGCTGGCCGCCATTTTTCTCGCGTTGTTCACCCATCCGCTGCTCGACGCCCACACCGCTTACGGCACGCAACTTTTCTGGCCGTCCGGGTGGACGCCCGCCTCATGGGCCACGCTTTTCATCATCGACCCGCTTTACACCCTTCCCCTGCTTGCCGGCATGGTGGCAGTGCTCATCCGCCCCGCTTCTCTCGCCGCGGGGCGCTGGTTGGCTGTCGGATTAATTTTCAGCACACTCTATCTCGGCTGGTCTTGGACCGCCCACACCATGGTCACGGCCAATGCGCGGCAAAGTCTCGAAGCGCGCGGAGTGGCCGAGGCCGAACTCTTCGTCACCCCCACACCGCTCAACACGTTGCTCTGGCGCGTGGTGGCGCGGACCGACGGCGGACACTACGAAGGCGTCGACTCCGTGGTGGCCGACGACGGCGAGATCGAATTCACCTTTCATCCTTCCGACGACGAAGCCCTGGCCAGCGCGGGGGACGTGCCCGCCGTGCAACGTCTGCAGTGGTTCGCCGGGGGTTTCGTCAGCGCCGCGACGGATGGCGAAACGTTGCTCCTCTCCGATCTCCGCATGGGACAGCATCCGAACTACGTCTTTCGTCACGCCGTGGCGCGACGCGGCAACCCCCATTGGCATCCCGTCGAACCGCCGCAACGTCTCCGCGCCACCCTCCGCACCCGCGACCTCGCCTCGATCTGGCAAAGAATCTGGTCCGACGATTCTGTCACCCCCGATCACTGACTTGCGGCGGTAGGGACACGCGGCTCGCGTGTCCGTCATAAACAGAGCGGACGAGCGGGCCGCTCGTCCCTACCTCGGAAAGCAGAGCCCGGCTTGACCTCGACCTCAGACTCGCAGCTCCCCGCTCCTTACTCCCCGCTCGCCTACAAATGCAGCCGCAGGATCCGCCCCAATTCGGCGATGCCCTGCGGGTCCTCATGCGCACCATGACCCGAAGGCACAATCCTCTCCGACGCGGCACCTTCCATGTGCGAACTCCAATAGGGCACCACGCCATCCGAACTTTCCGGCGTATCGCCCTTCCCCTGATCCCCGATCACCGAGTGATAAGGCACGCCCGGACGCATGGGCAGGGCGAGGATGGCTTTGAGCAAAGGGGAATTGGCCCGCAGGAAAACCAGGCTGTTGGCCGGCGCGACAAACAACTCGCGGTATTCCTGCCGCAGGGCCGAACGCAGCTCGAGGTAGTCGGTGTTGAGGAAGTTGATCGGCAGCCTGATCAAACGCGAAAAGAACTCCGAAACCGGATTGACGGCCAACTCGCTGCCGCGATGCGGCGTGGCGAAGAAGACGACACGCGACACTTCGGGGCGCGGTTGGAATTGAACGATGCTGATGATGCGCTGCTTGAGCCCGGGCGAGAGCGACAACTGCTCGGGCGGCGTTTCGAGAAACTGCTTCCACAACTTCTCGCCACCCGAGCGGATTTGCAGGCTGGAAATGAGCCCGCCCATGCTGTGTCCGGCAAGGACCATGCGGTCGAGGTTCCCGTTGCGCCGCGAGGGGTCCACCGTTTTGCGATAGCGGTCGAGTTCCGAGCGCAATTCCGCCGCCGAGCTCCAAACCGGCAACCCCGTGGGGTAAAGAAAAAACCAGAATTGGTAACGCTCGCGGATCTTCTCGTCCGCCATCAACTCGTTCACCGCCGGCACCCACGTCTCCGGCCGCGACATGAGCCCGTGCACGAAGACAACCGGGATCTTGTCCGGGTCATAGCGCTCGAACTGATAAAGTCCCGTGTAGTTGTAGAACCTGTCGGGACGCAGCAAGGCCGCAATGTCGAGATTCCGGTTTTGTCCGCGCGAAAGCATGTAGGCCAGCGGTGCGGAAAAATCCGCCGCCAATTTGCCCCGGTATCCGGCCACATTGGCATCGTCATCGATCCGCGTGCGATAGAACGCCAGCTGCGGCTGGCGCCCGGACGCCTGAACCAAGGCCGTGACCGGTTCGCAAATACCGGCCAGAGGAGGCACGCCCGGCTGCTCCCGCAAAGCCTCCGACTTCGGGGCAAAACGCGCCACGCAAGGCAAACCCGCACCAGTCTGGACGATCCGTTCGCGCAGCTTGGAAATCACGATGTCGTCGGCCGGCACCAGAATGTCCGCCGTCCGAGGATCGAGGGTGCGCCCGGAATCCGCCGAAACACGCAGCGTCCGCCCGTCTTCCAAAGGCAGCGGGGTGAAGACCCGCGCCTTCATCAAGGCCAGCAACGAGCGGGTTGCCGCGACGTTCACCGCATGGTCAGGCGTCCCCGGGAGCGCCCGCGCCGACAATTCCGCGGCTCTGAGCAGGCCAGCCGCTCGGTCCTGTTCCGACAGCGTTTTACCCTGTGCACCGGCCAAAGCGGCCGCCGCGGACGACTGGCCGTTATCCCGCGCAAGCTGCAAAGCCTCGCGACGGATCGCCACGGCAGACTGGCTGTCCACCTTGACCCCGACGACCGCGCAGCCGGACAGACCGACAATCAAAGGCGCAAAGAAGACGGCGGTGTGGCGTGACATGGAGCAGACGATGCGGGCGGCATCATGCCCCGTTCAAGGCGAATAACAAACCCTCAGCGGTCCGAGCCCCCCCGCCGCCCGGGCTTCGCCAAAGCCGCCCGGGCCTTGTGCCAGAACGGAAAAAAACCTGCGCGGGCTGCGGGAAAAAGACGTTGATCCCACGCCCGCCGACACTCAATGACTTCGAGGCCACGGCTCCGCAGGTCCTGGCGCACGGGGCGCCAAGCATCGGCATCCGGACCGACGAATGGCGCCATAAGCACCAAAGTTTCACACTCACATTCTTGCGCCCAGCGTGGGACATCATCCCAGCGCGGCAACCGGGCGACCTCGCAGCCGTAATGCGCCATCCACCGGTTCGCGGCATCGTCCACGGCCAAGTCCCGCCATGCGCGTTTGGCCTCGCTGCCGGTGTCGCCGGGTTGATCGACCAAAGCCACCACCGTCGGCCGAAGGGCGCCGAGGGGCGTGTGCTCGAGGGACAGATCGTCGGGGTGCCCGAGCAAGGCGATCCGACCTTTCATATCAGCCGGGGCCTCCGGATATTCCGACAAAGCCACACGCGAACGATCAGCCGTTTCCGTCGGAATCCGAGCCCGCACACCGTCGTCGATTCCCTCGAGCGATCCGTGATCCTCCCAATACTTGGCCAAGTTGTCGCGGCGGGCGAGATACGTCTTTCCGGGCGTCTGCAGTCCGGCCACCCAGCGCCAACCGAGCGTGTTGCTCGCGGCGTCCGCATCGAGCAAATGGTCGAAAAAGAAACGCGCGCCCGCCGCCCACGGCAAGCCCTGCTGATGGCACCACCACGCCGCCCACCACATACGCGCGTGGTTGTGCAGGTAACCTGTGGCGCGCAACTCTTCCGTGAAGACATCCATGGTTACATCCGCCGGCACCTCGGGCGCCGGTTCCGCGGCCAGGCGGACGTAATCGCCCCACACCCCGGGGCGCTGTTCCAACCACCCTTTCCAGTATGTCCGCCAGACCACTTCCTGCACGAATTTTTCCACCGCGGAAAAACGATGCGCAGCTAACACGGCTGCGACCACTTCCTCTTCCCCGATCAACCGGTGGCGCAACGCGGCCGAGAGCCGCGAGACGTTGCCTTGTCCGGCTTTCACGAAATTCCGCGTGCGCGCATAGTCCGCCGCGCCCGTGTGGACGAATTCCTCGAGACGCTGCAAAGCCGCTTGCCGGCTGGAGGGAAATGCTTCCATCGCCCGCATCATACTCCATTCGTCGGTGGGGACGAGCGGCTCGCTGGTCCGCACCATATCCGACGGACAAGCGGGCCGCGTGTCCCTACCCGCCAATCTGCGGACTGCCGCCGAAACAACCTCGTCCTGTGCGTAAAATTATAGCCTCTCACCCGCGACCTCCGTTCCCTTCGCCTCACCCAAACCGGGCAACGTCGGCTGCTTGTTCTTCCGGACGCCACGCCGCGCCGATTTTTTGCGGCTACCGTGACGCACAAACACCGCCTGCGCTTCGGCCCGCGTTGTCGTCCGACGACGCACGGCAGCGATCCGCTCCCGGGCGGATCTCACCGCCGCGGCGTGCTCGACAATCGGCGCGGGGTAGTCCCGACCGATGACGCAACCGCTGCGACCCTGCAGTTCCGCCGGCATCTGCTCCGGCCGCGGGAGCCATGAGACCGGCACATCGCGCAGTTCCGGCACCCAGCGCCGGATGAACTCTCCCTCCGGGTCCTGCTCCGCCGCCTGTTTCGCCGGCGAGTAGATGCGCACGGTGTTGATCCCGCTGGTGCCGCTCTGCATCTGGAACTGGCTGAAATGGATGCCTGCTTCGAAATCGAGGAAGTGCGAACCCAACCAGACCGCCGGTTCGCGCCAATGAAGCCAGAGGTGATAGGCCGAGAAGCTGGCCAACATGGCCCGCATGCGGAAATTCAGCCAACCGGTGGCTTTGACGCAGCGGATGCACGCATCGACCATCGGGTAACCGGTCAGGCCTTCCTTCCACGCTTCGAACCGCCGGCGCCCCTCGGGGCTGGCAGTGAATTCTTCCCGCAAGCCATCGTAAGCCCGCACGAAATTTTGGAATTCGATGCGGGGCTCGTCCTCCAGCTTTTGCATGAAGTGGCAATGCCAGCGCAGACGCGACCCGAAACTTTGCAGCGATCCGAACCACCGTCGATCCACGAGCGCCCCGGCGGCCTCCGCTTGGCGCAAGGCGGCTCGCCGCGCTGCGAGTTGGTCGGCAACTGCGCGCAGGGAAAGGCACCCGAACGACAAATAAGGACTGATCCGCGAACAAGCGGTCCACCCTTCAACCGGACTCGACATGGCCGCGCGGTAGTTCGCTCCGCGCTCGGTGAGAAAAGATGTGACGGTGCGCTGCGCTTCCTCCGCACCGCCCTTCTGCGCCTCCGGCTTGTCGGAAGCCGCCAGACCCAAGTCTGCTGGCGATAGAATGCCGTCACTGCGCACGCCCTGCACGCCGCGCAGGACCGGCCGCGGAGTCGCCGGCTCGCGCATGAACTTTTCCCAACGCCCCGACCAACCTTGACGCGAGCGCAAGCGCCGCACCACGCCGTCCTGACGGAACTCGTGCCACGGAATTCCCTGTTCGCGACACCAAGCCGCCACCTCGCGGTCCCGTCGGTAAGTGCGATCGCTGCCCGTTTCCTCGTGGGACCACACCGCGGCGAACGGCATCTCCCGGCGCAACGCATGCATCACGGAGACGGCCTCCCCGCGACGCAGGACCAACTCCCCGCCCAGCTCGCGCAGCGAGTTTTGCAACGAGCGCAGCGACTCGTTGAGAAAAACCACGTGCGCCGCCGTGAATTCCTCGCTGCCGTGCAAATCCGGTTCGTAAAGATAGAGCCCGAGCACCGGTCCCCGCCGCGCGGCCTGCGCCAGCGGCCGGTGGTCGTCCGCACGCAAATCGCGTTTGAACCAGACAAGCTGCACAGGCTCCTTCATCGGGGTGCGGTCCGTGCGCGGCGGCATCGTTCGCTGCAAAAACGCACTTCGTCCCAGACCCGCTCCCACTTCTTCCGCCAGACAAAGGGCCGTCCGCAGGCCACGCAGACCTTGGAGGGCAAATGCTGCTTTTTCACGCCGCGCATACCCCAGCATTTACGCGCAGTCTTCCTTTGTCGATGCACGTGCCGCGTGCTAGGGTCCACAACAATGGAACCTTACGACCCGGATGCCGCTCTGGCCGAACGCCGGGAGGCGGTGAAGCAGACCCTCCGGCGTGTCGATGCCGCCGAAGTGCGCCGCTTCCTCGACGAGCTTTTCGAAAACCGCCAATCGCACCCGTGGTTCAAGCCCTTCCATGAATTCGTCGACGCGCACGCCACCGACACCTTCCTCCGAGCCGAGCCCGAGGCCGCCATCACTGTCATCTACCACCCCGGCACCCGCGCGGGCATGTGGTGCCGACGCGGCGAGACCCTCGAAGGAGTAGGCCGCCTCCACGGCCGCGGCCTCGAAGCAATGAACCAAATCGCGGCAGAGTTCGCGACGCACTGAGCCCCCGACCATGGACTTTCTCAGCTGGTTCGCCCTCGGCATCATTTTCTTCGTGATTCTCACGCTGGCCTACGGGGCCATCGCCATCCACGACATCCCCTACAACATCGCCAAGGCGCGCAACCACCCGCACCGTGACGCCATCCACGCGGGCGGTTGGGTCAGCCTCTTCACGCTGCACGCCATCTGGCCCTTCCTCTGGATCTGGGCCGTCTCCTACCACCCCGAGCACGGGTATGGGGGCTATCCCGGCAAGGACGCGGCGGATGACGAGGCGACCCGGCTCAAGGCCCGGGTGGAGGAATTGGAAAAGCAATTGGCGGCCGAAAACACCGTCCCGCCGGCTCCGGAAAAGAAAGCCTGAGCATGGACCTTCTTCTCATCCTCACCTACGCGGCGGTGGCTTATGCCGTTTTCAAAATCTTCAAGATCCCCGTCACGGCCTACTCCCTGCTGACCGCGGCCCTCGGCGGCATCGCGCTCATCGGCGCCCTCCTCCTCGGCATGGGCTACAACCACCCCTTCACCAAAGAAGGCCGGTTCTACTTCTCCTCCACCCCCATTCTCCCGGACGTGAGCGGGCGCGTCATCGCCGTCGAAGCCGAAGCGCACCAGCCGCTCAAGGCCGGCGATGTGCTCTTCCGCATCGATCCGGTTCCCTATGAAAAAGCGGTGGCCGCCGCCCGGGCCCGCCTCGAGCAGGAAAAATCCGACGCCAACCAGCGCGCGGAAGCCGCGGAGACCGCACGCCAGAACTTCGCCGCGGCCTCGGCCCTGCGGGACGGCGCCAGGGACGTCTACGAGCGCGCCCGGCAACTGCGGGAAGCCGGCAACATTTCCGAAGCCCAGCTGGAAGCGGCCAAGGCCGATTTCCTGGCCGCACAATCCACAGCGCAATCCGCCGAAGCCGAGGCCCGGCGGGCCCGCCTCGATGCCGAAGGCACTTCGACCCTGGCCCGACTGGAAGCGGAATTGGAGCGGGCGCAGTTCGACCTCGACAGCACCGTGGTGCGCGCCCCGACCGACGGCACGGTGGTGCAGAATTTCCTCCGCCCCGGCATGTTCACCGTCCCCATGCCGCTGCGGCCGGTCATGATTTTCCTCCACGATGAACCGCCCGTCTTCGGCGCCGCGTTCCTGCAGAACAGCACGCAACGCATCATCCAGGACTCCGAAGCCGAGGTCATCCTGCCCTCGGTGCCCGGACGCTTCTTCCGCGGCAAAGTCAAAACGGTCGGCGCCTACATCCCGCAGGGACAACTCCAGCCGACCGGCACGCTGCTCGATCCCGAACAAATCAAGGGCGACGGGCGCGTGCAGGTCATCATCGAGTTGGACGATGAGGAACTGGCCCCTTACCAGATCATTCCCGGCAGCACCGGCCAGGCCGCCATCTACACCGAGCACATGCACCACTTGTCGGTCATGCGCAAAGTGCTTCTGCGGATGAAGTCGTGGCTCAACTACCTGTTTAGTGACGGCCACGGATGAAAGGCACAAAGTCACGGCACCCGCGTGACTGACTCGGCGGGCACACTTGTCCTCGTGAAGCGCACCCTTTGCTTCTTGCTGCTCGGGCTGGTTGGTTGGGCGCTGGCTTGTTGGGCGTTCGGCGCGCTCTGGTTCGATGCCGCCCCGGCGGCCGCGTGGGGATTCCTTGCCGCGCTCATCGCCGCCTTGTTGGTTCTCCGTCGCACAGGACGCGCGTGGTTCGTGCCTTTCGCCGGCTTCGCCGCCGTGCTGTTTTGGTGGCTGACTCTTGCGCCATCCCACGACCGCCGCTGGTCGTCGGAATACTCGCGGTTGCCGCGGGCCTTGATCGATGGGGACACGGTGACTCTGAGTAACGTGCGGAATTTCGACTATCCGCCGGAGGGCGATCCGGTCCCCCGTTGGGAGACACGCACGTTCAAACTCGCGGACGTCGAGGCCATGGATCTCGCCGTCAATTACTGGGGCTCGCCGTGGATCGCCCATCCCATTGTCATTTTCCGCTTCAAAAACGCGCCGCCCCTCGCCTTTTCCATCGAGACACGCCGCGAAGAGGGCGAGGATTACTCGGCCCTGGCGGGCTTTTACCGCCAATACGAACTCATCGTGCTGGCCGGCGACGAACGCGACCTGCTCGGCGTTCGCACCTGCCACCGCCAAGGCGAAGACGTCTACCTCTACGCCACCACCGCCACTGCCGATCGCGCCCGGGCCCGCTTGCGCGAATACCTCGAAACGATCAACAGCCTCGAACGGCAACCGCGCTGGTATAACGCCGTGACCAGCAACTGCACCACCGCCATCCGCGGGATGAACCAAGGCGCCCGGATGCCCTTCGACTGGCGACTGCTCATCAATGGCAAAGGCGATGAAATGCTCCATGAGCGCGGCCTGCTGCGCAGCGGCGGACTTTCTTTCGCGGAACTCAAACGCAAGGCTTGGACAAATCCCGCCGCCATGAAAGCCTTCGACCGTGGGGATTTTTCCGACGGCATCCGCCGCGGACGCCCCGAATTCGCCACCGGACCATGAAATACGCCCTCTTGATCACGCTCCTCGGTCTCGCCGGTTGCCAACCGGTCGCGGGTCCGCCTTCCGGCATGGTGCTCATCCCGGGCGGCGATTTCATCATGGGATCGGATGCCGATTACGCTTACCCGAACGAAAAACCGGCGCACCGCGTCGAAGTCGCGCCCTTCTATCTCGACGCCAAGCCGGTGACCAATGCCGACTTCGCCAAATTCGTCGCGGACACCGGCTATATCACCGTGGCCGAGCGCCCGGTCGATTGGGAGGAAATGAAAAAGCAACTTCCCCCCGGCACCCCCAAGCCGCCGGACGAAGTCCTGCAACCCGGCTCGCTCGTTTTCCAACCGACTGCCGGCCCCGTCGACCTGCGCGACATGGGCAACTGGTGGCGCTGGACCCACGGAGCCTCGTGGCGTCATCCCGAAGGACCGGGCAGCACGATCGAAGGACGCGAAGACCATCCGGTCGTGCAGGTCGCTTTCGAGGACGCGCAGGCCTACGCCCGCTGGGCCGGCAAGCGGCTGCCGACCGAGGCCGAGTGGGAATTCGCCGCGCGCGGGGGATTGGAAAACCAGCGCTACGCGTGGGGCGCTGAAGAACGGCCGGATGGGAAGATCATGGCCAACCGTTGGACCGGAGACTTTCCCTACCGCAACGACGGGGAGGACGGCTTTCCCGGCACGGCACCCGTCGGCACTTTTCCGGCCAACGGCTACGGGCTTTATGACATGGGCGGCAACGTGTGGAACTGGTGCAGCGACCTCTACCGCGCCGACACCTTCGCCCGGCGCGCCGGCGACGCGCAGGCCTGCTGCGACCCGCAGGGTCCGGACACCACCGCGGGCGAGCGCCCCATGCCCGGCGACCCCTCGCCGCCGATGGTCCCGGGCGCCATCCGCCGCGTGACCAAAGGCGGATCCTTCCTCTGCCATCCGGAATACTGCGAAAGCTACCGGCCATCCGCCCGCCGCGGCACCGAACCCGACACCGGCAGCAGCCACGTCGGCTTCCGCTGCGCCCTCGACGCGCCGGGCAGCTGACACCCCAGCAAGAGCGCGCGGGGATCGGCCGCGGCGCCCAGCCTGACAATTACCAAAGAGATATAGCGGCGCTCTATGAGCGTCGGCGCCTTTCCCCCGCTGGAAGCAACCGACGGTCATAGACCGCCGCGACACCGCAAGAAATTGTCGCGGCAGTTCTGGGGGACCGGGCGGGACACCTCGCCTCCGCCGTCTACGGCAAGCGTCTGGCTCTCAGCCCTTGCCCGGGCAGCGTGTATCCTTGCTCCTCGAGCCGCTCGGCCATGGCGGCGGCGATCATTCGTGCGGTGCGGCGCTGGTCGGCCGTCACCCCGGTCTTGGCCAAGGACATCAGGGCACGGATGCCGCCGCCGATCGGCGTGGGGACGGTCAGCATGCCCGGCTCGGCATTGGACCCGCCGGTTGTTTCGATCCGCGCGATCACCGTTTTGCCGCCGCGGCCGCCGACCAGCGAAACAACCGTGCTCGTCTCCATCTTTGTTCCTCCCGCTCCGAGTCCAACCACACTGCGCAAGAGTCGGCTGCCTTGGTTGAGTCGCAGGAAACGTCCCTCGACAACCCACGCACCCTTTTCCGGGCGCACTCCCTCTTTGAAAGGAACAGCGGGGGCGATCCACTTGCTGATCCGGTCGCACAATTCCCGGGTGAAATTCTCCGCCGTCATCCGGCGGAATTCTTCCAAGTCCTCTCCGGACCGGTCGACGGCCAGAACGTCGGGTGGCACCTCGTAGTTCTTCACATAGATGCGCTTCGGCATGGCCAGCCGCTCCTGCGTCCAAGCGTCCTCTTTCACGCTGACCGAAGCACAACCGGCCACCAATCCGGCGGTCAGAGCCAAACCGATGCCGCGGAGTGCACTTCTCATCGTGCCATGTGTAGCGGCGCCCCACGGCGGCCGGAACCATAAACTTGCCGCCCACAGGCGACTGACTACGCTTGCCTGCACCATGGAAAACCTCACCGAATACCTGAAGGTGTTCATCGCCATCTACGTTCTGGTCAATCCGCTCGAAGGCATCCCCATCTATCTGGCGCGCAGCCAAGGCATGACCCAAGCCCAGCGCTTGGCCATCGCCCGCACCACGTCCATCGCCGTCGCCGTGATCCTCTGGGTGGCTTTGGCCATCGGCCATGTTGTCCTGCAATTGCTCGGCATCAGCGTGGGCGCGTTCACCCTCGCGGGCGGGATCATCATTTTTCTCATCGCCCTGAAGATGGTCCTCGGCCCGTCCGGCGGTGACGACTCGGGCTTGGGTCCGGCGACCGGCAGCTTCGCCATCGTGCCCTTGGCCATTCCGCTCCTCGCCGGACCGGGTCCGGTTAGCAGCGTGATCGTTTACGCCAGCAAGGGCATCACCCACCACGGCGCCTCGGTGACCGATGACTTCGTGCTGGCCGGGATCATCCTCGTCGTGGCCGTGGCCACCTTCCTCGCCCTGGCGGTGGCCGATCCGGCGCGGCGCCTCCTCGGGGAAACCGGCATCAATGTCTTCACCCGCATCGCGGGCATCCTCGTCGCGGCCATCGCCATCGGGTTGGTCGTCGAAGGACTCGGCATGCTCTACCCGGGCCTCGCCGCCGCGCGGTAAAAAAGAAGCGGCTCCCGAGGGAGCCGCTTCTGTGAATCTCAGCCGGAGCTAATTTAGCTCTGGGTGCCTTCCTCGGTCTTGTCGCCGTCCTTCTTCTCGCCGCTGCCGCAGCCGTCTCCGGCATAGGTTGAGGTGGCAAAGGCGGCCATCGCAAGGGCCGTAACCGTGAGGGTGAGTAGTTTTTTCATCTAAAGGGTAACGATGGGGCCGATCTTCCGGATGCGCAACTTATATCGGGGCCCGCCCCTTCGTGCCCAGTGACCGCCAACCGGCGTGCAAAAAAAAGAAGCGGCCCCCGAAAGGGCCGCTTCTGTGAATTTCTAGCAGGGCTGTTTTAGCTCTGCGTGCCTTGCTCGGTTTTGTCTTTGGCCTTTTCGCCGCTGACGGGGCAGGACCCGCAGCTGCCTTCGGCAAAGGAAGTCGAGGAAAGGGCAACCACGGAGAGGGCTGCAACAGCAATGGTAAGGAATTTCTTCATCACGGGTATACGACTCGCAGAAACGGGCGGATGTTCAATCTTTTTCGGAAGGTCTTGCTCCAGCTGCTGCGGTAGGGACGGCTGGCCCAGCCGTCCGGCAACCCATAAAGCAGCCCGGCAGATAATACCCCCTACTCCGCCTTCGCGGCCGCCAGCGGCTGGGCTTTGGACGTGATGTCCTCCGGCGCGAAGTCGTTTTGCAGCTCGATCGTGCGGAGACCGGATTGCCCGAAGTCGATGGCTTTGTGATCGATCTTCTGGATGAGGAGACCGCCATACGTCCGGATGTAGGAGACCAAATTCGTGCGGTCATGGGCCACGGCCCATTCGGTCAGGTCGCTGTTGACCAGTTTCGGCTTCGCGCCGGCCGTGAGCGTCTTGGTCTGCGGCGTGCCGTCGGCCTGTGTGCTTTGGATTGCACCGTTGAAAATATCGAACGTGTTGAGGACGTGGAAACCGAGGTTGACCGTTTCCGGCGCGGTGTCGGCCGGCGTGGCCCAATGCGAGAAGAGCGCGACGCGGACAAAGCGGGACGGCGGGGTCCAGTCGCCAGGCAGCCCCACCGCTCCGGAACCTTGTCCGTAGTTGATCGAGGTGAAGTCGCCGAGTTTGCGCTCGGGCACATCGACCGGCGAAAGGTCGACATAATTGCTCACGTTGATCTGCTGCCATTCGTAGGGCGGCGAGTTGGTCAAGACGCCGAGCGGGGCATCATGGATGGCCAGCTTGCCATCGACATACTCGGCAATGATCACCTTGCCGCTGGCATCGCCGATCCACCAATGAAAAGGCATGAGCATTTTGAAGGCGGGAAATTCTTCCTGGGCCACGTAGAGGTCGTTCTGCAGGGCGGCGGCCGCTTCCTCGACGGTCGCGCAATTGGCCAGCAAGTAGTTCGCCACCTCCCAGCTGCCCACGGATTTGTCGCGCGGCGCGCCCTCCGCCGGCAGGTATTCGGCGAACCCGGGAAGATAGAGCACCCCGATCGCGAGACCCTTCTCGTTCATGCCATCGACCACGGTGGTGGGATCCTCATCGACATTGAGTCCGACATAGCCGTGCTTCACCTTCCACATCTTCCCGGGTTGCCCGCCGGGAGCCGTGCCGGTGAATTCCGTGCCGCGCGGCACGATGAGAGCCTTGGAATTCAGCGCCTGGCCGAACTCCATCGAGCGGACGTAAATTTGGGCACCGTCGTTGGACTTCAGTTGAAAGGCCGTGCAGGCAAACGCGGCCGAAGTCGTGAGAGTGACGGACAGCAGGAGGGAGAGAACGGTTTTCATCGGTGCCGATTCTCAAGCCTCCGCCGATCTCTGGCAAGCGCCGCGGATGCCGATCCCCAACTGTAGCGGCGCGTCTGTGACCGCCGGAACATTACGCCGCAAGAAAGGCACCGGCGGTCATAGACGCGCCGCTACAAGTTTCAGGGCGTGACCGTCACCACTTCCGACGGCGTGAAGCTGTCGTTCGACTGCGGCCCCATTTCGACGGTGAGCATTTTGTCGCCGGCGGCTTGGAGAGCCTGGGCAAGATCGATAACACGCACATTCGGGTTCCCGTAGGTCTTCCAGTGGTAGTGCTTCTTGGCCAAGTCGCTGACCGTGGTCCACGAGGTGTAATCGGGATATTTTTCCGACGTGCCGGCCGGAGGCATCGCCGTGCCGGGCGGGATATCGAAGTTGTTGAGGAAGTGGAACATCGTGCCCACGGCCTCGCTGCTGCTGGCCTGCGGCAAAGCGTTCTGCAGGAAGAAGGCCATGCGCACGAAGCGGGAGGGCGGGCTGAAGTCACCGGGTAGCCCGTGCGAACCGCCGCCCATACCGAAGGGAGAAAGCTCGAGGTTGCCGATTTTCTTGTTGGCCGGGTAGTCGGCCGTGAGGTTCAGGTAGTTGGCGAGGTTGGTCAGCATCCACGGGAATTCCGGGGAATTGGTCAGCACGCGCACGGGATTCTCATGGACGAGGAGTTCTCCGCCGCGCGGCTCGATGACGATGCACTCCCCCGAGGGATCCTGCACCTTGATGTGCAAATCGGGAACGATGCCGATCAAGTCGAGAACGACCGGCAACATGGCGATCTTGCCGATGTTTTCCTTCACTTCAGCGACCGTGGCAAAATTGCCGAGAATCCAGGCCGTTACTTGGGCCGGAGCCATGCCTTTGGCCGTGTTTTCGGGGGTCGCCTCGGGGTATTGCGCAAAGCCCGGGAAGTAAAAAAGACCGACGTTCAGCCCCTGATCGTTCAAGCCGTCGAGGAGCATGTCGTGGTTCGTCGCGGCGGTCGGCCCGACAAAGCCGTATTTGGACTTCCAAGAGAGACCGTTCTTGCCGGTCGGAGTCTGCCCGGTGAATTCGGAACCGGCGGGCCACACGGCGAGGACCGAATCCAGCGGTTTGCCGAACTCGAGGGTGCGGCCGACAGCCACGCTGCCGTCTTTGGCTACGAGAGCACCGCCGGTGCAGGCGAGCGCGGGTTGGTTGGCGACAAGCAGCGCCGCGAGGGCGAGGACTGCGGGGAGGAGTCTACGAGTTTTCATGGTGATTTGGGTTGTAAGGTTGGCGGGTTAAAAAGAGCGAAACCAATTATTCTGGGAACATCGGAGTGATGTTGACGCGCAAGCCCCATTGCTGTCCCGGGACCGGCGACTGGGCGTAGTATTGCAGAGCCAAGCCGATCTCGACCGGAATTTTGCCGAGTTTGAAGACCTGCGAATACGTATTGTTGAAGGAAATCGTCCACTCTTCGCTCAACCAATCGTAGGTCGACTCGCTGTCCACCGCGATGGTTGTGGCCGTTTTGAAGGTGTGCGAAATAAACGGCTCGAAATACGTCGCGTTGTAGTCGCCCGGGCCGGCCACGCGCCAGTTCTGCGTGACGAGCGTGCCGATCGTCCATCCGCACTTCTGCCAGAGCACCACGCCGGAGGGTCCCAGCGTCATGACATCCGCGCCAAGTTTGCGCTGGGTGGCCGTGGGCAGGATGGACGTCGGACCGATGCCCCAGATGATGCCGAAAGGCCCGGGCTTGACCGGGGACAGAAACGTCTCGATCTCGAGATCCCCCAACCCCGTGACATAGCCGGGACCGTAAACATTGCTCGTCGAGATGAACGGCAGGATGGGACGCACGATATAGTTCCAATCCGATGTGATATGCAGCGGGATAACCGGTTGGACATCCAGCAGGTAGAGCGTCCCGTTGTTCGCCCCGACCCCGAAGTCGAAATTGCTTTGCAACTGCATGCTGATCAGGTCGGCCACCGGGTTCTGCAACTTTTCGGCTAGATCCGCAGTGTCCGCAGCGGGCGCGGGCGCGGTGCCGACAGGCACGGGCTCGGCAGCGATAGCCGCGCCGGCAGCCAACGAAGCAGAGAGCAAAGCGGGGAGGAAA